>ENA-ORCT01000179-ORCT01000179.1-marine-metagenome-genome-assembly--contig:-NODE-179-length-34920-cov-3.318457_pt1 | contig 34920 bp, 21 predicted proteins | sample MGYA00248632_ERZ508511 | MGnify/ENA primary metagenome ERZ508511 (study PRJEB26182, sample SAMN06268839) | marine metagenome | isolation source: Tt an P1-techrep anaerobic enrichment on pine from sediment...
CCACCAAATCTTCGTCGATTTCATAGGGCTTGACCGGTGAATCGAACATCATGTTCAGAAAATTGGCGCAATATGACAGATCCGGCCGTGGATAGACCACCTTGTGGCCCCTTGAAATCTTGTACGACATGGCCGCCAGCGTACGCAATTTGGATAACAGGCGTGTCACCGTGATGTTGATCTCTTCTTCGAGGGTCTGGAGCTCAGGGTAAAAGCTCCGGAGCGCGGTCACCATGGACGAGAGTATGCCCATCGGGTGAGATGCCCGGGGATAGTTCTCAAAGAACGTCCGCATGTCCTCGTGAACCAGAGAATGATCATTCAATCGGACCGACATTCGGTTGAGCTGACCTCGGGTTGGCAATACCCCGTTGATCAAAAGGTACACCGTCTCGGTAAAACTGGAATGCTCGGCCAGTTGCTCCACTGGAATACCACGGTACCGGAGGATCCCCTGCTCGCCGTCCATGAAGGTGATCTTGCTCTTGCAACTGCCGGTATTGGCATACCCCGGGTCATAGGTAATAAAACCGGTATCCTGTCGCAGCTTCCTGATATCCAGGGCCTTTTCACCTTCCGAGCCATTAATGACAGGTAGTTCGTAGGATCTATCCCCGTAGATAATTTTTACAGTTTCAGCCATAATAAATCCTCATCGTTTAAATGGTGTGATTCCCCTGCATCACAAAGCAGCCCCCCAAACGCAGGGCCGGGCACCGGAGGTATACCTGCAACGCAAGGAGCGGAGGTTAAGAGTCCGGCCGCATTCCTCCGGCCGTATTATCCGACGACCGATACAGCAACGCCTGATCGACCGGTAAGCAGATAGGGGGTCAGAAGCAACAGATTGAACAGCCGGTCAATGAAAGAAAAAAAGTGACCCTGGGATAAAACAGCAGTAAGCCAAGCGTGCGGCAGGAAAAAAGCAGTCCTGGAAAATGCCGACCGACACAAACCCATCACCAGAAGACTGAAGCAACAGGTTCGCTGGAACTCCGATCACAGGAAACCCGGTTCGCCAGAACCGAATCAAACAATAATTTCACATACAATTACAACCACTTACAATATGTTATTTATTTAATATAGCCCGTTACAATATCGAACTTATCCGGCACAGTCAAGATTCAACGATCAGCATCAATCGCCAGTCGACATGCCTGCCACCTGTACGCCAAAAGCCGGTGCGGTTCTGCAATGTGTTTACGGTGATTTCCCGGCATGAGAAAAACCGACCAGAAATAAAACAACATACCGAAATCATTACTCTATAATACAAAGCCGCATTCCGGAAGATTTACTTTAGCTCTCGGCTGTGATAGAATTATAAAAAAATTTCGGTTCATATCGGGGAAAATCCCTATGACTTTCAAAACCAATCTTCTTAAAAAAATCAAAATTGACAAGCTGTCAACGACTGTTCTTAACTCGCTTGGTTCCCCGGAAAGTGAAAAGAAACTCGATAAATCCGCCATGCGACAGCTTTTGGAGATCGCCGGCTATCAGGTTCAGAACGTCAGGGACCTGGAGCTGTATTGTGCGGCCGACACGTCAATACCGGAAAAAATTCTGGTCCTGGACAATGAACTGGCGATTTATGACACAACCATAGACGATGTCGCCATGCGGAAAAGTCCCACCGTCAAGGAAATGGTCAGCATTCGAAATGCCATCAAAATTCTGAACGACAAAGATGTTGTCATCAGCAAAAAGGATGTATCCATCCGGAGTATTCAACGCAAATGTCTCGACACACTGGATCTTCGGTACCGGCGTGAGGATATCGAGCAGATTGAAAATGATGGATCCGGCGCACTGGCAACCGGCTACAGTGATGGGGTCATTGAGGCGTTGGAGCTCTTCTCCGAGCTTCTGGGCTACCGGAAATTGCCGAAAAGCTTCGCCATCGACCATTTCAAAATGCTTGGGAAATCCGGAAAAACCGAAACTGACGAAACCGTTTACGGACCGATTGTTTTGTACAGTCTCGCGCACAACGAATTGAAACTGATTGAAAACCCCATCAGCCCCCGCGATCGCAAACAGCTGGACAGACTCCACAATATTGCCCAGGGAAAGGAAAACGCTGACCGGGAAAATGATGCCGTCTTCGATTTTCTAAGGGATCAGGTGCTGGCAGACCGACCGGATTGATCCATCCGTCAGGAACGTTATTTTCAGGATGGGTTAATCCCCCTGTATATGGACCTCCTGCACTGAAAGGACAAAATCCAGATGAAAACCTTTAAAGTCAGTGACCTGATGGTGCCGCTTTCGGAATATGCATCGGTTCCCGAGAATGCCACGCTTTATGAGGCGGTCTGTGAACTGGAAAAGGCCCAGGCGGCATTCGACCATAGCCGATACCGCCACCGGGCGGTGCTGGTATACGACAAACTGGGACATATTGTCGGAAAAATCAGCCAACTTGATATCCTGCGGGCCCTTGAACCCAAATACGACGAAATGCTGGACCGGGAAGGACTCCACCACTTCGGTTTTTCTCGAAAATTCATGCAATCCATGCTGGCTCATTACCAGCTCTGGACCAAGCCGCTGGAGGACATCTGCCGAGAGGCGGGAGAAAAAACAGTCGGCCAGTTTATGCACACGCCCCGAGAAGGAGAATTCGTGGAAGAAAGCGCCGGTATGGACGAAGCCATCCACCAGCTGGTTTTGGGCCATCACCAGTCCCTGCTGGCTACCCGGGGCCGGGAGATCGTGGGCATCCTTCGGCTGACCGACGTATTCGGTGCAATTTTTCATACAATGAAACAATGCCATCGAACGGGTTAACTACCAACAGCGCAGCCTGTCATCGGCATTCCGGAAACACGATCGGCGGATTATATTCAAATCGCCAATAGACAAATGAAAACAGAGGCTCATTTCCCCATAACCTAGCGAATCTGAAATGGAAAAAACCAGATGAAACCCTTTCTCGTCAAAGATCTGATGGTACCGCTTTCCGAATATGCAACGGTTTCCGAAGATGCCACGCTGTTCGAGGCGGTTTGTGAGCTGGAAAAAGCCCAGGAGGAATTCGACCATACCCGGTACCGGCACCGGGCGGTACTGGTCTACAACAAACAGGGGCATATCGTTGGCAAAATCAGCCAATTCGATGTTCTCAGGGCCCTTGAGCCGAAATATGACGAACTGCAGGACCAGGACAGCCTCCAGCGTTTCGGATTTACGAAAAAATTTATGCAGACCATGCTGAAACACTATCAGCTATGGGCAACGCCGCTTGAGGACATCTGCCGGAATGCCGGAAAGCAGAAAGTCAGCCGATTCATGCACACCCCCCGTGAAGGGGAATTTGTGGACGAAAATGCCGGTATGGACGAAGCCATCCATCAACTGCTCTTAGGGCAGCACCAGTCGCTGCTGGCTACCCGGGGCAGCGAAATCGTCGGCATCCTCAGATTGACGGACGTGTTCGGCGCGATGTTCCATACCATGAAAGAAAGTTTTGATGAGTAGGGCTCTCATCGTCCGCCAACCCGATTTTAAGCGCTCATTCAGCGATATAGTCAGATTTTGGAAGCCGATCCAACCAGCCTGACGTCGCTGATCCTGGGAGAATGTACCATCATGCCGTTATATTTGGTTCAGCACGGCCAGAGCCGACCGAAAACCGACGACCCGGAACAGGGGCTTTCAGAGGAAGGCATTGCAACTGTGAAGCGAATTGCCGGGGTTGCCCGGGGTTACCGGGTTCATGTCAACCGGATATTTCACAGTGGCAAAAAACGGGCGAGGCAAACCGCTGAACTTCTGGAAAAAGACCTCAGCCCGTCCGGCGGAATCGAGGAGCGGGCCGGTTTACACCCTCTGGATGATGTCTCGGAAATTGCCGCCACCCTGCAATCGAGCGACCATGACATGCTGGTCGGCCACCTGCCGTTTATGGAACGGCTGGTTTCCTTTCTGATTACCGGCGGGGTGGACACCCTCGTATTTCGATTCCAAAATGGCGGGATTGTCTGCCTGGATCAGGATAACGAGACGGGGAAGTGGTTTATCAAATGGGCACTGATGCCATCTATTGGCTAAGAGCCTGTTTGGCTGTTCCCACTCGCTATCGGGATCGGAATTGAAATCGATACCGATCCCGATAGAACCATATCCCGACAAGCGATGTGCCAGACGCTCAGGAACGCGGATTTATTTGATTGTAATCAATTAAATTCCCGTTCCTTATTTTTCGCGCCGGTGATGCATGTGTGGTTGCGGTTTGTCCGCGCTGGAGGATCAATCCTCCTGAAGTTCGCTCAAGTGTGCAAAGTATGCCAGCGCCTCCGGATTTCGCAGCGCATCCTGATTCCGTACCGGTTGGTCGTGAATGATTTTTTTCACGGCAAGTTCGACCTTTTTCATATTGTGAGTGTAGGGCAAATCCGGAACGGCCAGGATCTTGGCCGGCACGTGCCGGGGAGAGGCATTGGTCCGAATGACCTGCCGGACCCGATTGCGGATTTCATCGGTTAACTCAACACCGTTGGCCATCACCACAAACAGGATAACCCGAACGTCGTTTTTCCAGTTCTGCCCCACAACGACACAGTCGTCGATTTCCTCCAGCTGATCCACCTGCCGGTAGATTTCTGCCGTACCGATTCGCACGCCTCCCGGGTTCAGCGTCGCATCCGAACGACCAAAGAAAACCACCCCGCCCCGTTCGGTGACCTCGATGTAATCCCCGTGTCGCCAGATGTTGGGATAGACATCAAAGTAGGCCGAGAGGTATTTGGTATTGTCCGGATCGTTCCAGAAATAAATCGGCATCGATGGAAACGGCGCCCGGCACACCAGCTCGCCCTGCGTGCCGATGACCGGACGACCGTTTTCATCAAATGCTTCCACTTTCATACCCAGCCCCCGGCACTGCAACTCTCCGGCATACACCGGGCCGATGGGATTCCCGAGGGCAAAGCAGCCGTTCAGATCGGTTCCGCCGGCAATCGAAGACAGCTGGATATCCTCCTTGATCTCCCGGTAGACAAACTCAAATCCCTCGATGGACAGGGGTGAGCCGGTGGACAGCAGGGATCTCAGGGAAGACAGGTCATACTGTTCCCGCGGCTTGAGTCCAGTGTTCTGCAGTGCGGCGATATAGCCTGCACTGGTCCCGAAGATGGTTATCTTTTCTTCTTCCGTCATTTTCCAGAGTGCACCCGGATCCGGATGAAACGGATTCCCGTCATAGAGCACCAGGGTGGCGCCGCCCCCCAGCGCGCTGGTCAGCCAGTTCCACATCATCCAGCCGCAGGTTGTAAAATAGAATATATTGTCTTCCCGTTTCAAATCCGTGTGAAGCAGGAGCTCCTTCAGATGATGAATCAGAATGCCCCCCGCACTTTGAACCATGCATTTTGGCAGTCCGGTGGTGCCTGACGAATACATGATGTAAAGGGGGTGATCGAAGGGCAGCTGGGCGAATTCGATATCGAGACCGTTTTCCGAAGCCCGAAAATCGTTGTAGTGTACGGCATGGGGAACCGCTGCAATATCCGGTTTCGTCTCGGTATACGGGACAACAACAACCCGTTCGACGGAGGAAAGTTCTTTCAGGATATTCCCGATGCGCTCCAGGGAATCGAGTTTTTTGCCCTTGAAAAAATATCCGTCGGCCGTAAACAGCACCTTGGGCCGGATCTGACCGAACCGGTCGAGAACCCCCTTGATGCCGAAATCGGGCGAACAGGAGGACCATATGGCCCCCAGGCTGGTGGCCGCCAGCATGGCGATAATCGTCTCGGGCATATTGGGCATGAACCCCACCACCCGGTCTCCGACGCTGACCCCGGCCGCTTTGAGGGAGCGGGAAACCCTGGCGACCTCATCGTAGAGCTCGGCATAGGTCATCCGCCGGTTGACCTGGTCCTCGCCCCGAAATACCAGCGCCAGCCGGTCATCCCGATATTTCAGAAGATTTTCGGCAAAATTCAGCCGCGCCCCGGGAAACCATTTCGCACCGGGCATCTTTTCCAGATCATCCACAATGCGCTCGTAAGGCGTCGATGCGATAATATCGGTAAACTCCCACAGTGAGGCCCACAGATCCGGAATCTGGTCGATCGACCACTGGTACAGGGCAGGATAGTCCGAAAAATTCCGATCATACCGCTGATTCACGAACTGCATGAACCGGTACATATTGCTGTTCCTGATGCGCTCTTCAGACGGTGTCCACAAAAGCTTCGCCATGCTTGCCCCCTTTGATCCTCATACGGGTTAACGGTGTTTTATATTCACACCCGCCCCCCAGTCACGCGGGTGGGGCCGGGCAATTAATCTGCCAAAAAGCGAGGATGATTCGTGGTGCCGGCATTTGTTGCGAAAAACCCAAAATTTTAACGACCGGTCAGTCAAAACAATATTCAAAAGCCGTTCTCAAGTCAACCGCAAAGGCGACCTGAATTCGCTCCTTTCAAAAGGAAGGGTGGCCAACGGCTTGGCAAAATCCACCGGCCTGTGCTACGTTACTCTGCTGACAACAGGCCTTGGCCGATTTTCTTAGAGGAGTGATACCATGCGAATTGCCGATCTGCGATCCGATACGATTACCCGACCGACCGCGGCCATGCGCCAGGCCATGGCAACTGCCGACGTCGGCGATGACGTGTTTGGCGAGGACCCCACCGTCAAGCGCCTGGAAACCATGGCGGCGGAGCGGCTCGGCAAACCCGCCGCCCTGTTTGTGGCCAGCGGAACCATGGCAAACCTGGTCAGCCAGCTGGCTCATTGCGGACGCGGCGATGAAATGATTCTGGGGGACCAGTCGCATGTCTTTTTCTACGAACAGGGGGGTTCCGCCGCCGTAGGGGGCATTCACCCCCGGATTCTTCCCAATGAACCGGACGGCACGATTGCACCTGAGGAAATTGACGCCGCCATTCGGCCCGACGACATTCACTTTCCGGTCTCCCGGCTGGTCGTTCTCGCAAACACCCACAACCGGTGCTACGGCACTCCGCTGAACACAGCGTACATGCAGCAAGTTGGACGCCTGGTGCGGCGCCATGGTCTGAAACTTCACGTGGATGGAGCCCGCCTGTTCAACGCCGCGGCAGCCCTGAAGTGCCCGGCAAAGGATCTGGTCGCCGATGCGGATTCCGTAGCCTTTTGCCTGAGCAAAGGACTTGGCGCACCGGCGGGGTCCATGGTCTTGGGAGATGAGGAGTTCGTTGCCCGGGCCAGGCGGGCGAGGAAGATTCTCGGTGGCGGCATGCGTCAGGCCGGGATTCTGGCTGCTGCCGGCATCATCGCTCTGACGGAAATGACCGAGCGCCTTGATGAGGATCACGCCAATGCCCGACACCTGGCAGCAGGCCTTGCGGAAATTCCCGGATTGACGGTGGATATGAAACGAGTCCACACCAACATCGTCTATATTGACATCCACCGGGACGAGCTGTCAGCCGCCGATCTGGCCGCCCGGCTCAATGATGTGGGGACACGGGTTCTGCCCCTGGGGCCGAATCGACTTCGAGCGGTCACCCACCACCAGGTGTCGGCAGAAGATATCGAGTTTGCCCTGGACGGGTTTCGGAAGGTCATGGACCGGTAGTATGTGCGACAGAGACGAAATTGACGAAAAATCAGGTATTCGTCCGGCTCGACGGTCTGCTGCACCTCGTCCAGGTTGTGATGATAACCGGTAGAAAAGTTGTCCAGCTCGACAAATTCTGGCCCAGTTGAAGAAGCTTTTCCAATGCAACACCGCCGGACGGAATGGATCGGCGCCCACCTTGTGAAGTCCTTTTTGCTGTACGGACAAATCGGAATTTCCGACGAAACCGTTGGGAACCCTTGTGGCTTTGAATACCTGTTCACCCCTTCCTTATTTTAGTCATTATAAATAATCTCAAGCAACATTCTGTTTTTTTTGCATAAATTAAAATTCTGCATTCTCTCTTTTTGTATATTTTTGACTTGGAGCGAATATTGCTTGTCGACTTTATACAACCCAAATTCACGACCAAACCACATGCAACACTCTCAGGATGCGGATGGAACCATGTTGAACATTGAACATCAGATTACCGAAGCCGAAGTCTATCATTCAATGGGTCTGCTCAATGAATCCATGGCGGCGTATAGAAAAATCCTATCGGATGGTCATCGCTTACCCACGGATACATTCAAGGCAATAACCCGTAAAGTGACTCAACTCCATAAAGACATCAGTCGGGACAAGATCGCCACTCCCACAGTGCTGTCCGAAAGGGATGCCTCGACCATAACAAACATGCTCAAGACACATAAGAACTCCGCCCAGATTCTCGAAGGGGCCAGAGCGTTGAGGCAGATGGGCTTGCTCGACGAAGCCGTTAGTGAATATGATACGTTTTTCAATTCCGGGGAGCTTGCCTGCAGCTGCTTTTCGGGTCAGCTGCTTCGAGAATATCTTTCATGCATGTTACAGGTCCGGCCCGAGGATGCTGTCATCAACCGTGCTGAAGAATTAATGCACCGGTATCCCCTTGACGGTAACGTTCAGGCCAGAATACGAAACTGGCTCAAGAGAACCACTCAACAGCAGGCCGAGGCTGTCCCCGTATCAGATGATTATCATTCCGATCCGACGCCTCACCCGTTACATGATAAACATTCATCGGACCAAAGCACAGGTGACAGCCCTCAATCAGATGCGCCGGCTACCTCCAGATACGACCAGCTGATTCGATCGGGAGTAATCTCGAACAAACAATTGCTTCAAGCCCAGTCCGTCGCGATCGCTCGCGGGGTAAGCACGGAATCCGTGCTGATTAACAAATTCAATGTCAAAAAAAAGGTCATTGGCGACTCACTGGCCACATTCTATCGTTGCAAATTCAAGGAATTTGATCCCGACACTCCGGTTCCCTCTGAATTCATCAAATCCCTAAAGCAATCGTTTCTCCTTTTCCATGTATGGGTACCGCTGGGGCGAATCGGAGATGAAGTCGAAATCCTGGTTGACGATCCAATGAATTTGCAAAAGACCGACCATATCCGGTTACTGATTGACGCACCCAGAATTCGTCTGTGTGTCGCGATCCGGGAGGACATCGAGCAATATATCCATCATTTTTACAACACGCAGCCGGAATCACCGGAATCAATGATCGACCAAGTACTGTCGAATATCAACCAATTCATTCCGGACAAAGCCTTTGAAGAAGAAGAATATACGGAGGAAAAAGATATCCTCGATGAGTCATCCAGCCAGATTGTACGGTTTGTGGATCAAATGCTGGTTACAGCCTACCGGGATAACGTGTCAGATATTCATATCGAACCGTCCCAGGTGTCGTCAAAAACCCTTATCCGGTTCCGCAGGGATGGTATCTGCCATGAATATTTACGCATTCCCAACGCAATGACCCGCCCCGTCACATCACGACTTAAAATCATGGCAAACCTTGACATCGCTGAAAAACGTATCCCCCAGGACGGCAAGATTAAGTTTCACCGGAGAAACATACCGCACTTTGAGGTCCGGATGTCTACCATGCCGACCACAGGAGGATTTGAGGACTCGGTATTGAGAATATTAGCCGATGCCAATGCCATGAATCTCGATGAAATAAAATTGAGCAATCACAATTACAAAACATTGAGCCGAATGATTGTGCAGCCTTACGGGCTAATATTGGTTGTCGGCCCCACCGGTTCCGGCAAGACGACCACCCTTCATGCGGCACTGGCTCACATCAACAACCCGAGCATTAAAATCTGGACAGCTGAAGATCCGGTGGAAATCACCCAACCCGGTTTACGTCAAGTGGAGGTCAATTCCAAAATCGGCGTCGATTTTGCGACGGTCATGCGGGGATTTCTACGTCTGGACCCGGATGTAATAATGATCGGAGAGATGCGGGATGAAGAGACGGCATCGGCAGGAGTCGAGGCGTCTCTGACCGGGCATCTGGTATTTTCAACCCTGCACACCAACAGCGCGCCTGAAACCGTTACACGGCTGCTGGACATGGGACTGAGCCCACTCAATTTCTCCGATGCCTTGCTGGGCGTGCTGGCCCAGCGTCTGGTTCGACGGCTTTGCGTCCATTGCCGCGAGGCCTACCACCCGGATGAAAATGAATTTCAAGAGCTGATGTCTGCCTACGGCGCTGAAAAATTCAAGGAATTAAATATCGCATACGATGCGGATTTCACACTGAGCCGGGCTGTCGGATGTGAAAAATGCGCTGGCACCGGATACAATGGGCGCATGGGAATTCATGAGTTGCTGGAAGGCAGTGCAGCCGTTAAAAACCTGATCAAAAAGCAGGCTGCCACCGATGACATTTTTATCCAGGCGGTCAATGATGGAATGAGAACCCTGAAGCAGGACGGCATTCAAAAAGTTCTTCAGGGGTTGACCGATATGGATGAAATTCGCCGGGTGTGCATCGACAGGTTTTAGTGCCCCGAAAATTACAGGCTTTCAGCCGACCATCTGCTGCCAGGACGTCTGATTCCGCCCATTCCGCTTGGAGCGATACAGCATATCATCCGCCTGCCCGACAAGGGTCGCCATCGTTACTTTGTCCGTCATTGCCTCTGAATCAACCCCGGCGACACCGAAGCTGGCGGTGACGTTAAGTTCCTGACCGGCAATGAAAAACGGACGTCCGCAGATGGCTTGGCGAAGTCTCTCGGAAAGAACCGGCGCACGCGGCGCCGGAGTCTCGGGGAAGACCACAAGGAATTCCTCGCCGCCATAGCGGACAATCCAATCTACATCGCGTCGAATGAAAACGCGAAGCCGCTCGGCAAATTCCTGCAAAACGGTGTCACCGACCGGATGCCCCCACAGGTCATTGATCCACTTGAAATGATCGATGTCACACATGGCAATGGAGAGCGGATGTTTGCAGCGTCGGCATCGATTGATTTCCCGGGGAAGCTGGACCTCCAGGTACCGTCGATTGTAGCATCCGGTCAACGGGTCGGTCAGGGAGAGCATCCGGATTTCATCGTTTGCCTGTTGAAGCGAGTCTTCGAGTTTCAAAATACGCAATCCGGAGTTCAGACGGGCAGTAAACTCCGCATGATTGAACGGCTTGGTCAGATAATCATCCGCACCACTGCACAACCCGCGGATGATATTCGTGGGATCGTTCTTTACCGTCAGCAGGATAATGTAGACGTAGCTGCCGGAGGATCGTTTCCGTATCCGTCGGCAAAGATCCGGGCCGCTGATGCCAGGCATCATCCAATCGGAAATCAGCATGCGAATATTGAACGTCTGAATCATCTCCCATGCGCTCGTGCCATCCTCAACGGCAATGACGTCATGCCCCTGCTTTTCCAGAACGTTTCGAATCAATTTTCGGGAAACGACATCATCCTCGGCAACCAGTATTTTTGTCATCTTATTTCAATCTGTCCCAGTCGATCGTATCCGCAACGGCACAAAAACGCCGGATTTCAAACTGCAGCGCATCCAATTCCCCGGCAGCGCCGGAAACAGTGCCGCCCTTTCCGATTGTCTCCAATCGCCGGGCGCACGCAGCCAGGGGCCCGGCACCTAAATTTCCCGCCGAACCGCACAATCGGTGGGCAACGGCTTCCAGTTCATCGGCAGCCCCTTTATCCACGGCTCTGCGGATATTTTCAGCGTGCAATGAAAGTTTTATAACGAATTCGTTAATCAGTTCGCGGAGGAAATCCACATCCCCCAGCACCCGCTGCATGGCATCGTCCAAATCCATGGCCGTGGACGAATCACGCTGGCCCGCTGGCGGATCACCAGCCCCGTCAATAAACCGATCGATAGCAATGATGGCACCCGGACCCGTCCAGCGAGCAATTTTTTCAACAATATCTTCTACTTTAACGGGCTTTGAAATATAATCATCCATTCCCGCATCCAGACATTTTTCCCGGTCACCTTTCAGCGCATGGGCCGTCATAGCGATAATGGGTGTCTTGTACCCGGCCGAGCGCTCCCGTTCCCGAATTTTCCGGGTGGCGGCAAATCCGTCCATTACCGGCATCTGAACGTCCATCAAAATCAAATCAAACTGCTGCGCTGCCAGTATCTCCAGCGCCCGTTTGCCGTCTTCGGCACTTGTTATCGAATGTCCGCAGGATTCCAGAAGATTGACGGCCACCTTGCGGTTGACCGGCTCGTCTTCCACCAGAAGAATTCGGCAACCCGAAGCTGCCGGTTGACGTGCCGTGCGGCGATGCCTATAGCCCCGGTCGTTTTTCAGTTTTGTGTGTTTCACCTCCCGGTCAATGGCTACCTGCATGGCCTCATACAGTTCTTCCCGTTTGATCGGTTTCAAGAGACAGGCCGAGATTCCCAGATTCTGCCGAGCGGACGTATCGATATTCTGCCCGATAGAAGACAGCAGAATGATCTTTACCGAATCAAATCGCTCGTCCTGACGGATACGTCTGCCAATGTCGAGCCCATCCAGTTGCGGCATTTGAACATCCAGCAGTATCAGGTCAAACGGTTTTCCTTCCGACAGGCCCGATTCCAGCACAACAAGAGCCCTTCTACCATCGTCGACACTGACATAAACCATACCCCAGGAGGCCACCATCTCTTTAAGTATCAGCCGATTGGTGGCATTATCATCCACAATCAGCACCCGACGGCCGCTTAGCGTTGCTGATTTGCACATCCAAAGGGGCAGCGGCATCGGGTCTTTGGTACTGAATGAGGCAGTAAAATAAAAAGCACTCCCCTCCCCCGGGTTGCTTTCCACCCATATCCGCCCACCCATCATTTCCGAGAGACTACGGGTGATAGCCAGGCCCAAACCAGTGCCACCGTATTGTCGTGTGGTCGATCCGTCGGCCTGGCGAAAGCTCTCAAAAATAACGCTCTGTTTGTCGATAGGGATACCAATTCCGCTGTCAGCTACCGAAAACTGAAGATCCACCCGGTCCTTTTTGCGGTGAAGCAAAAGGCACTCAACCCGAATCTCGCCGGTTTCGCTGAATTTCAGTGCATTGCCAATCAAATTCAGCAGCATCTGGCGCAGCCGACCCGGATCCCCGACCAGGCATGGCGGCACGTTAGGATCGATGCGGCAGGTGAATTCCAGCTCTTTTTCCTCAGCTTTCAGCGCCAGTGTATCGACGGCCTGCTCAACGGTGTGGTGAAGGAAAAAATCGGTGGCTTCCAGTTCCATGTGGCCGGATTCAATTTTCGACAAATCCAGAATCGAATTGATGATATCCAGAAGCGAATCCGCAGACGCTTTGACGGTTTCCAGATAATTCCGCTGCTCGGCGGTCAAAGAGGTATTCAGCGTCAGATCGGTCATACCGATGATTCCATTCATCGGTGTCCGGATTTCATGACTCATATTGGCCAGGAATTCACTTTTTGCCCGACTGGCTTCTTCGGCCTCCTTGCGGGCCTTAACCAACTCCGTCACGTCAATTATGTTGAGCAGCATTCCGTCATACGTGCTATGCCGCCAAATAGGCTGAACGCGCAACATATATTCGCTGCCGCCCAGCTGCCTGTGGGCGGTCCTGCCGCCCTGAAGCTGCTGTTCATTGAACAACGTCGCCTGCTCGTGCAGCCAGCCAACAATCGCGTCCCATTGCCGGTGAAGCACCGGGGTATCGGCGTGATGAATTTCTTTTAGAAACAAAAGGCTCTTTTCAAGGCGCTCGCGTTCTGCAACGGTTTGAAAATCGTCGAAACATTTGCCAAGAAAATCGTTTCGGTGGTACCCGAAAAGCCCGCAAAAGAATGCATTCACCTCGACAATTCGATTGTCGCTGTCAAAAAAAACGATACCCTCCTCCATTCCGGAAATAATGGCGGACAGTTTGGCATTTTCCCGTTCGGCAACGGATTGCACGCGCTTTAATTCGGATATATCGACAAAGCTCTCCAACAGGCAAGGCCGACCGTTCATGTCTACCGGCACGACGGTTTTAAGAATCGGGATCTGCCCTCCATCTGCCGACAGGAGCACCCGCTCGGAGCAATCGATTTGAAGACCCAGGTCCGTGACCGGGCAACGGCCGATTTCTGAGGGACAGATCAGTCGATGGCAAATTTTGCCAAGCAGGGCGTCTTTTTTTCTTCCCATCAGCTCAATCGCCTTGCGATTTGCATCCACTATCCGATGGGTATCCGCATCGATGAGAACAACACCGATCTGCAGTTTATCGACCATCGTTTTGAATCGTTTTTCAGAGGCTTTCAGCTGTTGCTCCGCCAGCCGCCGCTCGGTGACGTCCTTTCCCGAATTCAACAGACCGGTGACCGCTCCGTTATCATCATACAGCAGTGTGCTGCCCCACTCGATTATCCGCTCCCGGCCGTCTCCGGTCAAAAGCGGCATTTCCATATGGTCGACCATGGGCGTCTTTCCGGTTATCAAATCGTCAAGGGCAGATGCAGCCCCTCCCCGAAACCGCTCCGGTATGAACTGTTCAAAATGCCGGCCAAGGATGTCCGATGCGGGAAGATTAAGGATCTCCTCGCCCCTTCGGTTGACCATGGAAACGGTCTGGTCCGCCGCCAGTTCGATAAAAATCACCCGAGCTACATCCAGATAATTCTGGGCACGGTCCCGTTCGTGCCGCAGCGCGATTTCCATGTGCCGATTTTTTTCAATCTGGTCACCGGCCCTGAAATAGAGAACGAAAATACAACCGGTTGTGACAAACAAAGCAGTAAAAATTAAAAAGCCGCGCATACCGCTCAACGGGCCGGTCAACAGATCGGACACCTCCTGCGTGTTTGCCAGGAGCTTCAGGTGCCAGCCGGGAAACTTAGCGATGTCGATTTTCCTCAGGATGTACGTGGTTCCAGACCGATCACTCACCAGGCCCTTGGGTAGAGGCGTTATCCCCAGCCATGGCCACGGGCCCTCACCAAACTGGTGCGAGTCTCGAATGGCGGCCAGTCGATCAGGAGCAATTTCCCTGAATGTCGAAAACAGCCATTCGTCCCGGTTGGTGGCAAAGGTCACACCATCCGGGCTTGTCAATGCCCAACCGGCCCATGAGTGATCCCCGAGCGCCTGCTCGAGTGCCGTCATGACGGATTTGATAACGACAACACCGGAAGGGGTTGTCAAACCGTCGCAATAAACCGGCTGGCTGCAGTACACCCCCCGTTTGCCGGATGTTACCCCCATTGCCATGTAAAATCCGGGCATGCCGTTCATCGCGGCTTTGAAATAGGGACGAAATGCATAGTTTTTCCCGACAAAACTCTTCGAGCGGCTCCGGTTGGTGGACGCCAGGGTGGTTCCGGTTTGATTGAGAATGTAGCATTCGCTTACTTGAAACGAATCCCGAAACAGGTCCAGGAGCGTATTCGCCCGTTTAAGGGTTTCCGGATTCGGGGACCGGACGAAACGCTGAATGTCTCTCAATCGGGCCAGGGCGTTGCCGGCACTCTGATTTCTATCCAGAATCGCCTCCAGATCACCGTGGACATCGACAAGTTCCAGTTCCGCGCGTCGCTCGGTGCCTTCCAGCGCACTGTCCGCAAGGGTGCGATAATACAGATGACCGGCCACACCAATGGCCAACAGGGTAATCATTCCCATAATACCGAAGATGAATCGCAGCCTCATGTTATTCCCACTCCAAATACTCTCCGTCACACCCCATGTCGAGCAGCATGGTGCCGCAAATGGTTCCACGACAGCCGTCTCTGAAAATAGTTCTCGCGGAATGAGTTACTCCAGATGCAAAGCTGTCTGCTTCATCCGATTGAGGATCCGGTTGATGCGTGCCAGCAGTTTTTTTGAATTCACCGGCTTGGTCAGGTAATCATCAGCTCCGGCATCCAAACCGGCTACCTCGCCATTGACATCATCCTTGGCGGTGAGCAGGATAACCGGTATGTGTCGGGTCACCGGCTGTGATTTCAACTTACGAAGCAGAGCCATTCCATCCATCTGAGGCATCCGGTAATCGGTTACCAAAATATCCGGCAGACACCGCTGCATAAGCTTCAGGGCGTCTGCCCCGTTTTCGGCCGTTATCACAACAAAGCCCTGAAATTCTAAAACCCGGCGCAGAATTTTCAGCGTTTCAACGCTGTCATCCACAGCCAGGACTCTTGGGGCGATTTTCAAAAATCGATTAACCCGCGCCAGAAAGCGTCTGGCGTTAACCGGTTTGGTTATGTAGTCATCGGCGCCGGCGTCGAAGACTACAATTTCCGATTCCAGCTCATCCCGGCTGGTCAGCATGATGACCGGGATATGTGCCGTTGACGGCCGGGACTTCAGTTCCCGAATCAGGGTCACACCGTCCATTTCAGGCATTTTATAGTCGGTGACAATCAGGTCGGGGCATGTATCGAGAGCCGAACGAAGCCCTTTTTTCCCATTATCCGCCTCGACAACGGAACAGCCATTTACCGCCAGAGCCTTTTGCAGTAGTTTCCGAGTAATCTGAGCGTCATCGACAATCAGTACTGTCGGCGGACCGGTCCCCATACGTAGCGTTTCGGCCCCATCCCTATATTCCCAGCACCGCCGCCGGTCCACCAATTCAGTGGCAGATTTAGGCGACACAGTTATCGGAACACTCGGATAGTCGGATGGCCCGGCGACATGCGTTATGGTCTCCGGGTTAGCGACCCGAAAAACCTCATCAAGGGAAGTAACCCCCTGCAGGGCTTTTCGAATCCCGTCCTCAAACAGGGTGTTGAATCCGTCTTTGCGGGCAATCCATCGCAATTGCTGGGCGGAAACCTTTCGGGAAATATGTTGCCGTAAAGCGGGCGTGAGCATCATCAACTCAAAAATGCCCACCCGTCCATTGTAGCCCGTCTGCTGACAGTCATCACACCCCCTGCCTTTCCAGAACACCTGCCGCCCTTCGCTTCCGATGGCAGGAAGCACCCGCTTGAGCATTGCCGGGTCGACGTCTTCAACGACTTTGCAGTAGTCGTGATTTTGCCGGACCAGTCGCTGGGCGAGCACAGCCACAAGTGCCGAGGAGATTTGAAAATCCTCGACTCCAAGATCCAGCAGCCGGATCACCGCCGACGGGGCATCATTGGTGTGCAGTGTGGACAGCACCAGATGACCGGTCTGGGCCGCCTGAAAGGCTATTTTTGCCGTTTCCGGATCCCGAATCTCTCCGACCATCACAATATCCGGATCCTGCCGCAAAATGGACCGGAGTCCGGAAGCAAAGGTAATACCTGCCCTGGGATTGATCTGGACCTGATTAATCCCGTCGATGTCATACTCGACCGGATCTTCCACGGTAACGATATTGACGTCGGGCGTATTGAGCCGGTTCAGGCAGGCGTAGAGCGTTGAAGATTTACCGCTACCCGTCGGTCCGGTAACCAGGACCATACCTTGGGGCTGCTGAATGGCGGTCAACAGATTTTCCAGATCATCGCCGGCCAGACCGAGATCGTCGAGTCCGGTTCTGGCGGAAGCCGGGTTCAGGATCCGAATGGTAACCTTTTCCCCATATGCAGTCGGCAGGCTGGACACCCGAAGGTCATAGGCATCTTGGCCAAAACGGACCTGGGCACGCCCATCCTGAGGTTTTCGGCGAACGGCGATATCCAGGCCGGACAGCACCTTGATCCGGGATACCAAAGGGGCGTGAACGTGCTTGTCCGTTCGCATGGCCTCCTGCATAATGCCATCGATACGAAATCGAACCAGGAGCTTGGTTTTCCAGGGTTCGATGTGCACATCGCTGGCCTTCATCCGAATCGCATCGGCCAGGATGGAATTGACCAACCGGATGACGGGGGGGAGTTCGGCCAGATTCAATAAATCCCGGTCGGCTTCATCCGGCGGATCGCTGTGCTGGATGATTTCCATGGGAATGTCGATACCGTAGCCGTCCGCCGGAAGCGAATCCTTTCGCGCATAGTGATTCCGGATAGCCTTCAGGATGTCATTTCGAGGCGAAATGACAACATCCACCTGCATTCGGGTGATAAACTGCAAGGCATCAACAGCTTCAAAATCCAGAGGATCGGCGACGGCAACCCGCAACCCGCTGGCCGTCTTTTCAATTGGCACTACCCCATAGTGCTCAGCAATCTCACCGGGAATCAAATCCAGAGTATCAGAGGAGAGCCGGGCGCTGTCCAGCCGGCGGAGGGGAATTCGAAGCTGACTGGAAAGGGCATTGGCAATTTCCACATCATCGACAACACCCATATCCCGGAGCACTTCACCGAGTTTTTTTTTACTGATCTTCTGTTGAGCCAGCGCCTTGCCAAGCGTGCCCTCGTCAATGAGGCCCGCCTTGAGAAACAGTTCGCCGAGTTTGATTCGCCTCAAGCCCGATTTCATGCCCGAATCACTTGTCGCATCATTCACCTGTCGAAATCGCTGTCAATCTGAATTCCAAAGCACCTGCCGCATACCGAACCGTTATTTAATCCGAGAAATCACCGTTTGATCCGATGGCGTTTCACCCGGAACGATCTGCCGAATTTACCAGCATTTTCATCCTGCACCGCCACGGCTTCAACGGATTGTAATACACTATCATCGTCGAGTGCTCTCGAAACCGGTTCACCAGCATTCTGCAGCCGTTCCTGCCCATGAACAGTTTTCTGTACCAGCTGAATTTGACATTTTTGACATAGGTTTTCCCGCCGACTTGGTATTCGCACCGGATAACCGGCCGGATATATTTTTTTTTGACGCGATACCCCTTTGCAGTATAAAAAATATCCTTTTCAACCATCACCTTGGAGGTTGTAATTTCCCCATCGGCTGCTGGCCAGTGCGCTAAAATCCATGCATCCGCCATTTTTTTAACCCCCCACGCAACCAAACCGGCGCCGCCCGTGCCAGCCAAAACTACCGATATCATCCTGTTACCCCCCTTCTTTATTCATCATCTCTTTTACATACGCATTTCATATGCGATTAAAAATTGCTCCCCGGTCTCTGATAGAATCAGATCACCCGTATGATCATGACGGATCTTTTGACCCGATTGGCCAATTCTTCAAAAGGACGAGATACAGCCGGGCTGAAATCTGCCCGAAATGAATCAGCGGCAGAATCGATCAGTGCACGAACATAATGCCCTTTTACGGAATAGTTGACGTTTTGAGGCAAATCACCGGTTTCCTCAAAAATCTGGACAGCGTGAAGTTTTGACGTCACGATTCCAACCACCTCACCGTTCATGTTGAGCAGGGGGCCGCCGCTGTTTCCGGACTGCAGGGGAACCGATATCTGGTAAAACCTCGGGTCATCCCGTATACCCGCGGTAGCATTGATCTTGCCGGAAGTGACCTTGGGTGATGTTCCCATAAGGCTGGCATGGGGGTATCCGATCGTAAACACATCTGCACCGAGCGATTCGTTCTCTGCGGCAAGGGGAAGAGCTGGAGGCAGCAACTCGGCACCATCGACTTCCAGAATGGCGATGTCATTGACCGGATCTTTTTTCAGCAACCGGGCCGTCAGTTGTTTACCGTCGGGCAGATCGAGTTCGATACGGGACGCATCCGCTACCACGTGGTAACTGGTGGCGACATATCCGCCGCCAATGGACCATGCGGTTCCCTGATGATGGGCCGAACCGCGAAATGAGGATCTGTCGGCCGGAGCCGTCGCGCCGGCCTGCAGGGGAAGATCCACAAGGAGGGTCGATTTTCCGTGTCTGCCGACGGTGGGAATGCCCGACAGGGCGACAGCGGTTGCACCATAAAAATCTTCCGCCACACTCATCCCCATGTATTCCCCGCTCCCCTCATACACCGGCTTGGCACTGTGCAGATCGTATACGACGCAGTCAACTGTCAGTGCCCAGTCGCCAAATTGCTTCAAGGCCATCCCCGCATCCCGGCATTCCACCTTCAGCACCGGGATTTCGGAGGATATCAATTGCGCTTTGCTGAACACCGGGCTTCGATAAACGGTAAATCCTTTGCCTTCGAGAGTGTTGGCGGCAGCACTCCGTGCCCGGGGATGAGTTTTGGGTGAAATAACGGCATATTTGTAGGTTTTGAAACAGGCTTCCTGAACAAACAGATTCCCGCTGGCCTTCAAATTCGAGCATCCACTGACCGCCGTGAACAAAAGGATTCCGACCAGCAACAAGAAACACCGCCGTAAAGCGACTCGATCCGTCGCGTTGACCATTCGTAAACCCAAGCCCATGCGATCCTCCTGAATTCTGGTTGCATCAAACATATCATCCATCCGAATTTTCGGTCGATTGATCAGTGTTTCTCAATATCTCTAAACGGTTATCGCACTCCTCCTGATGATCGTAAAATGCATCGTACAAAACGTTGTTCATTCCTACCCTGCCGGCCTTCCCCCATCAATTCACGTAAATCGCCTGGCTGCCGAACAGCGGACCGGCTGCTCGACCGGGAGATGAAGATTTACCGGAAATGAACGGGGCCATTGGATCGGTTGAATAGAAATGTTTTTTTTCAAATTCAGCAGTCTCCTGAAAACGGATTCCCGCCGATACTCCAGTGGATTCAATGACATAACCCAGAGATCATCGTGACTATCGATATGCAAAGCTGAGACAATGGCCTGGATTGGTCTCTTGTGGATAGTAATGGTAACGCTCAGGGGATGGGGGGGGTGAAGGTACAACTGTCGTTGAATTGCTTTTTCAAACTGTCCGCGATCATCGTCAGTCAGAAATTCACTGAAGTATCGGCACAGCATCCGGGAATCCGGAACCTGAAACAGCATCTGTGCGCAGCGGTTCAAATGTAAAATCCGTTGATCACTGTCCAGAACCACTACACCGGTGCCGAGGCCCTCAAGAACAGCTTTCTGAACGCGAAGCGCATTGAGCAGTTTAGTGGTGGCCTGACGCGACTGCACGGTATTCAGTTGCATCACATTTTTGCCGACCACCAGTTGAGCGGGCTTGTTTTCCAAATCGTCCAGAAATTCATTGACCAGCCGGGTCATCTGCTTCATCGGACCTTTGGCAATATAGAAATCCGCATCGGAATCTGCCAGGGCACCCAACTGCTCGCCAATCGTATCGGCTACGGCCACCAGAGGTATCCTGTTGTCGGGGAATGCTTCCCGGACAAATCGAAACACCTCATAGCCGTCGATCTTGGTCAGAATCAGTTCGGAAAAAACGATATCGACCGGTCCTTCATTCAATCGATCGATGGCTTCCTTTCCATCATATGCCCGAACCACCCGATAGCCTTGCTGTTCAAGCAGCGTGGAAAGAAACTCGTTAAATACCGTATCGTTATCGACAACCAGGGCTTTCTGATGCATGGCTTACCTCGCTTGCTGGCAACATGAAAAAAAATCAACATGGTTATTACGACGGCACCGGCTGGCTGTACTGCCGTCGAATTACGGACACTGTGTATCCAGTGAATGTCGGGCAACGTCAACGGCAACCCCAACCGGACCGTCCGGCGGCGTAAAATCCTCAAACCATAAGCCGGTTCCTTTCGTGATCCGAACCGCATTCAGGCTCCCCTGAAAATAGTATTTATCCGTATTGGTATGGGCCCTGCCGATCACCAGCCCGCTGCCGCCAGTGTTGATCCGGCTCCGGGCGCAGATCAATCGGCCTTTTTCCTGTCCATTGATAAACATCTTCAGGACGTTTTCCCGGCGGACAACGGCAATGTGATACCACTGGTCCGGCAGGGGCTGGAATCCGGTATCGATCCAGCAGGTATCCTGGTGGTACCAGGCCAGAGAAGACTCAACCACACCCAGGAAATACCCGTCATAGGTTTTTCCATCGACGCTGCTGACCAAAGCGCTCAGCCCACGATGGCCACGCGCAAATTTTGCCCAAAAATCGATTGTGAAATCGCTGGTGCCGAAATTCCAGGCATCGCTCTCTTCACTGGAAAGAAAATCGTCAATCCCGTCCAGTGTTATGATTGTGCTGTTCAAAGGCGCTTCAGTGCCAGGGCAGAATTTGCCGAATTTATCCATCAAATAATCACCAGGGGCAGTATCTGCAGTGCCAGCCAATCGCTTACCGGGATAAGAAGTCATTCTCAGCATAGCCGCCGGACCGGGGATAACGCTGCCTGCCGTTAGGATATTCGTGCTTGCCGAAAACTCGAAAACTGAGGCAGTACATTCTTCATTGTACAATCGGTCGGAAGGATCGAATTCAACGGGCAAAGCCAAACACGGGAGTGTTCCCGCTACGAACATGACAGTGGATAACAGCCACTTTGCTGCCGGAAAGAAAAAACGAGATAAAAAGATTTGCCGATGATCCATATCCCACCTCCAGTCCAAGATAAAATCTACTGCTGATCAGATTAAAATAACCGGGACATCTTCAGAATCGCGTCACTGAATACAGGGAAATACAAAGTCTGTGCCAAAGCTGCAGGAATATTTGAAGCATTTCAGATATGCCATAAAAACCAGCGACTTATTTTAAAATACAAAATCAATGAGAGAATAAATGGCGGGTGCCGGAGATTCGATACGATAGAAATTCCTCCGATATCGTCGGAGAAATCCGAAACCGTCGAACTCCGGTAGTCATGGATGGGAGATATTGTGCAGCTTGATCAGCTCGTAGAGTCTGGACTTGGACAACCCGGAAATATCAAGAGCCTTTTGGATATCATCTCCGGCATGGGCCATCAGATCCTCCAAGTAGTCTTTCTCGGCACTGAGGTAAACATCCTTTCTGAAATCCTTCAGAGTTAGCATAGCTTCGAGCGGTCGCAACCCGCCGGTAGGGGTTACAGCCACCGATTTCACCGTCAGGCGCTGCTTGACCAGATATATGCGGATATGTTCCGGCAGGTGGCGGGGAAACAGCATCGATCGACCGCCTGCTGAAGCCACCGCGTTTTCAAGGACATTGATCAGTTCCCTGACGTTTCCCGGCCAGTGATAGTCTTCCAGCTGACACAGGAAATCAGGAGATAACGCCGGCGATTCCGTATTTAATCGGTAGCAAATTCGCGACAAGAGGTGTTGAGCCAGCAGTTTAATGTCTTCCTTGCGATGCCGGAGCGGCGGCAAATGAATGGCCAGCGACTGAAGTCGGAACAGCAGATCTTTTCGAAATTTTCCGGACTCGGCCATGGCACTCAAATCGCGGTTGGTTGCGGCTACCAGACGGAAATCGCATCGAATCTCGTCCCGACCGCCGACCTTGCGGAAGCATTTTTCCTGAAGGGTGCGCAAAAACACTTTCTGGATGTTCAGGGGAAGTTCGCCAATTTCATCCAGGAACAACGTTCCACCATCAGCTTGCGAAACGAGGCCGTCCTGCTCCTTTTCAGCACCGGTAAAGGCCCCCTTTTCGTGACCGAACAAAATGCTTTCAACCAGGTTATCCGGCATGGCCGCACAGTCAACAACGACAAATTTTTTATCCGAGCGATTGCTGTTGATGTGAATACCGCGGGCGAACAACTCCTTACCGGTCCCGGTTTCGCCGATAATCAGGGCATTGCTGTCCACTGCTGCAGCTTGAGCGAGATGGTCGAGACACTTTTGAATGGCAAAGCTTTCGCCGACAATATGTTCCCGATTAATCGACTTCCGGTTGATCGGCTCGGGGACCACGCTCTCCCGATATTGAATGACGCGTTTTAAAACGAGCGTCATATTCCGCCTATCAACAGGTTTTTCCAGATAATCCCACGCCCCGTTCCGGATAGCGAGTTCAGCGCCGTCCGCATCGCTCCGGCCGGTCATGATAATCACTTCAGGCCGACTCGGCACCTGCTGAAGTGCTTCCAGAATATCCAGCCCGCTGCCGTCAGGGAGATGAACATCCAGCAGCACAACGTCAATGGATTCTTCAGCTGCCGTTTTCATTCCTGCCGAACAATTGCCGGCCGCCGACCACGTATGGCCGCACTGGGTGATCAGGGTGCCGAGCATCCGGCATATCATGGGCTCATCATCGATAATCAGAAAATGTGTCACGAGACTCAACTCCCCCCGAAGCCGGATAAACATGAAACTCTGAATCACAGGTTCCAAATACTATACCTTTTAACCCAATACCCGACCCTTTGGGGGCAGATGCAGGAAAGTAAAATTTGGAACCCGAAGTTTCGGTCGTTGTAATTTTTTTTAAGATTTATGATTGCTATGAAGATGACTTTTTACTGTCCAGAATATTGCGAATTTTCTGGGCAATATCCCGTTTGAGAATCGGCTTTAAGATGACACCATCTACCCCGATCGCACGGAGCTTTTCATGGTTAACTTTCTGACTGAAACCGGTGCACATAAGGATCGGCGTTTCGGGACTCAGTGATTTTATTTCCCTGGATAGCGCTTCCCCTGTCATTACCGGCATGGTCAGGTCAGTTATAACTAAATCAAATCTGTTAGCACGCTTTTTGAACAACTCAAGCGCTTCAACACTGGACAACCGCGTCGTGACGCGATACCCCAGTCCCTCCAGCATCAACTGCGAAAAACGTATAATCGACGGCTCATCATCAACAATCAGGATATGTTCATTGCCACCGTCAGGGGGCTCTTCATTCGGAGTGTCGATTTCGACCGACCCGCCATGACAGGGTAAATACACATAAACGGAAGTTCCCCGATTGAATTCACTCTCCACATGAATGCTGCCATCATGATTTTTCAATATGCCGTGAACAACGGACAGCCCCATACCGGTACCTTTTTCCCGCGGTTTGGTCGTAAAAAACGGCTCGAAAATCCGATCGATAACCGTGGCATCGATGCCGCAACCCGTATCCGATACAATCAGGCGCACGTACCGTCTTTCAGGCGGTAATCCGTGCTCCGGGCCGTCCGGACCGGTCTCGATCTCATGAAGCGAAATCGTCAACCGGCCGCCGGTTGCCTCCATGGCGTGAAATGCATTGGTGATCAGATTCATGACAACCTGATGAATCTGGGTGAAATCGGCAAAAATGGTGGGGCACCCGGCATCGATATTCTGGGCAATTTCAATCGTACTGGGGAGCGTGGAGCGGGTCAGTTTCAGCACTTCCTTTAACAGAAGCTGGAGCCGAATCGGCTTTTTCTCGTATTCTTTCTGGCGGCTGAACAGAAGAATCTGTTGTACCAGTTCACGTGCCCGCTTTGCACCGATCAGGATTTCCTCGACATAATCCAGCTCGTCACTGCCCGGGGCCAGTTCATCCTGCAGCAGCTCTGCAAACCCGATCATCGGAAACAGGATGTTGTTAAAGTCGTGAGCGATACCGCCGGACAGCGCACCGATGGCCTCCATTTTCTGGGCCTGCAGAAGCTGCTCTTCCATCCGAAGTTTATCGGTTACATCCCGGTGGACCGATATATAATTGACAAGGGTTCCGGAGGCATCGTGAACCGGTGTGATACTGACATCATCAGTCTGCGTTTGCCCGTCCTTACGCTTTATTATAACGCGATCTGTCCAGCGCTTTCCCATTTTCAGTGTTCGCTTCAGATTTGCGTAAAACGCCTCATCATGCATGTCGCTTTGAATAATTTGCGCAGACTGACCGATCACCTCGTTTCCTGTATACCCAAGATTGCGTTCAAAAGCTGGATTGACGTATTGGATAATGCCGTGGTCATCGGTAATGATAATGGTCTCCGTAACATGTTCCATGGTTATTTTCAGGCTGTGCAGTGCCTGATCAAATCGTTTTCGGCAAACGATATCCCACGCCATATCGGCGAGTTCCGATACTAGTCGAACATCATTGGACGTGTAATCTTTCGGTTTGTTGCCGACCCCGAAAATTGCGACTATTTTCCCATTATAAGAAATCGGCACCGTCAGCATCCGTTCAATCGGAACATGCCCCGTCGGCACTCTTCTGCCGGATATAAGACTGGCATAATCATTGACCACCAAAGGCTGACGTTTTCTCAGGCAGTCAGTCCAAGCACCGGTCTGTGACAGCGAATTGTGCATGTTGCAATCGTTGAGACAACAATTTTTCAAGGTACGCGTAGACCAAATCTTTAGAGAGACGTTGCTCGTATCTGATTCAACATCATGTAGAAAACTGACTCGACTGTCGGTGAGTCGCTCGGATTCATCCAAAAATTCCGTCAGCATCTCCGGTATTGAACGTAACGCGGACATGTCACCGAAACGCCGGCGAAAACTTTGAAAATCCATTGCCAGTTTTCGCTCCGTTATATCCCGCACGGAAATATGAATGGCCGGCACCCGATCCACCACAATTTGCTGGAGCCCCAGTTCGATATCCCGTGCCACCCCATCCTTTCGAAGAATTTTATCCATCACGAGAATGGATTCACCGGAGAGAACACGATCAACGGAACGGTCTCCACTCGGCAAGGAAAAATTGCTGAAAATGTCAGCCGTTGTCAACAGGGACAGTTCATCGCCCGAATATCCGGACAGCAACTCTGCAGCCGGGTTGATCATCAGGAAAGCGCCGTCGACATCGGCAATAAAAATCGCGTCCCGCGATCCTTCAAAAACCGACCGAAAAAAAGCCTCACTCCACCGCAGCTCTGACTCCAAAAGGTTTTGTTCGGTGACATCGCTGGCTATAGTCAACAGGTGCTGCTGCCCCCCGGCTCCGACAATCTCCATCCAGAGCATGCATTCAATCGCATCCCCGTTTTTTTTCCAAAAATTTGTCGCCGTCGCCACGACCCGGCCCTCATCCGTCAACCGTTGAATCAGACACCGACGATCTTCTGGCGCCAGAAGCCCCAGTTCGCCCGAGGTGATGCCAACAGCCTCCTCGCGGGTGTAACCGGTAATCCGTGTAAATATCTCGTTGACGTCCAGCAGCGTTCCATCATCAATGCTGCTGATCACCATCATCAGCGGTGTATGGTGGAATACGGTTTTAAATTTCTGTTCAAAATCGAAACGATCTCTCTCCGACTGTTTTTGCTCAGTGATATCAAAAGCCATTCCACCAAACAGAGAGCTGGATGACTCAGCCGTCTGCACGGGAAACCAGACAGTCTGGAATGTTTTTATCACACCGGCCAGAGTAACCGTTCTTTCACCGACCACGGGTTGTGGGTTAACAGCCAGTTTGGCTAACTGACGAGAAATAATGGCAGCAAAATCGCCCGGAAAGACATCTACAAACCGTTTACCGACAATCTCATGTCTGCTGAGGCCCACCAATCTGGCACCTGCCGGATTGACAGACACAACCCGACCGCCTGTTTCAACAACAACGAGTGGCGACTTGAAATGAGTGGAAAAGGCCTCCCACTGTCCTTTGGATCGGTTCAGGTCCGCCTCCCGACGTTTATATTGATCCAGCAGCACATCAATCGGGCGGCTTACCCCAGATCGAATCAGCGCCAGATATATGAAAAGAAAAGATATGATTTTAAAAAAATGGCCGATCAGATTCGAGATGCCGTAAACGCTGATATACACGGTGAAGGCCATCTCACCGGCAATGGTGGCACCGATCGCGGCGAATAGCAATCGCAGTGTAATGCCGTCGAAATGGCAGCGCATCCGCCACAGCAGGCCCACGGCACCGGCCAGTATCAGACAGATGAGATATTCGCTCAGCCGTTTGAAAGCAGTCAACCCCCCGCCGTCTACATAGCAGTCCGGAAACACCTGCCAGGCAAAAATCGCGGCGAATACCCAAACCGTCAACATGGCGTAGAACCAGAATATTTCCCCGACCCGCAGATAACGGTCCATAAGCAGGGGAAACACCAGCAGGCTGACGCTTTCCAGATACCGGGCAGCAATCCACAGCTGGGTGGCCCGGTTGGCGGCCATCATATCGGGAAACACCCCCATACCCTTGTAGGCGAGCATATGAAACAGATCGATCAGGCCAACAAAAAAATAGGCCACCCCCAGGCAGACCAGAGCATCATTGTCCAGATAACGCCGGGTATTCCAGACCAACATAAAAACGCCCCAGGCCACTGCGATGGAAAACAGCTCGGCAAGCCCGTGAAACAGCAGGTAATTGTGCCGGCTGACAGCAACCAGCCCCCCAAATAGAGCGATCCCTGCGGCGCTGTACCTTAATAGCCCGGAAGATGAAATCGAGACAGATCGTAAGTGCATAAATTATCAGTTTGTAAACAAGCGAATCGGGTTCAACGGTCATGCAGCGGGTACAAATCTGACTCGCGCATTACCTGATCAGTTCCTGTCACTCGACTCGGTTACTGCCCAGCAACCGGTCGATGTAAGAGACAAGGGTCTTGAAATCGGTGGATTTGGGAAGATACCCGTCGGCACCGGCTTGCAATATACGTGCTTTGTTTTCCGGTGTGTCATAACCGGTAAACGCCAACACCCGGGTATGGTCCAGTGCCCGGTTCTGCCGGATGGTGCGGCACACCTCGAACCCGTCTACGCCCGGCATCATGATATCCAGAATCACCAGGTCCGGCCGGCATTCCAGGACTTTCACCCCTGCGTCAAATCCACCGGAGGCGGATTCGACCCGATACCCTTTCTTAGTTAAACGCAGATGAAGACTTTTTCGAATCTGCTCCTCATCATCAACGATAAGGATAGCCGGCGGCACGGTTTCCCGGGACAACGTCCGCCCTGCCTGCTCGATAAATGCCTCAAGGTCGTCATGAGCAATCCGATGATGCCCGCCAGGTGTAACCAGTGCTTTGATATGCCCGGATTTCACCCAATTCCACATGGTGGCACGCGAAACGCCGCATGCCTTGGCGGCCTGGGGAATACTGTAAAACAGTCTGGTTTCATCCATCATAAAAATGCCCTCCCTGTATATCCGGACGTTTAAGAATAGACATTTTAAACATTCTTGACAAATAAAACAAAACAAGTCAAACGATTAATACTACGTCGCCGAATATAATTAAAAATCAGTGCATTGACGCGCACGCGTTTTCACATCAGACGAAATACGGTTCAACAGCTTTCCGCGATGTGGCCACCATGTATTGAGTCAGAACATAGATAGCGATCGAGAAGGATCTCCACAATGCAGTCCGATTCACCCCCAGGCAGAATGCTGCCCACCCTGATCAATCTGAATCGAGCCACAGAAAACCAGGTCCGTACTGGATAAGTGATGAAACTCAATCATAAACTTACATTGACGATGTTTGGTCTGGGGTCGCTGATTCTGCTGATCTGCTCAGACATGTATTACAGTCACCTCAAAACAATGGCTGTTGAGAGTTTCAGGCTGCGGTCCCGGGATCTGGCAGTTGAAATCGCCGGTAATATCAGCCGACTTCTTATTGAAAAGACAAAAATTGCAAAAACCCTGGCCACAAGCAATCGGTTAATAACCGCTCTTCAGGTCAGCAATTCCGGGTTGGAGCAACTGAGTCCGATTGAGCGTGATCATCGAATTGCCGAATGGGATAACCGGTGGAAAGCCATCGACAACCCGGAGGATCCTTTTATCAGAGGGTACCTTGATAATCTGGCGGCAGATCGACTCACCGGCCAGGAACAACTTCTCACCGGTGAATATGGCGAACTGTTTTTAACCAATCGTTTTGGCGCGCTGGTGGCCGCCACGTCAAAAGTGACCACTCTGGCCCATGGACACAAATACTGGTGGCGGGGCAGTTACGTCGACGGCCGGGGCAGCGTCTTTTTAGACGATCGGGGATACGATGACAGCGCAGGCGCGTATGTTATCGGCGTCGTCGTCCCGGTCCTCAGCACCGGCGGCATCATCGGCATATTGAAATCCAATCTGAATATCCTGGGCAGCATCAGCCCACTGATCACCGCCCCGCCCGACAAGTCTCAAACCGTCAAGCTGGTCCGGACCAACGGGACGGTGGTATATGAAGCGGGACATCCGCCGCTTTCCACGGGTATCCACTTTCAGGTACGCGACCAATTGAAAACGGTTAAAAGCGGCAGCCTGATTGTTCATGACAACGGACACGGTGCCATCATCGGATATGCCCCCGTCCCAATCACCACCGGCCAAAAGGGATTTGTTTTTGGCGGATCGGCCGAATCGATCGATCATCGAAAAGGAAATACCGGTCAGTACTGGTTCGTCGTCACAGAGATACCTCTTGCCAGCGCGCTGACCTCAGCATCCGGGTTCATCAAACCGTTTGTACTGACCGGCTTGTTCATCACACTCATTCTCGGCCTGACATCGCTCATTATGGGAAATATCGCCACCCGGCCGATCATTCGCCTGGCCAACGCATTGCGACATACCGGAAACCGGCACTTCGATCAACTGATCGACATCACAGCCAGCGGAGAAATAAAACAGCTGGTGGACGCGTATAACCAGATGATCGACCAACTGCGGGAAACCACAACCAGCCGCATGGCGCTGCAGCACGAGGTCGGCCAACGAAAACGCATTCAGGAACGACTATATCTTCACAAACACATAACTTCCACGGTTTCCCAGAATATGGCGTTTCTGGATCCATCTTACCGATACCAGCTGGTGAACGATAGATATTCTGATTATTTTGGCGTACCCACGGAGCAAATTATCAACCGAACCATTTGCGATTTTATCGGCGAAAAATCTTTTAACAGAGACGTCCGGCCATACTTGGACAAATGCCTCACCGGGCAGAAGGCCCAATACAGCTTATGGGTGAATTTCCCGGCAAAAGGCCGCCGGTATATGGAAATGAATTATTATCCGCATGTTGATACCTCCGGAAAAGTGGCGGGTATTATCGTAACGGGTATGGACATCACCCGGCGTAAGCGGGCTCAGGAGAAACAGCAACTCAGCGAAATAAAGTTCAGAACGATTTTTGATTCCGCGCCTATCGCCATTGCAATTACCGATGTGGCTGATGGTCGACTCGTTGATGTTAACCAGAAATTCTGCGAATTAACTCTCTATACCCGAACCGAGCTCATCGGAAAAACCGCCACCGAAATGGGCTTTTATTCCGCACTGCAACGCGAACGGTTCCGCCTGGGCTTAATCGAAACCAACACTGTTCAGGGACTGGAGATGAAATTCCGCATTCGGGGCAATTCACATCTGACCACCCGAATGTATGCCCGGGTCATTTTCATTGACGGCAGGCCTCATGCTCTGACGATGTTATTTGACATCACCCGGCAAAAACGCCTGGAAACCATGCTGACCCAAGCCCGAAAGATGGAGGCCGTAGGTACCCTGGCAGGCGGCATTGCTCACGATTTCAACAATCTGCTGTCCATCATTATGGGCAATCTGGCGCTGGCGAGGATTCATACCCAGTCCCCCCGCACCCTGTTGAATCTGCTTGATGAGGGGGAGAAAGCCTCCATTTTGGCAAGAGATCTGGTCCATGGCATCATGACCCTTGCCGACGGCGACACCGGGGAACGTGTTCCCGGCTGCCTGCGGAAGCTTTTGCTCGATGCCGTCATGGACACGCCGATGGACAGCCGAACCCGGCTGAATGTTTCCATCCCACAAAATCTGCCGCCGGTAGTGCATGCCCCCCATCAGATTCGGATTGTCATTTGGAACATAATTTTGAACGCAATGGAGAGCATGCCGCACGGCGGCACCCTGACCATCACGGCATCGCACCAGCGGTTTGGCGTGGAAAGCAACGATACCGCTCCACCGCTGCCAGATGGAGACTACGTTAAAATTATCATCCGGGATCAGGGTGCGGGCATTCCGGAAAACCATCTGCCAAGTATTTTCGATCCCTACTTTACAACAAAAGAGCTGGGCAACCGGAAAGGGATGGGACTGGGGCTGGCTACGGCCTATTCAATCATCCGAAAACACGGCGGACATATCGAGGCCGATTCGAAGCTGGGATCGGGAACTGCAGTGTTTATATACTTACCGGCGGTTGAGACTGGCTGAATGGTTGCAAACACTCCAAAAAACCGCGGTTAAGCGGCCGGTTCAGCAATTTTCCAAAAATGACAAAGGTCGTTAAAAAAATTTAATCCGCAGTTAACCCGCTGACTTGGAATATGGCATCCACGAAAGGGTCTTGAATTATGCCCACTCAACGTAAACGCTGTGCCGGTCGATATCGAAGATCCTGTTTGATATAGGATTCCAGAACGGTGTCAAAATGCTCACGCTTGCAGTCCGGCTTTTCAATGCACCGATTATTCAGGTAGGTCATGTATCGGCAGCCGCCCATACAGAGGGGCAGATACTCACAGGCTTTGCAGGTGTCATTTTTCCATACACCCAGGCGGTAGGAATCTGCAGCCCCATTTACGCCGCTTTCAATGTTGCCGATACAGAAATCCGGCTTTCCGACAAACGCCGGGCATTTGTATACATCGCCGTTAAAATTGACGACAAAGGCATCGCGTTTTTCGACCAGGCAGGCCACCGTGGCCGGCTTGGACGTATTGTAGCCGCGTTTCAAAATCTCCTCACGCAGATACATGGACGCCTGATCCACCCAGGGTTCATGGGGCGAGGTGCACCCCAGATGGCATCCGCTGCCTGAGGGGTTGCCGTCCGGATCGTTCACCACGGGATCGAATTTAACCGAATGCACCGTATCGGGTGTTATCCCCTGCCGGACAAGCTCATCAAGAAGGTCGGGAAATGTTTTGAAGGTCGACTCCAGATAATTTCCCCCGATCCTGACCGTAACCTGATCACTGACGGCCCGGATGTTGGCAAGAAGGGTCTCAAAACTGCCGGCCCCGGTTTTAAACGGGCGATAGCGGTTATGAATTTCAGCCGGCCCATCCAAAGTGATTTTAACGCTTTGAAGCCCGAGGGGAACCAGAGAATCGGCCATCTTCCGCGTCAACAGGGAACCGTTGGTAACCAGATTGAACCGGAACGTTCCGCCTCTGGATTCGGCAAGGGATCGAAATTCCCGGACCAGATGACGAAGCAGCCGGGGGCTGAGAAGAGGCTCTCCCCCATAAAAATCGACGACCAGATGCTGTTTGTCGGAGTCGAATTTTTCCCGGGCAAACTCAACCAGATTCTCGGCTGTCTGATCCGACATATAGAGATTGCCTTTCATCTCCCCTTCAAAGCAATAGGGGCACGCAAAATTGCAGTCCAGATTCAACAGTACCATGATGGACAGGGTTTTGCTGCCGGCATTGAACCGGTCAAAAAAACCCAGAACCGATTGTCGCTCCTGCTCCGGATTGGATGTCAGGAAGCCCAGCCGGGTTAGCTGGTTTTCAATTCGGGCCGGAAAATTTCCGTTTTCAATGGAGCGAAGTGTCAACACGGAAACAGAGGCGACTGCCGCTGTTCGGGTGGAAAACACCAGTCGCCGCTCCGGATGATCGTCATCCGGAAAAATTTTCATGTAGGATGAGAGTTGCATATAAATCGTCGGAGCAGATAGTGTTACAGCAAAAGGAACCGGAGCGGATCTATTCGGTGCAGACCCGGAAGGTACTGGCGGAAGATCGGATTATGAAACAAGACCACTTACTGCTACAAACAGGTCTGAACGTTAGCGCTCCGGTTCCCTGAAGTAATTAGGCAATCATGTACGGCAACCAGGCACCCCAGCAGCACGCATACTCAAGATCTTCGCCGTTACGGGAATCCAGACCGGTATCCAATACAATCACGTCATCACTATCTATCAGCGCAGTTCGGTTTTCTTCCATGTGTATTTCTCCTTTGAACCCCATCCATATTGTATGATCTTCCGTTATATCCGTATTGGCTAGCATCGGGAGAATAAAAAATCAACCCTAAAACATCACGCGAAACCCCGCTTCAAGCCAGCGTCCGGGATTTTCCTGACCGCTGGTCAGATACTGCATTCCGTCGAACAGGTTGTGGGCCGTGAAAAAAGTTTCCACCCGGGTGTCCGCAGATGAGTAGATTGACTTGCGAAGATTCAGATCCCAGATAACATCGTCGTACTCCACCTGGAAAGCCTCATCAATATCCCAGTCCACGTAATGGCCGAACAGTTCTGCCCACAAAATATCGGGATTATCATACCGTAGCCCGATATTGTACGCGTATATGTTCCGGGCACCGCTGTCCGTGGGCTCAGAAAAATCAACGAAAGTAGCGCCGGCCTGGAGTGAAAAATCATAAAGCGGAATCGTCTGCACCATCAACTCAGCACCCTTCCGGCGCACCGTCCCCCCGTTGACAACCACTGCAGTAATTGACCCATCCGCCCCAACTACGGTTTTCCCCGTCAGCGTGTCATCCACCACATGGCGGAACAGGGTTGCTTTGAGCGATGCGTATTTCAGGCAGCGGGTTTCCGCGCCAATCTGAAGGGAATCCACGGTTTCCGGATCCAGATCCGGATTCGGATCCAGTTGAAATCCGCCGCCGGAAAGCGAGGAAAGTGAGGGGATAGTGAATCCGCGGGATGCCGAAGCCCTCAAAATGGTATCTTCACGCATGTGATACGCCACACCCAGCGAGGGGCTGACGAAGCCGTCGGTAATATCATTGTCGTCATATCGGATGCCCGGGGTAATAGTCCAGTCACCCCAGACAAACGAGTCATTCAAATAAACAGCCCATTTGTCGATATCCGGCGTGGCATGAATCCTGGCCGGCACACCGTACATCCGGATCAGCGGGCCCGCGGTGAGGGTCTGATCCAGCTCGCCGTGATCCAGATCCATACCCAGAACAACGGTGTGAGCGGCGCGGCGCCAGATGAGTTTTCCGCTTCCACCGTGGGTATCCTCGTCATAATCGCTCTCCAGGTAACGATCATCCATCCCCTCGGGAAGACCGAGGAACCGATTGTCCTGCACCAGTTTCTGGCTGAACGACCGGGCCGACAGCTCAAAGGCCCAGTAGCGACCCATGGACCCGTTAACATTCAAAGCAGACCAGAAAACGCGGGCGTCCGCTGATGACCGGGTGCCGTAAAGATCGTAGTTGCCTACTTTCAGATCCGGCTCACCGTATCCCATGGCAAGCTCGGCCCGAGCATTCTCCCCAAGGGGAAGCCTGAATTTCGAATAGAAGCTCTCGGCTTCAAATCCCCTGGCCGACTCCTGCCCGTCGGATTTCCGGTACCCGCCATACAGGTAGTACCCCACCGGACCGGCGGAACCTTTTACCTGCCCGCTGTAATCCTGGGTGCGCCGCTCACCATAGGA
>ENA-ORCT01000181-ORCT01000181.1-marine-metagenome-genome-assembly--contig:-NODE-181-length-34342-cov-3.807442_pt1 | contig 34342 bp, 30 predicted proteins | sample MGYA00248632_ERZ508511 | MGnify/ENA primary metagenome ERZ508511 (study PRJEB26182, sample SAMN06268839) | marine metagenome | isolation source: Tt an P1-techrep anaerobic enrichment on pine from sediment...
CCGAGGTCATGCTGGGCCACCTGCCCGCCGAGCGGTTCGAAATCGTGACCGACGAGTCCCAGGCCGAGATCATCATCGTCAACACCTGCGCCTTTATCGAGGACGCCAAGGAAGAATCGGTGGAGACCATCCTCGAGGTGGCCGACCACAAGGAGAACGGCAATTGCCGGCTGCTGGTGGTGACCGGTTGCCTGCCGCAGCGCTACCCCGAGGAACTGGCGGCGGAGATGCCGGAGGTCGACATCTTTCTCGGTCCCGGCGAACTGCCGCGCCTGGTCGAACTGATCGACGCCCATCAGCAGCAGGGCGGCACCCTGCAGGCGATCGGCGTGCCCCAGTACCTCTACGACCACACCACGCCGCGGGTCAAATCGTCTCCCTTCTACTCGACCTACGTCAAGATCGCCGAGGGCTGCGACAATCACTGCTCCTACTGCATCATTCCCAAGCTGCGCGGGCCGCTGCGGTCCCGGAGCATCGAGTCGGTGGTGGCCGAGGTCGAAAGGCTGGTGGCCGATGGGGTGCAGGAGGTCAACCTCATCGCCCAGGACATCACCGCCTTCGGCGCCGACCGCAACGACGGCGCCACTCTCGTCGGCCTGCTGCGGGAGCTGGTCAAGATCGACGGTCTGCGCTGGCTGCGCCTGCTCTACGCCTATCCCGACGGCATCAGCGAGGAACTCATCGAGCTGATGGCCAGCGAAGAGAAAATCTGCAACTATCTCGACGTACCGCTGCAGCATATCAACGACAGCGTTCTCGGCCTGATGAACCGACGCATCGACCAGGCGGCGATTCGCGACCTGGTAGCCCGTATTCGTCAACGGATTCCCGATCTGACCCTGCGCACCTCCTTCATCGTCGGTTTTCCCGGCGAGACCGAACAGCAGTTTGCCGAACTGCTCGATTTCGTCAAGGAGGGGCACTTCGACCGGGTGGGGGTGTTCCGCTATTCCCGCGAAGAAGGCACCCCGGCAGCCACGCTGTCCGACCAGATAGCGGAACGGACCAAGAAGAGCCGCCTGGAGAAGTTGATGAAGGCTCAGCAACGGGTCTCTTTCCGCCGCAACCGGGCCCTGGTCGGCCGCATCGAACCGGTGCTGGTGGAAGGCTACAGCGAGGAAACCGAGCTCCTTTTGAGCGGTCGCAGCGTACGCCAGGCGCCCGACATCGATGGCCAGGTCTACATTACCGCCGGTCAGGCCGAGATCGGCGACATCGTGCCGCTGCGCATTACCGATTCTTCCGACTACGACCTGATCGGCGAGATCGTCGATCCCTCCGAGGAGTCCGCCGAGTAGTCTGTCGCCGGGCCGGACCCCTCTGATACGGAGTCTCCTTGTCCAGCCTGCGTCTGATACTGCCCTATCTCGCCCCCTACCGGTCGGTGCTGCTGGTCGGGCTCGGCTGGTTGTTGCTGACCGACGGTCTCAGTCTACTGCTGCCATGGATGCTCAAGGTCGGCGTCGACGCCGCCCAGCAGGGTGCCGTGAGGCAATTGCTGCTGGCGGCGGCAGTGCTGGCTGTCGGGGCGCTGCTGCGCTTTGGCACCCGCCTGCTGTCGCGCTTCGCCTTTTTGCGCAGCGCCTGCCGCATGGAACTCGACCTGCGCCGCGATCTGCTGGCCAAGCTTCTGCAGCGGGAAGGCCCCTTCTTCGACCGCCATCGCACCGGTGACCTGCTATCCCGTTTCACCAACGACCTGTCCAATATCCGCACCATGGCCGGCTTCGGCCTGCTGATCCTGATCAACACCGTACTGGTCTACCTGCTGACCCTGGCCCTGCTCTTTTCCCTGTCTCCCTCGTTGACCCTGATCGCCCTGATCCCCTATCCACTGCTGCTGATACTGGTCAAATACCTCAGCGGCCGTCTGCTGCACTCTTCGGCCAAAGTACAGAAGAACCTCGGCCGCATCAGCGAGGCGCTTGAGGAGGGTATATCCGGCCAGGCGGTCATTCGCAGCTACGGCCTGCAGGGAGTGCGTTGTAACCATTTCGAGCGGCTCAACGACATTTACCTGGCCAGCAATCTCTCCCTGGTTCGTCTGCGTGCCCTGATCGGTCCTCTCATGGCCCTGATCGCTCCGATCAGCACTCTGCTGATCCTATACGTCGGCGGTAGCCGGGTGGTGGCCGGGCAGCTGTCCCTTGGCGAACTGGTGGCCTTTAACGCCTACCTCATGCAGCTGGCCATGCCGACCCTGATGCTCGGCTGGGTGCTGAGCCTGGGCCAGCGAGCGACGGCCAGTGTCGAGCGGCTGGGCTGCCTGCTGAGCGAAGTTCCCCGCGAGGCCAAGGCGGCCCCGGCGGCCAGTGCCGCGGCGCCGGCGCTGGATATTCGGCAGTTGAATTTTTCCTACAACGAGCAACCGGTGCTGCGAAACCTGTCACTGACCTTCCCGGCCGGCAGCCTGATAGGCATCAGTGGCGCGACCGGTTCCGGCAAGAGCACCTTGCTCCAATTGCTCGCCGGCTTCTATCCCACCCGTCCCGGCGAGATCGTCATCGCCGGCCAGGATCTGACCAACCTTGATGTGGCGGAACATCGGCGACGGTTGGCGGTGGTGCCTCAGGAGGGGCGGCTCTTTTCCGGCAGTCTGCGGAACAACCTGCTCTACGGGGCTCCGGACAGTGACGACCACTTGCTGCAGTGGGTGGCGGATACGGTGCGGTTGAGCGACGAGGTGGCCGCTTTCGAGGAAGGATTCGCCACCCGGGTCGGCGAAGGGGGCAAGGCCCTGTCCGGCGGCCAGCGACAGCGGGTCGCTCTCGGCCGGGCCCTGGCTCGGGACGGCAGCTTGTGGCTGCTCGACGATCCCTTCAGCCATCTCGATGCCGCCACCGCACAACAGGTCTGGCAGGCATTGCGGCCGCTGCTGCGGGACAAGACCGTGCTGCTGGTTTCGGCACGGGTGTCACTGCTGGAGGTTGCCGATGAAATCGTGATTCTCGATCAGGGACAGATCACCGAGCAGGGCAGCCATGCACAGCTGCTGGAAGCAGGCGGCCACTATTCGCGACTGCTGGAGCAGGAGCGCCTGCAGCAGGAACTGGAGGGGCTGGCATGAGGCGCGGCATGTTCGACATGGACGAGGTCACCGGCCGCCAGCTCGACTGGTCGCTGTTCCGCCGCTTTCTCGGCCTTGTAACCCCCTACCGCCGCAACGCTGCGGCGGCCATGCTGCTGCTTCCAATGGCCACTGCCGCCCGACTGCTGCAGCCCTATCTGGTCAAGGTGGCCATTGACCGCCATATCGTACCGGGGCAATTGGCCGGCCTGGAATGGGTGGCGGCATTGTTTCTGCTCACCGTCTGCTGTGAAAGTCTGCTCGGCTTCGGCCAGGCTTACCTGGCCCAGTCGGTCGGCCAGCGGATCATGGCCGATCTGCGCCGGCAGGGTTTCGCCCGCCTGTTGCGGCTGCCGGTGAGCTTCTTTGACCGCCACCCCTCCGGGAGGTTGGTGACCCGTTTGAGCGGCGATGTGGAGAATGTCGGCGAATTGTTCGGCTCCGGGGTGGCAGCCGCCTTCGGCGAACTCTTTTCGCTGGTTTTCATCGTCGGTCTGATGTGGTGGCTCAATCCGGCCCTCACCGGGGTGGCCTTTACCCTGATTCCACTGCTGGTGCTGATCCTGTGGCTATTCCGGCGCAGCATGCGCGGCGCCATGCGCCAGGTGCGTGCGCGGGTCGCCGACCTCAACGGCTACCTTGCCGAACGCATCGCCGGCATTCACGAGGTGCGGCTGTTCGGCCAGGAAGATCGTACCCTTGAGGAATTCGGCGACCTGCAGGAAAACTATCGGCAGAGTTCCTTTCGCGCCATTCACTGGGACGCTTTTCTGTTCAGCGCCCTGGAGACCCTCACCGCCCTGGCCATCGCCGGCATTCTGTGGCGCGGCGGCAGCGGGGTGCTCGCCGGCACAACCACCTTCGGTACCCTGGTGGCCTTTGTCGAATACGTGCAGCGCTTTTTCGCTCCGCTGCGCAAACTGTCCGCGCAATACTCGCTGCTGCAGTCAAGCAACGCCTCGTTGGAGCGTCTCTTTCAGTTGTTGGACGAGGCGCCGGAAGCGTCCGGTTCCGTCCCGGCGGAGGGCCGCGGCGCTCTGCGCCTGGAACAGGTCTGCTTCAGCTATGACGGCCGCACCCCGGTGCTGCACGACATCGATCTGGCCATTGAACCGGGCCAGACCGTGGCCCTGGTCGGCGACACCGGCAGCGGCAAAACCACCATCGGCCGACTGCTGCTGCGTTTCTACGCACCGGAAAACGGACGCATCCTGCTCGACGGCGTCGATCTGGCCGGTCTCGAACCGGAACTGGTACGGCAGCGCATCGGCTGGGTGGCTCAGGAGCCGTTCCTGTTTTCCGGCACGGTGCGTGATAACCTCGATCCCCGCCAACAGCTCGACAACGGCGCCTTGCTGGCGCTCATCAAGCGCTGCGGGTGCCTCCGGGCAGTAGAAAGGCTTGGTGGCCTGGAGGGGCGCATCGAGGAGCGGGGCAAGAATCTCTCCGCCGGTGAGCGGCAATTGCTCTGCCTGGCGCGAGCGCTGGTGCAACAACCGGCCCTCATCGTCTTTGATGAGGCCACCAGTCGTCTGGATGTTGCCACTGAAGCGATAGTGCGGCAAGAAATGGAGCTGGCCCAGCGGGGACGCAGTGCCCTGATCATCGCCCATCGCTTGCGCTCGGTGAGCCATGCCGACTGCATACATGTCTTACATCACGGCCGCATCCGTGAACGTGGCAGCCACGCCGAACTGCTGGCGGCAGACGGGCTTTATGCCCGCCTCTGGCGGTTGCAGGACCTGGCCAACGGCGGAATTTCACCCGGTAATTAACCGGGGTGGAGATCAGGGTTTCAGGGAGTCGAAAAACGAGGGCTGTTCAGACGTTTCACCGCTGTCGGGCAGCACAAAGGGATAACGGGCGTTGGCGACATGGCGAACCTGGGCATTGGCGAAAGACAGGCGGTAATCGCCCTCTTTCAACTGGTAGGTCCATAAAGAAGGGCGCAGTCTTCGCCGCCCGGGCAGCTTGATGGCCAGATCGGCCAGGCGGGCGGGAAATCGGCCGTACTGCAGACGATAGTCGCGCAGGGCCGAACGAACCTCTTCACCACGGGTCAGGCACTCCTCGAAGGCCTTGCGAGCGGAAGACTGGCCGGCGGCCCAGCCACCGATAAAGAGCAGAGCCGCCGCCAGCAGGGTAATACGAACGTGAAAGGTGTCGCGACGGGGAGCCATCAGAGCGACACACAGAGGCAGGGCGATAAAGGCCAGCAGTGTCGCGGCTGAGATCAGAGGGACGAAGCCCTCACCGATCCAGAAGGCCACCAAACCGGTAGCGACCAGCAGCAATGCGGAGAGGAGTTTGCGTAACGAGGTGAAGGACATAGGGCTCCGCAGGCTGTTTTATCAACAGCCTGCCAGGAACGACCGGCCCAGGCTGCTCTCAGGAGCGATCGTCGGCAACAGGCCCGGGAGCTGCGGCCGGTTTGATGGGGGGATTTTCATCGTTGTCGTGGGAGATGTGTTCCCACACCGCCAGCAGGTCAGGCAGACTCAGCGACAGAAACTGCAGGCCCATGCCGGCCGGCATACCGGGATGGACCGGATTCACCGGGGCGTTGACCCAGGCTACGAAGGCTTTGCAGACGATGGGGTTGGCGGCATTGGGCAGGTTGAACTCTAGAAACAGTTCCTGGTCCGGTTCGCAGGGCTCTTGCGTTTCGATAAAAATGCCGCCGGAACTGAGGTTGACCGAAAAGGCGTGAAACAGGTTTTTTACATCGAGGCCGTAACGGACGATGAGGCGGGTCGGTACGCGGGGAAAGGACCGATAGGCCAGGCCGAGAATACGCCGGGCGGTAGCCAGCAGTAGATGATTGCTCAGCGGCTTGAAGATCACGTCGGTGCACTTGACCTTTAGGCAACGGGCCAGATCCTCCTTGCGCCGGCCATCGATCACCAGAACGACCGGGGTCGCCTGGAGGGTCAGGTCCTGGCGGATCATTTCACAGCAGGCATCCCCTGCCAGACCGCTGGTGTAGAGATCCAGAAAAACCAGGTCGGGGCGTTCTTCCTCAACCAGGTCCCAGGCGTGCTGACCGTCGCGCGCAACAAGAATGTCGAACCCTTCACGCATGGAAAAGTCGGCATCGAGGTCGAGAGAAGGAATGATCTCGGAGGAGATAAGGATTTTGGGATTGCCAGCCATGAAGTTGCTCCTTGGCGCCGTTGATGCTGCCTGGAAAAGCCTGCCGGTTTCACGAGTGGCAGTAATTATAACCGTTTATCGGCCGAAGTCCAAGTTTTTTGCGGGCTTGTTATGCCAGGGTGCAGCCTCTGTAATTTAAAGGCCTGCAGTTTTATGACTACAGGCCCTTAAATAAACAGTCATTTTAAGCTTTGTCCATGTGCGGATGTTTTAGCGAATGAGGTGGGGATTTATTCCAGACTGTGGCACCTTATGGACCATAGGTATAGGCATAGTCAATGCCGTCGCCATAAACACCGCCGTGCTGGCGAAAAATGTTCAACAACTCGTCGTAATGCTCCTTGTCTGCCCAGTCCCTGTGGAATTCCAACACAGTGGCTATGCTGGTCAGGATCGAAGTCGTTGAACCGAGGCCTGTAAAGCCCGGAGCTGTTCAACGATCAACCCCTGAATTCTTTCATCCACCAGCTCGCCTGCTTCGTCAAAGCTGTCGCTAAAGGCATTGCTGAAAATTTCAGGCTTGATGAGTGGCTGCAGATTGAGCGCTACACAGACCTGACGCAAATGATACTGGGCGCGCGATGAACCCATACCGCCGCCAGCCCCCAGGATGGCCGCCGGTTTCCCCGTCAGCAAAACGTTGTCGGGTTCCCGCGAGGCCCAGTCGAGTGCGTTTTTCAGGGCCGGAGCAAGGGAGTAATTGTATTCCGGACAGGCCAGCAGCAAAGCATCGGCCAGTGCAAATTCCTGCAGCAGGGCCAGCGCCGCCGAAGGCTTTTCGGTGAAGTCGGCATTGTAAAAAGGCACCTCCGAAAGATCGGCTATTTTGATGTTCATACCTGCTGGAGCCTGTTTCTGTGCATAACGCAGCAACCCCATATTCCTCGACTGCCGGCGCAGGCTGCCGCAGATCCCCAATACGTTAATGTTCTCCATGATGCCTCCCTGTCGTCTTTTTGGTGCTGACCTTCAGTTCAAGGGAATTTCTATTGCCAGAACTTCGGCATCGCTTTGTGCTTCAATCGGGATGCTTCCGCCCTCGATCAGGGCGAGACCGTCACGCCGGTCAAGGATGTTCCCCGCGATGCCAACCTTTCCTGTGACGATGATAAAATAGACGCCGCTGCCCTGGCCATGTTTTTGATACTCAATGTGCGTGCCGGCCGTTAGATCGGCCATTGACAGCCAGGCATCCTGGTTGATGAGGATGGTCTTGGGCGATTCCTCGGGCGCCACCAGGGTTTGGAAACGGTTCTGCCGCCCTGCACGATCGAAGCGCATCTGGCCGTACCGGGGCGGAATGTTTTTCTCTTTCGGCTGGATCCAGATCTGCAGGAAATTGACGTCCTCGTGATCCGAATTGTTGTATTCCGAATGAGTCAGGCCGCTGCCGGCCGACATCACCTGTACTTCCCCGGCGCTCACAACGTGGCGGTTTCCCATGCTGTCCTCGTGGCGCAGGGAACCGGAAAGCGGGATCGAAATAATCTCCATGTTGTCATGGGGATGGGTGCCGAAGCCCTTGCCGGGCTTGACGATATCGTCATTGATCACCCGCAGCAGACCGAAGTTCATCCGTTGCGGATTGTGGTAGTCGGAAAAACTGAAGGTATGGCGACTGATCAGCCAGCCGCGATCGGCCAGGCCGCGCGAATCGGCTCTGTGGATTATTGCTGTCATGGTTGGGTCCTTTCAGGCCTGGAAGGTTTTGGAACCTTCGCCAGGCATGATCCGTTTCGGTATGAATTGAATTATTTCGATGTCGAAACAATACCGCCAAAAATTACTCTCCCATGCCCAGTTTTTTCAACAAGCCCCCCAATTGATCCTGTTCCTCGGCGGAAAGCACGGCAAATTCCCTCTCGACAACTTCGGCATGGCGGGGAAACACCCTGGCGATCAGTTCCTCGCCAACGGGGGGCAAGTGGACGTTGACCTTTCTACGGTCATTTGCGGAGCGATCGCGGAAGACCAGTTTTTTCTTCTCCAGGCTGTCGACCACGGTGGTGAGGTTGGCGTTGCTTTTGAGAATCTTCCGCCCCAGATCCCCCTGGCAAAGGGGGCCGAGATGGTAGAGTGCCTCAAGCACGGCGAACTGGCTGTGGGTGAGGTTGTCAGCGCGCAAATGGCGGTGAATGGCGCCGGTCACCCGGTTGGCGGCCCGCATCAATTTCACGTAGCCATTCAGGGCCTGTCGCTGACTGTCACTCATCTGCTTGTATTTCATAAGCACCTCATTTATTTCGATGTCGAAATATATGCCAAATATATCACCTTGCTGGTCATGTTTCAAGGGCCGTTGAAAAAGGCAGGGGTTTGTGGCAAAGGAACAGGCCCCCCCATGGTTTGAAGGAGCCTGTTGACCTTTTTAGCGAGAGGAAAACCTATGTATTTATGCCTGAATCGCCGAACCCCAGGTCAACCGTGCACGTGGTGTTCGACATCACCGCCGGTGAGGAAGCTGCTTGGCGGTTTGCCGGCCTGATAGTCCTTCCAGAACGGCGACATCTCGCGAATGCGCTCGATAATCGGCGGCATGACCTTGATGACGTGATCGATGTCGGCGTCGTCGTTGTAGATGCTGAGACTGAAGCGCACCGAACCGTGGGCGGCGGTGAAGGGCACGCCCATGGCCCGCAGCACGTGGGACGGCTGCAGCGAACCACTGGTGCAGGCCGAGCCGGAGGAGGCGCAGATCCCTTCCTCGTTGAGCAGCATGAGGATCGATTCGCCCTCGATGTACTCGAAGCTCAAATTGGTGGTGTTTGGCAGGCGGTAATCGCGGTTGCCATTGACCAGAGTGTTGGGGATGCGTTGCAGCAGCTCCGCCTCCAGGCGGTCGCGCAGCGCTCTGACGCGGGTGTTTTCCTCTTCCATGTGGGCGGTCACGAACTCGGCGGCCCGCCCCAGGCCGACGATGTAGGGCACGTTTTCGGTGCCGCCGCGGCGGCCCGCCTCCTGGTGGCCGCCGATCAGGAAGGGCGAGAACTTGGTCCCTTTGCGGATATAAAGGGCACCGATACCCTTGGGGGCGTGCAGCTTGTGGCCCGAGAGGGAAAGCAGGTCGATGGGGCTGTTGCCCATGTTCATGGGGATCTTGCCCACCGCCTGCACCGCGTCGGTATGGAAGGGGATGCCCCGTTCCCGGCAGATGGCGCCGATCTCATCGACAGGGAACAGCACCCCGGTTTCGTTGTTGGCGGTCATGATGCTGACAAGAGCGGTGTCATCCCTGAGAGCGGCACGCAGTTCGTCGAGAATGAGGTTGCCGCTGCGATCAACCCCCAGTTCAGTGACCCGGTAGCCGCGGGCCTGCAGGTGGTGACCGACGTTGAGTACCGCCGGGTGCTCAACCCGGCAGATGACGACATGCTTCTTTTCCGGGTATGAATAGAGAGTGCCCATGATGGCGGCATTGTTGCTTTCGGTGCCGCAGCTGGTAAAGACGATCTCCGAGGGGTGGGCGCCGATCAGGTCTGCGACCTGTTCCCGGGCTTTAGCGATGTGCTTGGCGATCTGGCCGCCAAAGCTGTGCATGCTCGAAGCGTTGCCGTAAAGGTCGCTGAAGAAGGGCAGCATGGTCTCCACCACCTCGGGTGCGGTGCGGGTGGTGGCGTTGTTGTCAAGATAGATGGTTTTCATCCCTTCACCTCCTCCACCACCAGGTCGGGGCTGACGAATTCACGCAGTTTGGCCTCGACAAAGTTCTTCAGGGTGAACTGGGACTGGGGACAGAAGGAGCAGCTGCCCCGCAGCGCCACATAGATGGTGTCGCCGTCGATGTCGACCAGCTCCAGGTCGCCGCCGTCGGAGCGGATCGGCGGCAGGATCTCCCGCTCCAGGGTTTCCTGAATCAGGCGGATTTTCTGCAGGTTGGTCAGCTTCTGGCCTTCGGGCATGGCCTTTTCCGCAGGTTCCACCGGCTTCTTGCCCCACAACTTGGTGAGAATCGCCTCGATCTTCGGATGGCAGGCCTGACAGCCGCCGCCGGCCTTGGTGAAGTCGGTGATCTGCTCGAGAGTAGTCAAGTGGTTTTCGGTGGCTACCCGCTCAATCTCCTTGTCGGTGACGCCGAAACACTTGCAGACGATCTCGAACTCCTCCTTGACCGCTTCCTCTCCCCGGTAGTTGGCAATGGCCGCTTCCAGGGCCTCCTTGCCCATCACCGAGCAGTGCATTTTCTCTTCCGGCAGGCCGCCGAGAAACTCGGCCAGATCCTGGTTGGAGATCCGTTCCGCCTCTTCGACGGTCATGCCTTTGGCAATCTCAGTCAGGGCAGAAGAGGAGGCAATGGCACTGGCACAGCCGAAGGTCTGGAACTTGATGTCCTTGATGCGCTTGTTCTCGTCGAGTTTGAAGGTCAGGCGCAGGGCGTCGCCACAGGCCAGCGAACCTACCTCGCCGATGCCGTCGGGGTCCTCGACCTCGCCGACGTTGCGCGGGTGCAGAAAGTGGTCTTTGACTTTATCGGTATAATCCCACATTGCATGTTCTCCTGTCGGTCGGGTTGAATCGCAGGCAGTTTTACTGCCCGGTGCGGTGTCTCGATTTATTCTGCCTTTTTCTAATGTATATATCTGGCGGTCGTTTGTCAAAAGCTGAGTGAATTGGTTTTATTTTCTTCCGCATCAAAAAAGTCCAAACAAAGCTTTTATCTTTCCCTTTGGATTGGCAGGCATCACGGCCAGTGACTCAGCAGAGAGCGTGCCAGCCGACTGCATAGACAGAAGCAGTCGATTCCAGGGCATTTGCAAAGCAGGGAAGATTTTTGCATCTATCAAACTTTATCCAAAAATTATTCAACTGCCAGTAAACAGGGCAGTTGCCAATACAGCAACGGGCTTGCGTTGCAAAGCAAAGAACGCTAATAATCAGGGGGGATTTTCATGAAATAACCGAGGAGGGACCATGCAACAACTGCTGAACACCCTGAGCGGCTGGGTCTGGGGACCGGTCACTATCGCGCTGCTGGTGGGCAGTGGCATCTTTATCACCCTGCTGGTCGGCGTGATTCAGTTGCGCCGCTTCGGCTACGCCTGGAAGCTGATTTCCGGTAGCTTCGACAATCCCGAGGACCACGGCGAGATTACCCACTTTCAGGCCTTGAGCGCCGCCCTGTCAGCGACTATCGGTACCGGCAATATCGCCGGGGTCGGCACCGCTGTGGCCCTCGGCGGGCCGGGAGCGGTGTTCTGGATGTGGGTTACGGCCGTGTTCGGCATGGCCCTCAAGTATGCGGAATGCCTGCTGTCGCTGCATTTTCGCACCATTCATGAGGACGGCTCGGTGAGCGCCGGGCCGATGTATTACCTGGAGAAGGGCCTCGGCCAGAAATGGCTCGGCCTGCTCTTCGCCTTCTTCGCCATGGTCGCCTCCTTCGGCATCGGCAACATGGCCCAAGCCAACTCGGTAGCCGAACCGCTGCAGAGCTATTTCGGCATCCCCAAGGTGGTCACCGGCCTGGTGATCGCCGCCCTGGTCTTTGCCGTGATCGTCGGCGGCATCCGACGCATCGGCCGGGTGGCCAGCAAGCTGGTGCCTTTCATGTCGGTGTTTTACGTGCTCGGCGCGCTGCTGGTCATCAGCCGCCACTTCGAATTACTGCCCGACGCCTTCAGCCTGATCTTTCGCAGTGCCTTCAGCGGCAGCGCCGCCGCCGGTGGCTTTGCCGGTGCGGCGGTGGCCCAGGCGATCCGTTTCGGTGTGGCCCGCGGGGTCTTCTCCAACGAAGCAGGTCTGGGCAGCGCACCCATCGCCCACGGCGCGGCCCAGACCGAGGAACCGGTCCGCGAAGGGCTGGTGGCGATGCTCGGCCCCTTTATCGATACCATCACCATCTGTACCATGACCGCGCTGGTCATTATCCTCACCGGCGCCTACCAGAGCGGCCTGAGCGGTGCCGAGCTTACCGCCAGCGCCTTCAACCTCGGCCTGCCTGGACAGGGCGGTTACATCGTCGCCGTCGGCATCGCCTTCTTTGCATTTTCCACAGCCATCAGCTGGTCCTATTACGGAGACCGCTCGGTTGAATATCTGTTCGGACCGAAGTTGATCATGCCTTATCGGGTGTTTTTCTGCCTGCTGTTGCCGGTGGGAGCGGCCATCGAGTTGGAAATGGTGTGGACCATCTCCGACATCTTCAATGCCCTCATGGCCTGGCCTAACCTGGTCGGCCTGCTGTTCCTCAGTCCCCTGGTGTGGCGCAAGACCCGGGAATATTTCAGCGATCCCGCCCGGGTCTATCCCCAAAGCTGATCTAGCAGGATGTTGAAAAAACAACCTGCTGAAGCGCTGCCCTCCCCCGAGGGCAGCGCGTTTTTCTTCAGACTCTTTCAAAGATGCCGGCGGCGCCCATGCCTCCCCCGATGCACATGGTCACCAGGCCGTAGCGGGTCTGACGCCGGGCCATTTCGGCCAGCAGGGTGGCGGTCAGTTTCGCGCCAGTGCAGCCCAGTGGGTGGCCCAGGGCAATGGCGCCCCCATTGACATTGACCAGCTGTTCATCGAGCTGCAGATTGCGGATCACCGCCAGAGCCTGACCGGCGAAGGCTTCGTTGAGTTCGACAAGTCCCACATCGTCGAGCCCCAAGCCCGCCTGCTTGAGGGCGGCGGGGACCGCTTCCACCGGACCGAGGCCCATGATTTCGGGAGCCAGTCCCCGCACGGCAAAGGAGGCGAAGCGGGCCTGGGGCTGCAGCCCGGTGCTTTTCAGAAAAGCCTCTGAAACCACCAGGCAGGCAGCTGCGCCGTCGCTCATTTGCGAGGCATTGCCTGCCGTGACCGTGCCATTACGTTTGAAGACCGGTTTGAGCTGGGCCAGGACCTCCGGACTGGTGTCCGGACGGATGCCTTCGTCCTCGTCGATGGTGATGACGGAGCATTGCGGCTTGCCGTTCAGCAGCTGACACTGCTCAACTTCGACCGAAACGATTTCGTCCCTGAACCGGCCTTCGTCCCGGGAGCGGGCGGCCTTTTGGTGACTGGCGCAAGCGAAGGCATCCTGATCCTCTCGAGAGATGCGGCATTGCTCCGCCACCAGTTCCGCGGTGATACCCATGGCGGCATAGGCTTCCGGCCAGTCGGCGACCAGCTGCGGATTGGCGCTGAATTTTTTGCCCCCCATGGGTACCATCGACATCGATTCGGTGCCACCGGCGATAATGCAGTCGGCCCCTCCGGCCACGATCCGTTCGGCGGCCAGGGCGATGGCCTGCAACCCCGAGGAGCAGAAGCGGTTGACGGTCATGGCTGGTACCGCCACCGGCAGACCGGCCCGCATCGTGGCGATGCGCGCCACGTTCATCCCCTGTTCCCCTTCTGGAAAGGCACAGCCGAGGATGACGTCGTCGACCCGCGCCGGATCGATTGCCGTCCGCGCCAGCACGGATTGAATGACCATTGCCGCCAGATCGTCCGGTCGCATGCTGCGAAACCGGCCGCGCGGCGCTTTGCCGCTGGGAGTGCGAAGGGCGCTGAGTATGTAGGCGGTTTTCATAGAATCCCCCTTAGCAGGCTTCTGAAAACCAGCCTGTGGAGCTCATAGATCGTTTTTCTATGTCCTGCTAGTTGCGCAGCGGTTTGCCCGTTTTGAGCATGTGTTCGATGCGCTGGTGGGTGCGGGTTTCGCCGCAGAGCCGCAGAAAGCCTTCCCGTTCCAGTTCCAGCAGATAGTCTTCGGTTATCTCCGTTCCCGCCGGCACATCACCTCCGCACAACACATCCGCGACAAGGCCGCCGATGAAGGCATCGTACTCGCTGATGAGTCCCCCCATCTGCAGGTTCCACAGCCGGCTTTTCATGGTCGCTGCCACGCTGCGCCCGGGAGCGCGCATTGTAGCGGCCAGTTGCGGGCGGAAGGTGGCCGCCAGCACCAGGGCCTGGCGCTTGGCGTCGCCGAGCAGATAGTCGCGATTCATGGTCACCCTGTCGCCGGGACGCAGGTAACCGAGAGCAAACAGTTCGTCGGCCGATTTGGAAACCGCGGCCATGCCGATATTCTCAAAAGCTTTGAACAGGAACGGCGCCGGGTCGACCTGGTAACGATCGGCCAGAGCCAGGGCCCGCACGGCCATTTCCTTGGTGCCACCGCCGGCGGGCAGCAGGCCTACGCCGACTTCCACCAGGCCCATGTAGGTTTCGGCATGGGCCGTCGCCGCGGTGGCATGCAGCACGTATTCGCAGGCGCCGCCCAGGGTAAGCTGGAACGGTGCGGCCACCACCGGCACCCGGGCATACTTGAGGGCCATGGTCGCCCCCTGAAACTTTTGCAGCATGTCGTCGATGGCACCGAACTGCTTAAAGGCCATGGCACCGCCCAGTTTGGAAAGGTTGGCTCCGGCTGAGAACAGCGCGCCCTGGTTGCCGACCACCAGAGCTACTCCCTCTGCTTCGGCCCGAGCCACGGCCCGGCGGGTCAAATCCAGCAGTTCGGGGCCGATGGTGTTCTTCTTGCCGTGAAATTCCAGGCACAACACGCCGTCGCCGAGGTCAAGCAGCGAGCCGTCGGCGACTTTCTCCATCACGCCGCCGCTGGATCTGATCAGGGTGAGACAGACATCACCATCTTCCCGGTCGCGCCGGCGGTATTGGCCGCAGACCAGGTCCCAGACATATTCCGCGCCGGCCTCGACTTTGTAAAAGGCGGGCACTAGGCGAAGACTCTTCGGCACCGCCACACCGTCCTGTTCGGCGCGACTTATAAAGGTTTCTACGCCGATGGCGTCGAGCATGGCAAAGGGACCGAGCTCCCAGTTAAAGCCCCAGCACATGGCCGAATCCACATCCTCAATGCGGTCGCTGATCTCGGGAATACGCCTCACCGCATAAAGCAACGTGTCGCGAAGGTGGCGCCAGACGAACTGGGCGGCGGTATCCTTTTCAGCAAGTAGCGCCGCCAGGCGCTTTCCGGAATCGGTGATCTTCTTCACCGCCGCCAGGCTGGAAAATTGCGGTTTTTGGAAAGGACGGTAGTCACCGGCTGCCGGATCGAAGACCAGGCGTTCGCCGTTCTGGTCACGACGATAGAAGCCGCCGCCGGTCTTGTCGCCGAGCAAGCCCTGTTGGACCATCTGCTCGAGAAAGGCGGGGACCCGGTAGATCTCGCGCTCCTCGTCGTCGCTCAGCATCTGATAGGTATGCTGGGCCACCTGCAACAGGGTATCCAGTCCGACCATGTCGGCGGTGCGGAACACACCGCTCTTCGGCCTTCCGATGGCCGGGCCGGCGATGGCGTCGACCTCGGCAAAAGACAGGTTGAGCTCCTGCATGTGATGCAGGGCGTTGAACATGGCGTAAACGCCGATACGGTTGGCGACGAAATTGGGAGTGTCTTTGCCAACCACAATGCCCTTGCCTAACCGGCGGCGGCCGAATGCGCCGAGTTCGGCGATAAGTTGCGGGCTGGTGAAAGGGGTGGGGATCAGTTCGAGCAGGCGCAGATAGCGCGGCGGATTGAAGAAGTGGGTTCCCAGGAAACGCGGCCGCAGGTTTTCGGGCAGTTTCTCGGCCAGTGCGGTTACCGACAGGCCGCTGGTATTGCTGGAGAGGATGGCCTCGGCCGCCAGATAGGGGGCCAGACGGGCAAAGAGTTCCAACTTGACCTTAGGATGCTCGACCACGGCTTCGACCACCCAGTCGCATTCGCTCAGACCGGGCAAGTCGTCGTCCACGTTGCCCGGCTTCACCCGGCTCGCCACCTCGGGGTTGAAGAAGGCTCCGGGCCGGGCCGCCAGCGCCCGCTCCAAGCCCCGGCGGGACCGCCGGTTTCGGACCGCAGGGCTCTGCAGGGTCAGACCCTGCTGCCGTTCTTCATCGATCAAGTCCTCCGGCACCAGATCCAGCAACAGCACCTCGAGGCCGGCATTGGCCAGGTGGGCGGCAATGGCTGAGCCCATGACCCCGGCCCCTATGACTGCGGTTCGGCGTATGTTTCGCATAGTCCTTCTCCAATGTATGGCCAAGGATCTTAGGCTGAAATCGCTCGGGATTTTTCCGGCCTCCGGCTACCTCTCGGCAGCCATTCGGATAAACTACCTCGTCAGGATCGTTTTTTACGGCCGATGAACTATGCTGTTGTCTTTTTTATTCAATTACTATCGCTATTTACACTATTGTCAAATGACCGCTGTGACACCATCTGTATCGCTCGCTGCGGCCTGGACCCCAACAGGAAAGCCTCTATAATGAACTTGCGCCCATCGATACAAGGGGGTATTTTTATGGCATTGCTCTTCCTTCTCCATAATCGGAATTAGACCATGAATCTCTATTTTCGCCTTTTGTGGATGCTGATCCGTCTTCGCTTGTGGCCGCAGGAAACGGGACTGACCGATCTGTTTCGTCGTCCCTTCCGGGTTCTGCCGACCGACTGCGATTTCAATTTTCATCTCACCAACGGCCGCTATTTCAGTCTGCTGGATGTGGCCCGCATCGAACATTTGGCGCGGATGAAGCTGATTGGCAAGTTGTTGCGTCGTCGCTGGCTGCCAGTACTCAACGCCACTGAAATCACCTTCATCCGTCAGTTGCCGCCGTTGCGCAAGTTCGATATCACCACCCGCATCGTGACCTGGGACGAAAAGTATCTCTACCTAGAGCAGCGTTTTGAGACGCCCGACACGCTACACGCCGTGTCCCTGGCGCGGGCCGCCTTCGTGCACCGCGGTGAGGTGGTTGCTCCGGCAGAAGTGGCGGCCCTGGCGGGATATGAAGGAAAAACACCGCCCTGCTCAGCCATTATCGACGGCTGGCAAGGCCTGCTGGGGGACAAGAAGGACCATTACGCCAGCGTCTGTCCGATCCCTTCCGGCGACCAAGACGGCAATAAGTAGCGACCGTTGCAGCTGACGGGCAAAACGATCTTTCCGATTCAATTTTCTTCATTCGAAAAGGAGGCAAGAAATGAAACAGTCTGACGATCCAGGCAGTTGGAACCCCTACCTGGCCGGTGCTCTGACCGGTCTGGTCGCGGTGCTGTCGGTGTTTTTCACCGGCAAGTTTTTCGGCGCCTCGACCTCCTTCGTGCGCAGCGCCGGCATGCTGGAGCGGCTGGTTAGCCCCGAACGGGTGGCGCAGAACAGCTACTTCGGCAAATATCTGCAACCTGGCGTGTCGGGCATCGACTGGCAATGGATGTTCGTCATCGGCATCCTGCTCGGTGCTTTGATCGCCGCTGCCACTTCCGGTTCCTTTCGCTGGCAGGCAGTGCCCGACATGTGGCAGGAGCGGTTCGGTGTTAAAACCGGCTTTGGTCGGGGGCTGACCGCCTTTATCGGCGGAGCCATTCTGCTGTTCGGTGCCCGCCTGGCCGGCGGCTGTCCGAGCGGTCACGGTCTGAGCGGGGTCATGCAGCTGGCTGTAAGCGGCCTGGTGGCTCTGGTCTGCTTCTTTGCCGGCGGCTTGCTGGTGGCGCGCCTGCTCTATGGAAAGGGGGACGAATAATGAACCTGCTGATCTGGGGTCTGGGGACCGGCATCGTTTTCGGTTTTTTGCTGCAGAAAGGACGCGTGTTGCGCTACGACAAGCAGCTCGGCGCCCTGCGCCTGCAGGACATGACCATCGTTAAATTCATGTTTTCCACTATTCTGGTCGGCATGGTCGGCATCTATCTGCTGCACGATCTGGGTTTGATCTCCCTCAAGCTCAAAGCCACTGTGCTTGGCGGCAATATTGTCGGCGGCCTGATCTTCGGCATCGGCTGGGGACTGGTCGGCTACTGTCCGGGCACTTCTCTCGGTGCCATCGGCGAGGGGCGGGTGGATGCTTTCTGGGGCATTCTCGGTATGCTCTTCGGCGCCGGCGCCTATGCCGAGCTCTATCCGCAGCTGAAGGCAAGCGTGCTGACCTGGGGGGATTACGGCAAGATAACCCTGCCGCAGCTGCTGGGGATCAACCACTGGCTGATCGTGGTAGTGGTGTTTGTTCTGGCGCTGGTCATGTTCCGCTGGTTCGAGAAGAAAGGGCTTTAATAGCTTCGGAGAATATTCAGCCTGGCAGAAAATGACAAGAGGCGGTACCTATTTTAGGTGCCGCCTCTTTAAGTTGATGAGCTGGCCGGTGCCTTTAGCGGCCGGGTCAAGGTCGATGAGAATCCCCATAGCCTTTTGCTGTACCTTTGACCAGGTATGGATCATGTAACCCGTGCCAGTATCGCTTGGGAATGGCCATTGTTTCAGGGGACATGAAAGGGTTGGGGATATCTATGCGGATACGATTCCGCATATCGGTTTGCTCGAACATCTCCTTGATGTGGGGATGATTGTAAAAGAATTGATGAAAGCTTCCATCCTGGTAGGCTTTGTGAAAACCCTTTTCCAGAATTTCGGCCAGGGCCGTGTTTTCAGGATTTGTGAAAAAAAACATGGCGAAGGGATAAACAAGCAAAACCTTTTTTTCGACAGCAAGGTTTGGGTAGTTGTTTTGGTGGGAGTTGACCTCCACATAGCCTTCACTAATCCCCCTCGAAAAGTAATCCACGCGGTCACCGGAATGGATCATTTTTAAAATATTTGTGTATCTACCAGTGAGCTGCCCTAAACCGGAATGCTCCAAAATCGCAATATCGGTCCATCCGATTCCCTGTATACCGATAAATTTTTGAAGGTCCTCCAGGCCTTTTACCGCATCGAACCTGACCTGGTGTCGGTTGTTGATTATAAAAACCCGGTACCCCAAAAGCCCCCTGTAAACCGGAAAGCGAATGGGCCTCAAATCTTTTTCCAGTGCATCTGAGGTCCCCATCCAGTAAAGGTTGATTTTGCCACTACCGGTTTTCAACTCATGGATGATTCGTGTCTGACTATAGACAACCGGAGCCAAGGTAATTTTATAGTCAACACCCGCTTTTTTCAGAATCAGTTTCAGCATACTGATCTGAAAATCATCCCTTTGATTGTTTACTGAGGTAATGGGAAGTTTTATCTCGACGGGAGATGCTAAAGAGACGGATGGAAGTAAGAAACACACCCAAACCATGATCCTTACCAACCATAAAATTTTTATATCGGCTGCATCCATCATATACCCAGAAATTATTTTCCCGCCAATTGCCTATGAATTCAGTTAGCAGTATCCCTGCGGCCAATAGCCACCCTCAGCACTGATATATTCTGCAAGTGTTGCGCCCTTCTCTTTTGGCTTGATACAAAGCCTTGTCAGCATTTTTCAATACTTGCTGAAAAGAGATCTTCTTTTCATTGCATTCGGCAATTCCAAAACTGGCCGTAAACCGAACCCTTTCATCTATATTGGTAAGAACAATTTTGGAAATGGCCATTTTGAGCCTTTCTGACATAATGGCGGCTTCTTCTGAGCTGGCATGGGGCATGATAATTGCGAACTCCTCTCCGCCCAGGCGGCCAAGTACATCCGATGAGCGTACAATGGCATTCATGGACTTGGCCAAGGATTTCAGAGCTTCGTCCCCTATTTCATGGCCATAATTGTCGTTTATTCTTTTGAAATGGTCGATGTCCAACACGATGATCGAAAAATGTTGGCTGTAGCGTGTGGTTTGATTTTCCAACAGTTGACCGTATTCAAAAAAAGCCCTACGGTTTTTCAGGCCGGTTAGCGAATCGGTCCTCGCCAGGTTTTCGGCGATTCTCTTCTGTTCTTCCAGCTCCCTGGTGCGCTCTGCGATTCTTTCTTCAAGATAATCCTGATTGTTTTTGAGTGCTTGGGTTCGGTTGTTGATTGCCCCGACAATCTTATCCAATTCGTCTTCGCGGATTGGATGGCTTTTTCTGGACAGGTTTAAGGGGGTGAAGGATTTGTTTATATTCAAATCGTTGGTGAAATTAGCTATATGGAGCAAGTGCTGCGTGACCTGGAAGTGAAACAGGAAAAATATAAACAACGCCACTATAAAGATCTTGATGATGTTGGTTGTCAGGATAATTCCCAGTTTCTTAATCAGGGTTTGGTAGGTTTCTTCAAGACTGGCAATAACCCGGAGGGTGCCGACATCCATTTCACTGTGAGGGGATGAATAGATCAGTTGGAAGCTTTTTTCTATGGTCTTGCCAGGGGGAATGGTGCCTGCTTTCCATCCCCTGTGATCTTTAACGCTAACTTCCAGGTATTCAATTGAGGGAAGTTCCACCCACGCCTGGAGCTGCGTTATGATCATCTCATCGTAAAAATTCCAGACGTTTTCAGCTAATGGCTTGAGATGCAGCTTTTCGATTTGATCAAATTGAACATGAATTTGGTCGAGGTCGTCGTTGAAATCGATATAAAGTTGAATTGCCGAAGTGAAGATCGTAATTATTAGGCTGAATAGGATAATGGCAATTAGTAGCCGCTTGCCTATTTTACCGGCTTTAATGCTTTTACTGCGCTTCGATTGCTGCATTGTCAGGTCAATATATGCTTTAATCTAAAATGGTTAGATAGGGACTTGCTGTGTGGCAAGGAACATAAAAGCGGTTCACCGGCCAGAGTCAGGACACCGACACCTTGTTTATTAATTCCATTCGAGGTGAAAAAGTCGCCGCAACCGGCCCCTGTCAGATAGCTATGGCGCGTCAAGATGGACAATGCCCATCAGGCAAAAAGATTTCGAAATTTGAATATGGCAACAGCCATGCCGAAAAGGGTTTATCAGCTGTTCCAAGCCCCTTATAAAAGTGAGACCTTAGCAGCCGGCCGATTTTCTTTTCCCGAGCAGAATGATAAGTAACTGAAAAACTACCAGAAAATGACCCTGGATACCAAACCTTAATATTTTAGGGGAGTTGGTGTGAAAAGAATCCGAGATGCAACTTCCCATAAAAGGACAAATTAACCATCGCACACAAAGTGTGGCACCAGGGCGAAAATCCTGTCCCCACTTGTGGGGCATGCCACACATTGGCCAGTGCAGGTAAACAAAGGGAACGATCTGAAAAACAGGTCAGTAGCCGACAAACATTCAGATATTTAATTTAAAGAGGCGACGTTCGTCAGAACGTCGCCTCTTTTCTTTAGACTCTATACAATTTTTAGCAATGAAATTGTTCATTCATTTTTTTGTTCCCCGGGGACCTGCGGCTCCCCGAGCTCCGCTCCTTCCCACCGCTTGTTTCTCCAGCGACGAAGGCCCCAGATCGTCGCACCGAGCAGCGCCAGGCCTGCCAGAACCAGGATCTCGTATTTCCGAAGATCGCCGAGGATGCGGTGCAAGACATTGCCGAACAGGTAACCTGAGCAGCCAATCACGACGGCCCACAGCATCGCGGCAATAATGTTGAAAAAGATGAATTCCGGCCACCGGATCCTGCTCATACCCAGCGTAAAAGGCGTAACCGTCCGCAGGCCATACCAGAATCGAAAACCCAGGATGATCGGAATCCGGTAGCGATCGATCGACACCTTCAGCCTGGAAATGCGCTGTTCCCATTGCGGGTGCCTGCGCAACAGAACATGGCTGTGCCGGCGTCCGATATAAAAAAACACCTGATCGCTGAGGAGGCTGCCGGCGAAGGCGCAGAGGACCACTCCCGGCAATGTCAGGTAGCCCTGATGGGCAACGAATCCCCCCAGAAGCAAAACCGTTTCCCCCTCCAGAAAGGTGCCGATCAGAATACCCAGGTAGCCGTAGTTTTCGATCAAATACTGCATCTAAGGCTCCCTTTGCTAGTAATGTCCATCGGGAATCTTAGGATGGACACCGCGCTGTTTTTCCTGTGGAAAAACGAACAATTTTCCCAAGGTCCAGGAAATCAAGCTGTTGGGCGGACGAATCTTCTGTCCGGTCAGCGTTCCGTGTTGTTCGACTGGCGGACACGTTTGCCCAGCGCCTCGGTCAGGCGCTCGAAGGCGGGGGAGTGATCGTCCTGATCGAGATGGACCTCGATCAGGGCCAGCTCCCGGTCGTTGTGCCGCGCCTCCTGCAGGGCCCTGTCGAGCTCCTTTTCGGTACGGATTTCATAACCCCGGCCACTGCCGAACACTTCCGGCAGACGGCTGTAGCGCCAGCCGGGGATATCGTTGAAGGCGCCGTCGGTCATGGGCCGTTCGGTGCCGTAGCCCCTGTTGTTGAGGACGATGACGATGGGGGTGAGGCCAAAGCGGGCCGCGGTGGCCAGCTCCATGCCGGTCATCTGGAAGGCGCCGTCACCGGTCACCACCAGCGGCCGCAGGTCGGGGCGGGCCAGTTGCGCGCCGATGGCGCCTGGCACGGCAAAGCCCATGGAGGTGTAGTAGGCCGGGCAGAGAAAAGCCGCCGGATGGCAAATGGTCAAGTCGGCGGCGGAGAACATGGCCTCGCCGGGATCTGCCAGCACCGTGGTCTGGCTGTCGATGAAGCTGTCGAGACACTGAAAGAGGCGCTTGATGGAAACCGGATCGTCACCGGGAATGAAGGACGCCGAGGCGGGCCGACCGGGCAGAGAGGCGGGGGGCCTGCGTGGCAGGTCGGCGGTCAACAGGCCGTGCAACAGATCGGCGAGAAAAACCTCCGGGTACTGATGAAAGGCGATAGCGCTCCCTTCGCTGGAGGCGCTGATGGACAGGGCCCGGTTGAGATCGGCGGTAAAAATGCCGAGATTAACGTCGGTCATGAAGGCACCGAGAAGCAACAGGCAGTCACTTTCTTCGACGTAGCGCCGAATGCTGTCGTCGCCGACGGCCCCTTCATAGACACCGAGATAAAGGGGGTGGTCTTCAGACAGTCCGCCCTTGCTGAGAGCGGTGGCGGCAAAGGGAATGCCGCTGCCCTCGACCAGTTCGAGAAACTGTTTTTCCAGACCGAAGCGCTGCAGTTCGATGCCGGCAATGGCGACCGGCTGGCGAGCTTCACCAAGCATGCGCCTCGCCTCGTCCAGGGCTTCACCCAGTGCCTCACCGTCGCTTTCCGGCGGATCCGGCAGGCTGGTCTGCAGGGGACCGCAGGCCGACGCGTTGAGGTCTCGGGGCAATTCGATATAGACCGGCCGTTTATAGCGCACGGCGGCAGCCAGCACCCGGTCGATCTCCTGGCAACCGTTGTCCGTCTCGCTCAGGTCGGTGGCAGCCACCGTAAGCTGGCGAAAGATTCGCAACTGGGTGTCGAAATCCCTTATTTTGTGATGCAGCAAGGGGTTGCGGCGCCGCTCGTTGAGCCCCGGTGCGCCGCTGATCACCACCACCGGCGATTTTTCGGCAAAGGCCTGGGCGGTGGTGTTGGCAATCTTCAGGCCACCGACGCAATAAGTGACGCAGACCACGCCGAGACCATTCAGCCGCGCATAGGCATCGGCAGCGAAGCCAGCTCCCTGTTCATCGCTGGTGTTGATGAGCTGCAGGGGGCTTTCTTCCAGCTGGCGGTAAAAGTCGAGAATATAATCGCCGGGCACGCCGAAGACATGGCCGACGCCGTAGTCGATCAGGCGGCGAATCAGGTAGCCGCTGACGTTGTTTTCACATTTCATGAGACCTCCTGGCCGTCCGGGTAGCCTCTTATGGGTGTCGCCGAATCAGCTCCTCTGCCAGCTGATGGCAGCGCTCCAGGCGCTGATGCATCTCTTCCGTCGCTCGGCACCGCTCCGCTGCGGAAAGTTGCCGTGGCAACCGCAGCGGCTCACCGACTGCCAGGGCAACCCGACTGAAAGGCAGCGGTAATTCCATCTTATCCCAGCGGCCTTTCAGCCGCCAAGTCGGCCGGCCGGCCGCACCGAGGGGCATCAGTGCAAAATCGAAATGGGCGGCCAACTCCACCAGCTGCGGCTTCACCTCATGGTATGGCCCAAGGGGACCGTCGGCGGCGGTAGCCCATACCGGCTGTTCGGCCGACCTTTGGCGCAGGGCGTAGAGGAATGAGTGGCCCGAGTCGGCTGGCAGCTCCAGGGTGATAAGACCCAGATGACGGCAAAAGCTGCTGATCATCCGGCCGCGCCAGGAGCGATTGGTGAGGACGCAGACGCGGTGGCGGTGAAGCAGGGCGAGAAGCACAGGATGGTCGCCGTGCCAGCACAGCAGCAGCGTCCTCTCGCCGCTTGTCAGCTGCGCTTCGAGCTGCTCCAGGCCGTGATGTTTCCGGCGCCAGCTGGCGGCCCACAGCCGCAGCAGCACGGCGCCGACCGCCCCGAGCAGCCAATGGCCAACACCGGTCACTCGCCGTGGCGGTGACGGCGGGCCGGTTTCAGGGCAAGGGCGATGTTGTGGGCGATCTTCCATTCTTCCTCAAAACGCTGACGCCAGACGGTCCAGCGATTGCGGTCGAGATGCAACCGGCAAGGGGCGGAAATCAGCTTCGCATAGAAATTCTCCAAGCGTGCGACGCTCTTCTCCAGGGAAAACTCCTGTACGCTGCAAAGTGCGCCTTCGGAAAGGTTTCTGCGCGTCGCCGGCGGCAGGTCTGCCAGCCAGGTCAGAGCGGCGACAAAAGATTCGCTGCACTCTGTCGGCAACAGCCGGCCATTCTCACCGTCACGCACGATTTCCCTGACCCCCGGGGCATCGACAGCCACCACCGGGGTTCCCGCCGCCATGGCTTCGGCCAGAACCAGGCCCTGCGTTTCGCTCTGGGAGGCGAAGACGAAAACATCCATAGCGCGGTACGCATCGGCCAATTCTTTTGACGGTAACACCCCCAATGTATGAATTCGCCCTGCCACACCGGCTGCGGAAAAGTGTTGCAGCAACGAAGCGCGCTCCGAACCTTCTCCAGCCAGCAGAAAATGCGCTTGCGGCCGTTGGCACAGAAAGTCTGCTACCGCTGCGGCCAGAAAACCGAGGTTTTTCTCCGGCGCCAGACGGCCGAGATAACCGAGCAACAGCGCTTTCGCCGGAATGGCGTGCTGCTGCCTGCATCTTGCACCCTCGCCTGTGGCGAAGCGCTGCAGGTCGATGCCGGTGGGAATAACTTCAATGGGAACCTCGACCCCCCGTCGTCGCAGGCAGTCGGCCAGGGTCGCGCTCGGCGCGATGACCGCGGTGCACAGGTTGCAGTAGCCGGTCGCCAGTTCGGTGGCGAAACGGCTTATTCGATCAGAATTTAAAGGCAGGTTGTGAGTATAGCGCTCGTACATGGTGTGGTGGGTAAACACCACCGGCAGAGAGCGCTCAGCGGCGACCCGCAGGGCCGTGTCACCTAGCAGAAAGGGATGGTGGGAATGGACGATCTGCGGTGCAAATTGGCGCAACCTGGCGTGCAATCCCACCACGGCCGGCAGGGGCATTGAGAAGTCGCTGTGATGAAATCGGTGCAGAGCAGGCCACCGCAGCACCCCCTCCTCGTGTGCCGGTTGGCCGGCAAAGGTAGGGGCCACCACCAGCACCTGATGTCCCTGCTGGCGCAACGCCTTGCTGAAGCTCAGGACGCTGCGAGCCACGCCGCCCACATGGGGACTGTAGGTGTTGGTCATCATCAGGATGCGCATGCCACCGACTCTTCATGATGCATTGTGGGGACGAACAGCGGCAAGGATTCGAGCCGCGGACGATGCTATACAATGATAGCAGTTTTGGCGGCAACCGAAATGGGACAGGTACGATGTCCGATGGGTGGCGCACTACAGGAATGGCCCGACTGGACCGCAAGGCGCCAACAGGGAAGGGTGCGCCCCCAGATAGGGGGCAGAAGGTATGGCAGGAATTATGGCCAGCGGAAGGCGGCAATGGTCCCGCTCCCGCATTTGTCCTTCATAAACACTGTCGCCAGCCGGAATGACCGACACCGGCCGCAACCGGCTGGCAACAGATCTTTACAAAAGCAGCATCAACGGCCGGGCAACCGGGTCGTAGCCCTTTTTTCCAGGGCTTCCTTTTCTTCCGCGTAGTCTATGCTGTAGCGGGCCCAGGGCCGGGCCTTGAGACGCGGATAGCCGATTGGCTCCTCGGTGCCCTCGCAGAGACCGTATTCCTCGGTATCAAATTTTGCCAGGGCCCGGTCGACCTCACGCAGCAGCTTGGATTCCTTATCCAGAACGCGCAGCTGTACGGCCTGCAGCTGAATGTTGGTGGCCTGGTCCATCTCTTCGATAAGATCTTCCGGGTTAACTTCCATATCGCGGGAACGCATCATGGAGATGGAACTGATCAGATCCAGCCGTTTTTCTTCCAGGATTTGCTTCAATTCCTGCAATTGCTGCTCATTCAAACCGTTGATGTCATTTCTCTTGGTTGCCATCCTCAGTACCTCCAATTCGAAATCTGGCAAGGCCAGCAGTTTGATTACTTAATGTAGCACATTTGTCGGAAATTTTCTTCAACTCACTGAAAATTAACCACCGAACAGCATTGGTCGACGGGGGCAGACCTTGACGGCAGCAGCTGATTCACCCCGAAGAGTGCTTCCGGGCAAGGTCCTCTTCGCTTGTCTCCCACAGGCCGGCAGGCACCCTGTCTTCCTTTGCTCTTGCCGTGTGCAGTAAAATGAGGCTATGGCCAATCCGGGCATGGTTGCCCGGAGCCGACTCAACACCAACCTTCTCTAAAGGGGGCAGCGCCATGAGATATATGGCTCATTTTTCCTTTGACGAGAGCAATCATAAAAAACACGGCTATTTCACCATGCTGCTAAGCGCTGACAGCACCGAAAAGGCGGTTCAGGCTATGCGGGCCAAGATCATGGAGATTCGCAACAGCACGCACGCCTTTGACGACATGGACGAGATCTATCTGGACGATATCATCGAAATCGACCGGTTTCCGCAGACTCCGGTACTGATGCGCTACGAATCGATGGATCTAAAGGATCAGACCACCTTGTCATCCAACCCCATCGATCAGCAGGGCCTGCAGGTTTTCCACTGGTGGCCCAGGGGCAGCGAGCAGGAGTATCAGAAGGAGAAATACAACATCGAACCCTTTGTGAGCTGGCATTAGGCCAGCCGGGACAAACGAGTTGACCTGTTGATTAAAAGGGCGGGCGGCTGTCAGCCGGAACGGCTGTTGCGAGGATCGGTGGTGCATTTCTCCAGCACTGCTATCTAAGTGGCAGCCGTTTTTGTTGGTGGACGCGACCCGCCGGTTTTGAAGTTGCTTTTGGGTGATCGAAAATCTTTAACTTCGCCGGTCTCGGCCGGCCAGCCGAGTTACTTTCTTTGCTAGTCCAAAGAAAGTGACCAAAGAAAGGACGGATTGGCTGTCGCCGGACTTCTGTCGCGGGATGGTGATGCGTCTTTTTACCTGTCTGCTATTTGAAAAGAACAAACTCTTCGTTGGCAGCTCTCTGGAATTGAACTGGATTGCAGGCCTGCTTCAGTTATGCGTGATGTAAAGGTTTAGCATCTGCATTGTTGGGGTTTTAAAACCAGAAAAACCAACCGGGAGCGGTTTACCCACATAGGTAACAGTACAAGTTCAGGTACATGGGTAACACTATTGGCTCCGCTCCCCCTTTCTTTTTCCCTCCCCCTTGGATTAAACTCATCGGTATGGCCAAATTCATTCTGAAATCCGAATATGAACCTCGCGGCGACCAGCCGCGGGCTATCAAGGAGCTGACCGAAGGCATTCAGCGCGGCGACCGCCACCAGGTGCTGCTCGGGGTCACCGGCAGCGGCAAAACCTTTACCATGGCCAACGTGGTCGCCCAGGTGCAGCGGCCAACCCTGGTGCTGGCCCACAACAAGACCCTGGCCGCCCAGCTCTACGGCGAGTTCAAGGAGCTCTTTCCCGACAACGCCGTTGAGTACTTCGTCTCCTACTACGACTACTACCAGCCCGAGGCTTACGTCCCGACCACCGACACCTTCATCGAGAAGGACTCCTCCATCAACGAGGAGATCGACAAGCTGCGTCACAGTGCCACCCGCAGCCTGCTGTCGCGCAGCGACGTGCTGATCGTCGCCTCGGTATCGTGCATCTACGGCCTCGGTTCGCCGGAAGCCTATTACGGCATGCTGATCCGCCTCGAAGAAGGCCTCGAGCTGGATCGCAACGATTTGCTGCGGCGGCTGGTGGAGATCCAGTACACCCGCAACGACGTCGACTTTCATCGCGGTACCTTCCGCGTACGCGGAGACACGGTGGAGATCTTCCCCGCCTACGAGGAAGACCGAGCGCTGCGGATCGAGTTCTTCGGTGACGAGATCGATGCCATCAGCGAGATCGACCCGCTGCGCGGCAAGGTCATCGACCGCCTCGACCGTACCGCCATCTTCCCTGCCAGCCACTACGTCGCCACCCGCCCGACTCTGGACAGGGCGATCAAAGAGATCCAGGAGGAGCTGCGCCATCGCATCGTCCACTTCCGCGACAAGAACATGCTGCTCGAAGCCCAGCGCATCGAGCAGCGCACCCTGTTCGACATCGAGATGATGGAGGAGATGGGCTACTGCCAGGGGATCGAAAACTACTCGCGCTTCCTTGACGGCCGCAAGGTCGGCCAGCCGCCGGCTACCCTGTTCGACTATTTCCCTGAGAATGCCCTGCTGTTCATCGACGAAAGCCACGTCTCCGTCTCCCAGGTCGGCGCCATGTACCGCGGCGACCGCTCGCGCAAGGAGACCCTGGTCAACTACGGCTTTCGCTTGCCCAGCGCCCTCGACAACCGGCCCCTCAAATTCGAGGAGTTCGAGGCCAAAGGCATTCAGACCGTCTACGTCTCTGCCACCCCGGCCGATTACGAACTGAAAAAAGCCGAAGGAGTGGTGGTGGAGCAGATCGTCCGCCCCACCGGTCTTATCGACCCGCCCATCGAGATCCGCCCGGCCGGCGGCCAGGTCGACGACTTGATCGACGAGGTGCGTACCACCGTCGAGCGCGGCGAGCGCATCCTGGTCACCACCCTCACCAAGCGCATGGCCGAGGAGCTGACCGGCTACCTCAAGGAGCTCGGGATCAAGGTGCGCTACCTCCACTCCGACATCCACACCGTCGAGCGCATGGAGATCATCCGCGATCTGCGCCAGGGGGTGTTCGACGTGCTGGTCGGCATCAACCTGCTGCGCGAGGGGCTCGACATCCCCGAGGTGTCGCTGGTGACGATCCTCGACGCCGACAAAGAGGGCTTTCTGCGCTCCGGGCGCTCCCTCATCCAGACCTGCGGCCGCGCCGCTCGTAACGTCGACGGCCGGGTCATCATGTACGGCGACAAGATCACCCGCTCCATGCAGGCCTGCATCGACGAGACCGAACGTCGCCGCGCCGCCCAGCTGGCCTACAACGCTGAGCACGGCATCACCCCGCAGACGGTCAAGAAGTCTTTGCGTACCATCCTTGAGGACATTGCTGAGAAGGACTATGCGGAACTGCCGATGGTTGCCGAAGAGGACGCCGAATGGCACACCCCCGACGAGCTGCGCGAAGAGATCGCCCGCCTCAAGGCCGAGATGCTGCAGGCCGCTGCCGACCTGGAGTTCGAAAAGGCCGCCGAATTACGGGACAAGATGCTGGTGCTGGAGAAGCAGGAGTTGCAGGTGCGGGATGGGTGAACTTTCAGAACAGCTGGTCCGCCGAAAGAGTCAGGAACCGCTCCCCTTCCTGTCGTGATACGGCCATCTTGCCGGCAACAGGGTCCAACTCATAGGTCAGGTAGCAGTGGTTCCGGGCGTTGCTTAAAACATCCGGGTTGAATACCACCGCGTTAGTTTCCCCTTTGAGCCGGGCCGAGGGGGCCAGCAGTCCAGGGTGCCCTTCTTTGTGCACTCGCGCCCCGATCTGCTGGGTGAAGGTATAGTCGTTATCCACCAGTTGAGGGTAGTCGACGGCCTTCTCGGACAGGTCGAGCATCAGCGCCTGGCAAAAAACCCGGAAAACCGCTCGCTCGCGAATGACCGTCTCGGTAACCCCTTCGATTGCGGAAATCCGGCGCATCATGTGATAGGCGGACTCATAGATGGTCGTTTCAAACTCGATGCAGCCGTACCAGACGCCAAAGCGACCGTCGCCGAAGCGGGTCTGCATGAAGGGCTGGGTCTCGAAGGGGTAGCCGATGGCCTCGTTGTAATGAAACCCGCGAGGAATCACCCCGGGCGCCATGTCCGCCTTGATCTCCATCTCCGCTTCGCAGGCCACGGCCGAGTTCTCGTCATCGCCGTCGTTGATGTCGTCGAACAGGTCTTCCGTCTCCCGCAGCGAAACGATATTGCGAAAAACATCCTGGCGGAAGTCGCGCAGGTGTTCGAAAAGTCCGTCCATCACAGGCCCCGTTCCATGTCCAGGTATCGGGAAACCTTGGCGATGCCGATGATGCCTTCGCGCATCATGACTTCCAGGGGTGTGTGATTGTCGAAATCCCGGTTGCGGCGCTTGACCCAGGAATACCGCAAGGCTTCATTGCGGGGGTAGAGCAGGCGCAGGGACTTATGAATGGCCAGCAGCCAGCCTGCCCGGTCGAGCATGTCCCTTGAGTTTGCCAGGGGCCCGCCGCGACGATACTTGGTCAGCAGGGAGCGGCTGGTAGCACTCAATCCCAGCAGGTTGAGTTGTTCCGTGCTGGTCAGTTCCCACCTGGCGAACAGGTTGGTGAGGAGTTTCGCCAACCTGGAGCGACTTTCCTCGGTCGTCAGATCGATGCCATCATGATCTCTTAGATTGGGTGCGAGCATGACGCTTTCTCCTTTTGTTTAAAAATAAACACAAAAGGGAGAAAAGTCAACAGAGGGTGAGGTGGCCGAATGGAGGAGGGTCAGGCCGATGCCGGTTGCCTGGCTGACCGACCTGACCCTCTTAGCCCGGTTAATTCATGAAGACTTCTACTGCAGGTTTTACTAAAAGATGTGGTGTGGGTGCGAAAATGTCGTTTATTTCCGAAAGCCACATTCGAGGGTGAAGAATTGCGGGTTCAGCTCCGCCAGGGGGCCGCGCAACTTATCGAGTTCGGCGGCCGGGCCGTGAACTTCCAGGCGGACGATTTCGGCCAACTGCAGGGCTTCCTGCAGCAGGGGGCCGACATTTTCCAGATGGGCCAGGAGCCCGTCGGCATCCACGTAGCCTTCCCGACAGAAGGCCAGTTCTCCGTCGAAGCTGAAGCCGTAGTAGAGGCACTTGGGCTCCTTTTGGGTGTTTTCGACGCATTTGGCGCAAACTTCCTTGAATTGTGCCAGGTTTTCCGCCGACACCTTGAAATAGGGGGCGATGGTACAACAGGTGTCCTGCACGCTCATGACGATCTCCTTTCTGCGGGTGGTTTTCTGCCGTTCAAAAAACAACACCCGAACCGGTGCCTGATCTTGTTCAGACGCGATGCGGGTTTCGTTGGGTCTGCCGAAGCAGAGGACGAAGCGGGCGCTTATGTTCGAAAAGCCTCTCCTCATCAGGGGGACCGATGCGGTCCGTGAGAGCTTTTCTGGAACCATTTCTCAAACCGTCATTTCACAACTGCCAAGGGTTATCAAGATTCGCAAAAATAAAAAGCGATCGGGCTTGGTAAATGATAATCCCCTTCTTGCCAGTTTCAAGTTCCCGGCTTATTCAGCCCAGCCCAACTCCCCATCGGCCATCTTGATATGCCCCACCTGCCGCCAGGGAATGCCGAGCAGCTCGGAACCGGCGGCGTCGACGGCGACCGGGTCGAAGCCGGCCAGCAATTTGTTGGGCGGCGGATCGCAGGTCGGGCCGCCGAGGTGGTAGTCGGCGAGGCCGATGGTGGCGTCGATGAAGGCCAGGTCGGGCTTGCGGTACCGGTTGAGCTCGAAGACCGAGGTCTGCATCTGATGATGAAAGGCCGACTTCTTCCAGTGGCCGCCCTTCTGGTAGTAAGCCGGTGGTGCAACACCGATCATGTTTTTCATGCTCAGGGTGACGGCGGCCAGCGAGTGGGCCTTGAGTACCGCGGCGGAGAGGACGAAGCTCTCCATGATGATTCGCGGCATCATGAAGGTGGGAAAGACCTTGTTGCGCTTATCGTGCAGCTCAACCAGCTCTGCCTCGTTGAGATCGACCAGCTCGACCCCTTCTTCTTCCGCCAGGCGATCGTAGCCGTGGATTGAGAATATCTCGTGGGTGGTCAGATGCATGTCGCCGGCTCCCTCGGCGATGACGATCTCCGCTTTGCTCCACTGGCGGCAGCATCGCACCAGAGCGGCGCAGACCTCGACAGGCAGGGTCACCGGCGGCGGCGAGGCATTGACCAGATTGGGCTTGATGAGGATGCGCGACTGACGAGCGAACACCTTGGGCGCACCGATGGCTTCCAGCAGGGCGGGGACGCTCTCTTGGTAAGAAACAAAATCGATGGTCGCGCACGGTCGCTTCATGTTCGGAGATTGTCAATTAGGCTTGGGCGAGCTTCAATTCCTCAAGTTTGGCGGAAACCTCTTTGAAAGAGCCATGAAACACTTCACCGTCTTCACAGTAGGGTTCTTCGTTGATGACCAGGAAGTATTTACCGTCATCCTCTTTGTACACGGTGTAGGCTTTGTCGCCGAAACTTTCGGTGTAAATCGCTACTGGTGGCATGACATAACTCCTTTGAATTTGTTCCCTCTTTGAAATTGGATAACAGATTCTTCTGTGCGCCTGTTTGGAAAAGTTTGATCTTGTCAGAAACAAACAGGCCAAAGGCTTTCTTTCGCTTCGACTCCGGAGGACTCTACGAGCTCTGTTTTAATCAGCCTCCCGTTGGTCTATTTTACAGGAATATTCAGGATACCCAGGATTAAAGCCAGAGGGAATGGCATTCGAGGGTCTATCCTGAACATCCTGTTCATCCCTGTTTATTGAGAGAGGTTAAGAGTATCAAATTTCACTCCATGGCCGCAAACACCACCTCGGCTATAGCGGTATTGTCGACATAGGGGCCGCGCACCGGGTCGTTTCCCTGCACCTGCTGCTTCAGCAGATCTGAGCCGGCCCCTTGGGCGAACAGCGGAACCAGGCTGTTGGTGTGGTTGTCGCTGTGCCATTCCATACCCGGCGGCTGGTTTCGGCCGCAATTTTCCAGGGGCTGCCAGGTCGGTTCTGAGCCGGGCCCGGTCAGGTAGCCGGTTTCGTGATCGGCGGTGACGATCAGCAGGGTTTCTTCCCAGTTACTGAAGTTTTCCACCCAGCGAACGACCGCTGCTACCGTGCGGTCGAAATCGAGCTGTTCTTCGAGCATTCGTCCCACCTGGTTGTCGTGGCTAGCCCAGTCCACCGCCCCGCCTTCGATCAGCAGCACAAAGCCGTCGGGATCGTCGTCGAGCACGTTGAGGGCAGCGCGAGCCATTTCGGTCAATGTCGGCACCGTTTTGAGCAGCGGCACGGCGTAGGGGCGCGCGTAAAGGTCGCCGCCGCGCCGCTGCTGCAATGTCCTGGCGACCGGGGCGATGCCGAGCAGCCGTTGCGGAGTTTCGCCCACAGCCAGCCGCTGGAAGTCAGCCCGCCGGTCAATGAGGGTCCAGGGGTCGGCACGTCCGTCGCCGTCGGCGTCGCCTCCCAGAGTGCCGGCTTGCAGCGCCGCCCAGGTTTCCTCGCCGCCGACCGACTTGAAGGAGCGGGCCGCGTGAAGTTGAACGCCGTTGCGGTCAAAAAAGGGATGGCCGCAACCCAGAATCACATCCAGCGCGCTGTCCCGCAGCATTTCGTTGGCGATGGCCCGGAAGTTTTTTCGGCTTGGGTTGTGGGCGACGAAACCGGCCGGGGTGGCGTGGGCAAAGGGCACGCTGGTTACCACGCCGCTGGACTTGCCGAGCTTCTCGGCCCGTTCGACCAGGTTCTCCACCGGCCACAGGGAGCCGTCTTCGGCCGGTACCATGCCGATGACGCCGTGTAGCGTCTTGTGCCCACAGGCCATGGCGGTGGCGGAGGCAGCGGAGTCGGTTTCCCCTGATTTCACCTTCGCGAAGCTGGCCCAGGCCTTTTCACTGTCGTAGCTGCCGCCTAGGGGAAAAGTGCTCATAGCCAGTTGCACCGGAAAGCCGGCATATGCCTGGCTGTTCGGCCGGCCGCTGGCGTAGAGACTGGCCGCTTCGTTGTGGTTGTAGCCCATGCCGTCGCTGATCATGATGATCACGTTCGTAGCCGATTCCCTCTGTATAGTTTTGGGCGAAAGGTTGGGCGAAAAGGTTGAGACACAGCCCAGGGTGGCCAGAAGCAGAAAGGCGGCAAGGTAATGGCGCAGGGCGAACATGGTTCAACCTCAAAAGGCGGGAAAAATCGGATTGGAAAAGGCTGGTCAGTCCGGAGGAAAAGCGGAGTCGTTCGCCGAAAAAACTCAGATCGTCTTCAGGTCTTCCGCCGCGCGCAGTTCCTTGAGCTTGTCGTGCACATCGTCGAAGGTGCCCACGAAGA
>ENA-ORCT01000182-ORCT01000182.1-marine-metagenome-genome-assembly--contig:-NODE-182-length-34218-cov-3.948830_pt1 | contig 34218 bp, 27 predicted proteins | sample MGYA00248632_ERZ508511 | MGnify/ENA primary metagenome ERZ508511 (study PRJEB26182, sample SAMN06268839) | marine metagenome | isolation source: Tt an P1-techrep anaerobic enrichment on pine from sediment...
AAACGATCCCAGATAAATAATGGAATTCTTGAGGGCTTGAACTCCATTGTTCAGGCGGCGAAAGCCAAATCAAGGGGCTTCAGAACCTTCAAGTGTTTTAAGATCATGGTCTATTTGGTTACAGGCAATTTGGATTTCAATAAAGTAAATGCCTATTGCTAAGCTGTTTCTTATTACTTCCTTAAAAACTGATTACCCACTGGAAACGTGAAAGAGCCAAACATTACGCCAAAATTTAAAAAACACCCCAAATTGATATCTATCTTAAAATCACTGTAATGTCAGAAAGTTTCATGCTTTTCTTCAACCTTTTTCAAAGTCAGGGATTCCACTGGGCAACCTGACCTGAACTTTTTGGTGTTTCTTTTCCTTTTCATCCTTCCGATATCGACAACTCAAAATTGCACCTATAAGGCCCCAAAGGAGCCAATTGGTAGATTGAGCATACAATGTGTGAATAACCATCCCCATAACCAAATAACTTGAAAATAAGGAGAGGAGCATTATAGAAAATTCTTGGAGAAAAGGATCTTCAGAACTTGAAATTTTAAATAATTGATAGATGACACAAAAAAGAAATATCATAAATGCGATAAAATTTATTAAGCCATAATCAATTATCAACATCAAATATGTGTTATGGTCACCCCCTGTGACCCCCATTTGTTCGGATGCGTAGTGAGTTGCACCGATACCATTACCTATAAACAGATTCAGTATTGGCTGCTTAAAAATATACAGTAAATTAGCGCGAAAAAAGGCCCACCTTCCGCTAAATAAATCGTCATAGTTATGAGTTGAAAAGGCCTCAGTAAAGTTATGAAAAAACAATGCTATATCATTAAATCTATCGCTAATAGTAACTGGCAATTCAGTAAAGAATAGCAAAATGAAGGTCACTATAAGCAAAAAATATCCACATATTATCTTAATCCGACTTTGCTTTAAAAAGACGAAATACACAATCAACTGTACCAACAACCCCAACCATACACCTCTTCGGTAAGTAAAGTATATCAGAGAAAGAATAACAGAACCGACAATAATCCAAAAAAATTTTTGTTTAAATTTTTGCGATTGAAAGAATTTAAATACAATTAAAGGAAAGTGATATACAAGGGCATAAGCATATACTGCCGGGTGATGAAAAAGCGCATCAGGAACATTGTAACCAGTTCTTACGTTTGCAACAAGTTCCCCGACAGAAAGTTGCCAGACAAAAATAAAACCGGGTATAATAAGCGATATGAGCATTATATTTATTAGTTTATTAATACTTTGCCGATTATTGAAAAAAGCGCTTACAATAATCAGAAATAAACAACAATTTAATAATTTTACCCAGGAACCAGTCCTCGAAATAAAATTAGAATAAGTGTGAGAGGGATATAAAAAACCAGTCAATAGAACGCCTGACAGAAAAAGCGGAACAAGCAAATAAATATTAAATTTGAACAGCCCTTCTTTTCGGATTTCATATACAATATTTTTTTTACTTAATAGCATTCCATAGAGTAATAAAACTGTGATACTTAATCCGGCTATATCAAGGCCAGTAATCGTATCAAATTTTATTTTCCCCAAATATAAGATAGAGGTACCTATTGCATAGAGCATATAGACACCATACTTTACACGGAATAAAAACAACCATATTATTAACAGAACAATCACTGATAATATTAAGCAATAAAGAATATTCATATTCCACTTTTCTTTAAAAGGTTTGAGGGTAATCTTTCACGGAGTCTTAAGTTATATAAGACATGATTATTCTTACTCGACTATATTAGGATAAATTTGTCTCTAATTTAGTAATAATTTTTTTCCATGCATGAATTGGATGGAAAGCATAATAAAAAACTTTTCTAAACTGAACTTTTAATCTTCGCACAATCAGTTTTGATCTATATGAAAGCATTTCAATTTTATTTATTTTTAAATTAGGATCAGGCAAATAATAGATCTCATACCCCCACAATTTCAGGATAGGAGCAGCAGTTTTTTCATAGAAATAAGCTTCATTAACCTCAATTTCTCTTTTCCAACCATCGATTCTCGAAATTAATGGCTTTTTTGCAACGTTAGGATGCAACTTCAATTGAGATGAAGGAATCTTATTGTAATAAGAACCCATATTGAAATTAATTTTATCCTCTGAAGGCATGAAGCCCATTAAAAATGCGAATATTTTTGAGATTTCTTGGGTAGGATCAGTTATTAATTCCTCATATTTCACTTTATGGATGTCTATTTTATTTTCATTCTCGCGTATAATTTTCAGGTACTTTTTCCAAATTTTTGCCGCTATTATTGGATCTTCCTCCATTGGCCTGTTGCTTGTTAGGCTTATAGCTTTCTTTTTCGAACAAAAAACAGACCGCCCATCTCTGTAGATAAAAATATATTTTGCGTCCGGAAAATTAATTTTTAGTCTTTTAATTAAATATGGGTTACCACATTTGTATAACCAACATGATGCATTCGGTTTGTATAAACTAAAATAAGACTCAAGAATTAAATATATTAAATCGGTATTTTTTTTGGGAGGTTTCGCTACAATTTGCCTATTAAGATAGTCAACTGGAACTTTCCATCCTTGAAATTGTTTATCCGTGTATATATTTTTCACGGTACGTTCCACATCAATTTCGGATTTATAATTTTTCTTCCCCGTTAATAAATTGAAAAGGAATGGGCTTTCCAGAGTGACCCCGATCTCATCAAAAGTATCTAAAAGTGCAGATAAATATGTAGATCCTGACCGATTGTCGTAAATTAAAAAACAGATTTTTTTTGTCAATTTCATATCCATGAGGATCACTTTCTACTGAAAGGCCATACAATTTGTATAGAAAATGGCTGAATTCGAAGATGAGAATAATTCTCAAAAAGACGCAAACCATTAACAATAACAATTGATACGGTTGTTGCTAATGCAGCTCCATTAATACCCATCAAGGGAATTAAATACCAGTTAAGCGAAAAATTCAAAACCACAGTAATTATTTGGTTTAACAATTCTGTTTTTGGATTACCTGTCATTGTCAATAAATACCCTGCTGATCCAACTGATATATTCACTAATTGGCCAAAACTTAATATTATCAGCGCATAAGACCCGGCAATGAATTGAGTTCCGTATAGGCCCATTATTTTCTCTGATAGGAAAAATATAAACAAGTAAAAGGGCAAGCTTATATGGATAATCCATCTTACAGTAGTTTTATATGCCATTTTTAAATTATTTAAATCATCTGTAGCAAAGTACTTCGATATGGAAGGTCCAAATACTGTATTAACTGAGGCAAGAATAATATTAGAAAAAAGAGCAATTCTTGCCGCTCCGTTATAAATTCCGACTTCCTCCATAGACGTGAAATATCCAAGCATAAAACTATCCATCCACATTAGAGAAAATCCGATAATTCCCGACCCCATAAACGGTAATGAAAAATTTATCAAATGTCCTTTGGAAATTTTCGACGGATTTTCATCAAATCTAATTGGAAGGCTTTTTTGTAAAAAATAAAAACCAAAAATTATGGCCATGATTATTCCGATAGCATATGCAACAATAAATGATGACAAGGATCTGTAGAAATTGAAAATGAATAACGCGGTCACTATGGAACCTGCAGGAAAAATAATATTTTCTACCATCGACAAACTAAACATGTCTCTGAATGAACGAATAGAGGCAATTGTTATCGTAAAAATTGCAAACAGTGGTAAACACATCGAAAAGAGTTTAATAACAGGGGTTAAATTTTGATCTTTAAATATATTATTACTTAAAAAAAATGATACTGAATATAAAACTAAAGAAAAGAGTAATGATAAACAAAAGGTTGAAACATACGCAAAGTCAATAATATAGCGAACGCTGTAATATTGTTTTTTTACCATATACTCTGGAACAAACTTTAGAAGACTTCCGGGGAAACCAAGAGTTCCACTGATATTTGTAAATCTCATAATCGCTCGGCCGATAAAAAAAAGCCCCACTTCAGCTGGTCCAAGAAATCTGCCTAACATCAAAATCAATATGTATTGCGAAACAGCATTAATTATTTTGCCTAAAAATATTATTACAGATCCTGATAATATCTTGCGTAATTCTTTTACATTAGAAACTTCTGATGAGGTCATTTTTTTAAGCAATTGTACTGACAGGAAAATTAAAAGACTGGGATCTCTTTCTAAGGAGCAACGTTAGTCTCCATAGATTTATCTTCACTCAAGGTGAACGTTTTATTTTTATATATTTATTGAAGGTTTTCAAAAAGCAAACCCAAGGCCGACAACATCGTAGCCTGCCCCCAATGAAACATGGGGGTTTTATTGGTCACCATAGGGTATTTTCGAAAATAAAAATAACCATCAGGATCCATCATATTCTCAATAGTCCACAGAGCTACACGTTTTGCCAACCCAATGGATTCATAACTGTATTCTTTCAGGTTGACCATGGTTTGAATGGCCTGGGATGCGCACTGAATATCGACCGGATAGGTTTTATAGTTATAATATTTTGGCAAGCCATCATCATGGAAAAAATTAAACAGGAAATAATCGTAACCTTTGATTAGACTGTCTTTGAATTCTACGTCTCCAGTGGCCTTTATGAACCCATAAATTGATTCCAAAACATATCCGGTGTGAAAATTATCAATCCAACGAAATTTTTTATGCTCTCCGTAATACCACCCGCCTTCCGGCAATTGATATTTCACCGTGTACCGTATCGACTTTTTGGCTAAATCAAGCAGATGACTTTCGCCGGTATGGCTGTATAATTTTGCAAGTTGCCATCCCCCGAGCACATTCGCGTTATGAATGCATCCAGCAAAGCTTGGGTTGTTTTTGTTTGTCGGTGTATACATTAAACAAATCGCGTCTGAAGCATCTTGATATCGCCCGATATCGTTTAAAATAACATCACACGCACTTCTGGCAACTTCGAAATACTCCTTATTATCCAACGCTTCATATGCCTCAAAGAACGAATTGGCTATCAGGGACGTCCAGACAATGGATGGTACACCTTTCTGTATTTTTCCTCCACGCGCGGCATAATCAAAATGATTGCCCCAGCAATATCCCGAATATCCCTGACAGAAATTTGCCATTAACCAATTCAGACAGAATTCCATCTTCTTGAGATACTCCAGATTTTTAGTAGCACGATACAAGGCCAGATAACCTAAGGCACAGAAACCCATGCCCTTGCTGCTTGTTTCTCGAGTAATTCCCAGAAGCGGCCTCAAATTGATTGGGAAGCGACGCACCGTCTGCTGGAGAGCAATCTGCAGGTATGTTTTGTCAAACGTTAACCATTTGGAATTACGTGTATTCAATCCGTCAAATGGATCATACGCTTTCCATTGGCAGTTCAAAAGCCAGTCATCCAGTTTGGTAATATATCGGCAAATTCTTTCCTGATCGGTTTCTCTTCTCAGCATATTATAATCCAATCATGTATAAATCTGTATTGTAAATGACTCCCACGCCTCATTGACCGGGTCTGGGGTCATGCGGTAACACGTGTCAGGTTTGGCCTCATGCAGAGTTTTCCAGAAAATCGTAGGCATTTTTTAAATTTACCTTTTGAAAATCCCATGACAGTTTACTGTGTATGCGTTCTCTGCCAATTCTCCCCATCTGTTTTCTCCTTTTCGAGTCAGATAATAATGTCAGAACTCCTTCGGCAAATTGAATTTCATTGTTGTCCATGATGTACATTGCTGAATTTCCGGCCGTATTTTTCCCTTCGACGGTGTTATATTGGACAATCGGTTTGCCGAATATCATGTAATCCATAATTTTCCACATGGTTGATTTGTCAGTGAAATCATTCTTGAACTCCGGGTTCACACACAGATCCGATGTTGCCAGGATTTCATAGAAATCACGATAGGGTATAAATCCGGTAAACGTTATGAATTTTTCAAGCCTCATGCTCTCCGACAGTGCAACCAGTTCATTCCAATGCGGGCCTGTACCGATAACGATAAATTTGATATCCGCTATCCCCTTCTCATGTACAATATAGTGAACCGAATTTAATAAATTTTCGATTCCCTCCTGTTTGCCGATGACACCGACATAGGAAACAAGATAATTGAAACCTTCCTTTAGTTTGGGATTCGGAGGAACATACTGAACCCGAGACAAATCCGGTCCATTCCTCACCACATAAACGTTTTTTTCTTTTACACTGCCTCGTTCGATTGCAATTTTCTTGTAACTTTCGTTTGTTGAAATAACGATTGTTGCGCTTTTGAATGTTAATTTCTCCATTATTAGCAGCATGTTGTACAAAAAATCTTTCCGATCGAATTTCGCAAGGTAATTTTCCGGACAAATGTCATGGTGATCAAAGACGAATTTCACGCCCAGCAGTTTAAAAATCAATGCGATAATAAACACATGATCCGGTGGATTTGCCGCATGAATAACGTGGAAAGGTTTTTTAACAAACAACTTTATGCTCAGAAAAAATTCCCAGAACAACGCATTGAGGTATTCAAATATAAATGCGAATTTTCCTTCCGCCTCAAGAGGCATAGGGTGTCGATACACATCGATCCCATCGATGTTCTCGTATTTCAATTTTCCATTGAGTTTTATCGGAGTAATGATTGATATATCGTATCCGAATTCTTTTAAGGATTTAGCCTCGGCCCAAACCCGCAAGTCAAACGGTACCGTTGAATTTTCAACAATAAATAGAATATGCTTTTTCATTGATGTGTATCGCCTTTCTAATTGATCCTATAGTGTCGACCGACTGTATTAAAGAGGCTTGCAAGCAAAAGCAGTCAGGGATGGAGCCAATAACAGTTTACTGTTTTTATTTCTTGTTACATCGGATTTTATGTATTTATTCAACCATTTGAAGGTAAACGAATTTTCAAAAATGGGGGCTGTGAAACCCGCCTTGGAAAGGTATTGAGTGAGAGTGACACAGCTCAGGGAATAGTTGCTGATCATGGTGGGATCAAACCGATATGCTTTGTTCCATCGGCGTTGCGCCTGATAAAACAACTGACGGATGGGAACATGAAAGCTTGAATTGGCAAACCGGATAAGAATTTTTCCTCCTGGTCGCAATACATCATATATTTTATTAATTGATTTACCGGGCGCGGTGAGATGCTCTAAAACGTTAATCAGGGTTGCAACATCGAACTGTTCAACCGGCAGACGTACATCCTCAAACGCTGCGTTGATAACCGGCAATTTTATCCGTTTTTTTGACGCGATTGCCAATTCCGTGGAAACTTCAATTCCAATGCCACCCCACCCATCTTCGATCGCCAATTCCAGGAAAGTTCCATCGCCTGAACCGATGTCCAGCAGCCGGTTCACTTTCCGGGATCCAGCCAGTTTTCTGATATAATATTCAAAAACCGATAACCGGTTGGCATCAATTGTTGACAGACAATTTTTTGAGGGCACCGGATGGGGATTTTCAGTGCTGTTGCCCGTCGATTGTTGCCTGAATACGAGTTTACAGTTCAGGCACTGCAGGACATCCCCTTCCCGACCGTCCGGGTAACAAAAACTACGGAACACTACCTTGAAGTCAGTTTCTCCACACAGATTACATTCGACAGACCGCATTTAATCAATTTTTTCCAGCCATGAGGTGTGCCAGAACAGAAAACAGTTTCTATCACAATCCGCAGGGAACGTTCGGCGTTTACCGGTGCAGAAAATACCGTCCAGCACAACGATGTTGCGGCATTTACACATTCTCTGTTTAACTTCATCATAAAAATATTCCACGTTTTTATAAACGCTGAAATTCTTACCGCAATATCTGTACATCTCAGGAGTAAATGTACATCTTTGGGTGGCGCCCCAATCATCAAGAATTTGATTTATTTCGCCTGGAGATTTAACTTTTACACGATCACCATTTTTGAAGATCGGCACGTCTACTTCCTGCGTAGCAATATCATCTTGTAATTTTAAAAGCCCACCTATTTTATTTTTTATATAAATCAGGCGTTTTTTGCCTTCCCAAATAATTTTTATTCGCGATTGAAGGCAACTATCGACCGGTGAGTTTTGTTTCTTCAACTTTTCAAGATGTTGGAGTTGGCATCCCATCGTATAATCCTTTTAGGAACGAGGATTTATTTAATTGCAAGAATATTGCGCCGGATGTTGGTTCATCTTCAAGGCGCGTCAGGTGTTTCATACTTTACGTATGAGGCCGCTGACGCAACGCCGAAGATGGGCCAACAGACAAGCAAGAAATTGTAATTAATTCAATTCGCGTTCCTTAACGGTCAATTCGCTTTTTCAAGCCATATTTCGTGCCACAGCAAAAAGCAGCAATGGTCGCATCGCTGTTTGAAGCTGTCTACCTCACCGTTGCAAATTGCATTATTCAGTATGTATAACGGTGCATCTGCGTTATAAATTTTGCATTCACGTTCATCAAAAATGTTCTTTACGATCTTTATGACTGTAAATTTTTCTCCGCAATGGTCCCACATCTGTTTGGCAAACAGGCACCCATCATGCATATGAGATGAATCAAGAGACTTTGCGATCATTTCCCTTTCTTTAACCTGTACTATGTCGCCTTCTGAAAATTTGTATTTCATAATTTTTTCCTGGATAAACCTGAAATTCCAAATCAAAGAACTTCTTTAAAAAAAGCCTCAGGCGGTATATCGACAAATCATTGGTCCAAGAATTTTTGTGACCGGGTCCGGCAATCGCGTCCAGATAGAAGTTATCGTTTTATACAATCGGCTATTTTCACCCATGGAAGTAGCACCATTGATTTCCGGATAATAGAAATAGCAGCAGTCATAATGCTCGGTACCCCACATTTCTTTATATCTCATCAACCCCACATTATCAGGCGACGTACGGCCAAAATCAAAATATCTGTACCCCTCAAGACAAGCCTTTTTAATTGCGCACCATGTCAGCAGATGGTTGGGATTTTTTGACCGTATAAAGGCAGGGTCCGAAGCGCTGTATTTGTAATAAACGGTATCTTTAAACGTGATAAAAAACGACGATGCAATGATTTTTGAATCATATTCTGCCTGCAGGATGTGTGCCTGGCCATTTTGAACCATGTTGTCGAAGAGATTTTTAAAAAAGCTGTCAGGTTGGACTGGGACGCCATGCTTTTTTCGTGTCAAGTAGTTCAATCGAATAAACGCTTGCAACCCATCCTGGCTGCTGTTTTCTTTTATCTGAACATTAGCTTTTGTAGCTTTTCGGATAGAGTATTTAATTGTTCGCTTGTTGATTTTCCGATACACATCATCTGGATCATCGGACAAGCTCAGCAGATGGCGCCTGAAATAGTTATGGCAAACGAGGTGGCAATCGTTTTCAATATTTTTTCTGATTTCAATAGCCCCGATTTTTTCGGAATGATTTTCAACGAGGTCCCTGATGACCTTCTCCTCATCGTTGCCATCAACGAATAATGGGCCGCCATAATCTGAAAAAGGTATTGAAACCAGGCGAGGTTTTCCCCATAAACCTTTGACGGAAAAATAGGGAAAGATTCCAGAAATATCTCCTCCATTTTCCTTGTAAACACAGAGATAGGGTTTGAAAGAGTATGTATCCTCTATAGTCCTTATCCAGCTGGCCAGATGAAACGGAGTAGAGGCAGAATGCCTTTCAACAAATTGATCCCAACGCTTTGTTTCCTCATCATTGGAAATATGAATATGCTCTATCACCTGTGATTCTCCCATTTCCTGATACTGGCAGCTGATTGCGCCATCCGGAAAATTTGATTTACTTGCTGGGCCGTACCGAAAAAAACATCCGCTTAACCGGAGTTTTCCAAGTATTGGTAAGCTTTTCTCAGATTCAATTTCTGTATCCCCCAGTGAAGCTCTTCAAATATCCGTTGCTTACCCAAATCGCCCATTTTTTCTCTGGCTTTCGGATCATTCAATAATTTCAAAATACCCTCGGCAAAGCTGATGATATCGTTGTCACCGATATTCAAGGCAGCGTCGCCTGCGGTAACCATTCCTTCTGTCGTCTGAAATTGGACAATTGGTTTCCCGAAGACCATATAATCCATGAGCTTAATCATTGTGGATTGATCGGTGAACGAATTTTTAAACTCCGGGTTTACGCATAAATCCGCTGTTGCCAGAAATTCGTAAAGATCTCGATACGGTATAAAACCGGTAAATTGTATAAAGTTGGTCAAGTTCATTTCTTCGGCCATATGGATGATATGGTCCCGGTGAGGACCCTTTCCGATAACAACAAATTTTATATTTCGAATATGTTTTTGATAAACGATGTACTCGATAGCTTTCAGCAGATTTTCGAGACCCTCCTGATTGCCGATCACGCCAACATAGGCGACCAGGTACTCAAATCCGGACTTCAGTCTCGCATTTGATTTCATAAAAATGAGATTTGAAAGATCCGGTCCGTTTCGAACGACAAAAACGTCCTCGCTCTTTTTTCCTCCCCGCGCTTTTGCTATCTTTCTATAACTTTCGTTGGTTGAAATAACGATATCGGCTGTTTTGAAAGTCAAAAACTCCATGACTCGTAGCATTTTATAAAACAGATCGGTTCTTGAAAATTTAGCGATATAATTTTCCGGACATATATCATGGTGATCGAAAATGTATTTCACTCCAACGACTTTGTATGGCAAAGCGATCATAAAAATATGGTCCGGCGGGTTAGCGGCGTGTATGCAGTGAAACGGCTTTTTAAAAAAAGCCCATAAACTTAAAAGGATTTCCCATATAAAAGCATTCAAATATTCCACAATTAACGAAAGCTTCCCGTTTCCCTGAACCGGTCGCCAATGTCGATAAATGGAGATCCCCTCAATTTGTTCATATTCAAATATTTTCCCTCTGCTTGAAGGGCATATGACCGTAACATCATATCCAAACTCCAGAGCGGACCGTGCTTCGGCCCATACCCTGACGTCGCCGGGAACCGAATTGTTTTCAACGATAAAGAGAATATGCTTTTTCATTTCCAGACAATCCCGATGTAATTTTGTTTTTCGTTCCGCTCCTGAAACGAAATATTAACAAGATCATAAATAATCTGATGACCATTGACGTGGTTTAAAATATCGGAAAATTCGGCCTCGTTGTTTACAACCGTTATAACATCTGAATGTTCGACAATTTCCATCGGGTCATCCACAATAAACGTAGAAATGTATGGAATCTTTTTGAGTAAAAATTCACGGTTTGCGCCTACAAGTTGTGACAGCCTGACATTTTTGTCATAAATCTTGATATCAAATCCCTTCCCAATTAAAATTTCAATAATGTCAACAATCGGACTGTTTCGGAGATCATCAGTCCCACCCTTGAAACTCAGCCCAAGAAACCCGATGCGGTCTTTGTTAAAATCGATCAATCGTTGACAGACACGCTTTTTTTGCAATTCATTGCTGAGTTCGATATTTTCCAGAACCGGGCACTCCAGATACTGATCATGGGCAATTGTTCGCAAGGCTTTCAGATCTTTCGGCAGACAGGATCCTCCGTAACTGAATCCGGGTTTCAGGTAATATGGAGAAATGTTTAACTTGGTATCTTGACAGAAGATGTCCATGAGTTTTCTGGGATCGATTTCCAGCGCGTCACAAATCCCGCCGACTTCATTGGCAAAGGTGACTTTAAGCGCATGGAAGGCATTGTTGACATATTTTATCAACTCGGCAATTTTTATGTCAGTCACAATAAATCGAGCATCGATTTCTTTGTAAATGGTTTTCATCATTTCGACTGCTCGAAAATTATCGGATCCGATCAGAGTGTATGGGGGAGAATAATAATCCTTGACAGCACTTCCCTCTCGTAAAAATTCCGGATTTGAGACCACGGCAAAATCTTTTTCTACCCGTTTACCGGATACATCCTCCACTATTGAAGCCACTTTTTGATTCGTGCCCGGCAGCACCGTTGATCGAATAACCACGACATGGAAGGAATCTTTTTCACGAATTCCTTTCCCGATCTGCTCAGAAACTTTGTAAATCGCACTGAAATCAAGGTGACCATTTGAAGTAGGAGGTGTTCCCACGCAAACAAAGGAGATATCGGTATTCAACACGGCAGTTGCTGCATCGCTTGTTGCCGAAATATTACCGAGAAGGTGCTGTTCTGCAATTATGGAATCGATTTCAGCTTCGACAATAGGAGAAATTCCATCATTGATACATCTGACTTTAGAGGGGTTAAGGTCGACACCAATCAACTGATGACCATTTTTGGCCAGGCACCCCAGACTGACACAACCAACATATCCCAGTCCGAACATACTGATTTTCATTAAGTTACCTCCCTGTTAGTCAATAGACGTCATATGTCTTTTCAATACAGGCAGTGTTATCAATGATGATTGAATCAGAAGGAGGATCCAGAGGGAAATTCAATATGTTTTAGATGAGAGCGATGAGAACAAATGGGTAATGAAGAGTATTTATGCCGGTTACAGACAGTAGGTGTTTTTAAAAAAATGTGCCACATCTCTAGGAAGGGCATGCCAGAAAGATTCTTTAAATCTGTCCTTTATGTACTGTAAAAAATCCAGATACAGATCGACATCATATTCTTCCATGGTCGGTTTTTTACCATTAAAGCACATGTAATCCGGGTGTGTGTTGACCAGAGCCATTCCGCCTTTACGCGCAATCCAGTCGATTTTTCGTTTCCATATATCAGAAGTTTTTTCCTGCAACAAAATATATACGGTGAAATCCTGAGGCAGCGTATAGGGAAGCTCAACAAATCCTTTTCCGTTATTTTCACCAGCTACCCAAAACGGGAAGATTGTTTCTACGCCATCCGACTGAGGTTCAAAGGGATCGGTATCAAATGTCGATGCATCATATGCAATATTGAGATTCTGGAGCCAGTTGAGATTATGATGCATTGCCGGCGAACGAAATCCGCATACTTTCCATGCTTTCAAATATTGGTTTATTAATTTTGCGCGCTTTTCAAAAACCTGCCATGATTCGTAGAGTTTTCCATCGTGGTAAAGACCATGAATACCTACTTCAAAACCGTCTTTTTCAAGATCATACCGCAGCGAATCAGGCACTTGATATTTTCCCGGAACGAAATTGAACGATGACCGGAATCCAAGCTGGCGTTCAGCTGAAGCAAGCATTTTGCATCGCTTCAGCCCTTTCTCAGATTCAACATCGTGCGTTGTAACCACAGCAAACTGTTTTTTTTCCGGCCAACCACTCCAGCTTTTTTCAGGTACGCCTGCTGCGGGCAAAACTGGCCATCGGTCGGCAACGTGATTCATCCGCCTTCGAATCACTTCCCGCCGAAACCAGATTTGTACAGATCTCGGTATCCATGGTTTTATGAAATAATAAGTGGATAAAAAGGTGGCAGTGTTTTGGTTCATTTTCATTGTCATTTCAGAGTACCCGCATGAAATAATGAATTTTTTATCATAAGTCGAAATTCAATAGAAAATAAATTATCCGATATGCTTGTATGCAACATTACCGATTACACGCAGGAGAGGTAACGGAAGATTATGGAAAAATTTTTTTAAAATTTCGGGAATGCCGTTGTCCCTGGTAAGAAATTTTTCCCGTTCAATATCATACTTGTAGTAGGAAACTATCCGTCTTCTCCCTCCCCATCCATCCTTGAACTGATTCAGTCCCGTGTTGCCAGGCTCTGTTCGTCCCAGATCGAACAGCAGAAAATCCCGCGAAGAATACCAACGAATCGCTTCCCATATCAGAAGGTTATTCGCTCTCAATTTCTGAAAAGCCGGATCCGAACCGCCATATTTGTACATCGCTTTTTTCCCGAAGTGAAAAAATACAGCTCCGGCAATTACCCGTTTACGATAAACAGCAAGCGCTACAAAGCCCATACCGTTGGAAATTATGTTCTTGTGCACATTTTCAAAAAACTTATATGGCTGCGGGGGTAAGCGATGACGCTTTCTCGTCACACAATTCAATTGGTAAAAGGCTCTCATAGCCTGTTGGGTGCAGGATAATTCGATTCTAACGCCCTCCCGGTTTGCCTTTCGGATATTTCTTTTGGTACTGCTCCTTAAATTTTCGTAAATTTTTTTCTCGTTCATCTCCAGCTGTAATTCATGCACAAAATAAGAAGTCAGCCGATTCGATGGCTTAAAAAAACTATCGCCTCCTCTGATTTCGAAATATTTCCAACCGGATTGTTTACCTTTATCGATTATCAGGTCGATAAACTCAGCCGATGAACTTTTTTCAGGTATAATGGGTTCACAAAAGTCTGAAAACGGCAAAGACACGCCCCGATTGCCGGTAATGGCACTTCTGATCTCAGCCACAGGCACTATGGTAGAAAATGAATCCCCGTCGAAATTTATCAAATAACATGGCTTATATGAATAGGTGTCGTTTAAGACCAAAGCCCAATTGGAAGAATGAAAAATGGAATAACCATCCTTTTTCAGGACCATCTGGTTCCAATTCGCTATCGGGATCGGATTTACAAATTCAAACGACTGTTGCATTTTTAGTTGAATGTTCCTGATGCGTTCAGCAGCTTTTTCTGAAAAAATCAAGAGATAAAATGTTTAATTTGTTCAGCCACAAACTCAATATGTTCCTGGGTTAACTCGGGGAACATGGGTAGAGAAAGCTGCTCATCAGCACTTTTTTCAGAAACAGGATACATTCCTTCCTTCAACCCCAGATACCTGTATGCCTCCTGAAGGTGAACCGGAACCGGATAGTGTATTCCACACTGGACGCCCTTCTCTGCCAGATGAGCCATTAATTTATCGCGGTTTTTGAGATGCAGTGGAAAAATGTGATAAATATGCCTGGCATAAGGAGCTTCAACAGGAAGCTTAACACCATTGAAATGTTCGATACACTCCCTGTAAAACCCGGCGTTTTTTCTTCGCAAGGCATTCCAGGTTTCAAGATAGCGAAGTTTGACACTTAATACAGCCCCTTGTATTCCAGCCATCCGCGCGTTCCAGCCGATGAGGGAATGCTTGTATTTTTCAGTCTGCCCGTGATCCCTCAGCATGCGAATGGTTTCGTCCAATTTCGGGTCATCGGTAATCACAGCCCCGGCTTCCCCATACGCGCCTAAATTTTTGCCCGGATAAAAACTGAAGCATCCGGCGTGCCCGATTGTACCGGCACGCTGGCCATTGTATTCCGCCCCTTGTGCCTGGCATGCATCTTCGATTACAAAAAGCTCATATTGCCGGGCAATTTCCATAATCGGATTCATATCCGCAGGCTGCCCATACAGGTGAACAGGAATAATTGCCCGGGTCCGCGGTGTAATGGCCTCCTCGAGCAGATTGGGATTCATCGTAAAGGTTTGGGCATCGACATCAACAAAAACCGGAGTTGCACCGCAGAAACTGATCGCTTCAGCAGTTGCGATAAAGGTATTCGGGACGGTAATCACCTCATCCTGGGGCCCAATACCCAATGCCAGCATAACGAGCCACAACGCTTCGGTGCCGCTGCTCACACCTGTTGCGTATTTGGATCGACAGAAGCCGGCAAAATCATCCTCAAAGCGTTTTACGAAGGGCCCTCCGGCAAAGGCACAATTTTGAATAACATCTGAAATAGCCGCTTCTATTTCATCCCGTAACCCCTCATACTGCTTTTTAAGATCGAGAAAAGGCACATTCATAACTGTATTACCTTTCGTTTGACCGTATTGGTTTAGCCGGGTTACCGGCGACAACTGCTTCCGGCGGAACATCTTTGGTTACTACGCTTCCTGCGCCGATAACGGCATTTTCTCCAACGGTAACTCCGCATAAAATCGTAACACTTGAACCGATCGAAGCCCCTCGTCCAATCCGGGTTGGTATACACTCCCAATCCGAGTCGGTCTGCAACACCCCCTCGGAGGTCGTCGCCTTCGGGTAGCGGTCATTGATAAACGTCACATTATGTCCGATAAACACATTATCGTCGATGGTGACACCCTCACAAATAAATGAATGGCTGCTTATTTTACAATTTTCGCCGATTCGCGCGCCTTTCTGTATTTCAACGAAAGGCCCTATTTTAGAATTTTTCTTTATTTCACACCCATACAGATTAACAAAATCCTGTATAACCACTCCATCGCCAAGCTTTACGTCGGAAGCAATATTTTTCATATCAGTACCCTGCAGAAATCGGTTGACAGAAATCAGGGAGTTGCTTTGGATAAAACTTTAAGTTGCGGTTCCCTGGCTTCAGTGAAAACCCCCGGAATCTGAAAATCAATATCGACCTTTGCACCGTCGAGCTTCAGGGATTCATTTGCAGCTTCAAGAATTTGAACGACCCGAAGGCCTTCGATGCCGCAGGATTTGGGTTTGGTTCCTGCTTCAATACAGTCGATAAAATGCTGGCATTCAGTTTTCAACGGTTCTTCGTGTTTCAGATAGGGTGAATACATATCACCATAATGATATGAGTAATGAAATTCCGCAAAGGTATCATAATGAGGAGGGACCTCTACCCGTTTATCGTAAATTTTTATCTTTTCAATGGGTTCAAGGTCATCATAAACCAGCATTCGTTTATCCCCTACAAAAGTCATCTGCCGAATTTTGTTCGGATCGAGCCAACTGCTCTGAATCGTAGCGAATCCACCGTTGGGGAAATTAAGAGTCAAATTGGTTACGTCTTCAATATTTGGTGTAATATGTGCTTTCCCCTGACAATTCACTGCTGTGGGGGCATCTTTCATAATGTAAAGGATGATCGATATATCATGGGTGGCCAGATCCCATGCCACATTGATATCTTTTTGAAAAAGACCGAGATTCAATCGGCGGGAACTGATATATTGAATTTCTCCCAAATCCTTGGAGTCTACTATTTCTTTTATTTTTAACACAGGTGAAGAATAAATAAATGTATGCCCAAGCATTAGGGTAAGGCTTCGTTCCTTCTGAAGCTTAACCAGTTCGGCACATTCTGCGACGGATGAAGCCATTGGTTTTTCGATAAAGGTGTGCTTATTGGCCAGCAAACTTTTGCGTGCCATATCGTAATGATATCGGACAGGTGTAGCAATGACGACTGCATCGATTTCCGAATCCTCGACGAGTTGGTCATAATCACTGACTGTTTGCACCTTTGGATATAAACTCTGCATATGTTTAAGGCGTTTTTTATCGATGTCGCAAACTGCCCTGACACAGCAACCATTCAGAGAGTTAAAATTTCTGACCAGATTTGGCCCCCAATAACCACATCCGACAACGGCAACATTCAACATGTTTGTTTTCCCTCCTGAGTTTGCTTTTTAGTTGATCGAATAAGTTCGGTCAGTATAGCAAGAGGAGTGCGAAACAATATTTTCATATCCAACCATAGAGACTGATCTTTGGTATACCGAATATCCAACCGCACCATTTCATTGAATGACAATTCGTTTTTACCGGAGACCTGCCATAATCCTGTCATACCGGGCAGCACATCAAATCGTTCATTACACCAGTAACGGTACTCGGCCACCTCGTATGGTAAGGCAGGCCGAGGTCCGACAATACTCATTTCACCCTTCAGCACATTGAACAACTGCGGCAGTTCATCGAGATAACATTTTCGAATTAAATGGCCGAATGGAAATACCCGGGAATCAGCGCTCAATTTAGCCATGGGCGTATCACTATCCATTTCATCGTCTGATACGCCAATTAACGAGGTCAGATATTTTTCGTGAACATCCGTATCTACCCCGTTGGTCATAGTTCTATACTTTATCAGTTCAAACGACCTGCACCCATAGCCCACTCGTCGTTGCCTGAAAAACACAGGTCCGGGCGACGACAGTTTAATTGCAACGGGAATAATCAGCAAAAAGGGTAAAAACACTATCAGAGACGCAAGTGCTATGGCGATATCCACGGGGCGCTTCCAGACAGGCAATTTACTGACAAACAAAGGTTGAGTGTCTTCAAGATTATTGCGAAATATTTCATCTGAAGACCCGGTCCTGCCATAATAATTTACCACACTTCCTCGATCCGGCCTCAAGGATTTTCGATTTAAAGAATGCTGGTACCCGATTTCATCATCTTTTCGGTCTGCCAGGCCCGGATCAGGCGATTCCGTATTGAGTTGATTAATACTTTTCTGATCAGGTGGGTAGTAATACAACTGAAAATTTACTAACTGACCATTTGAGGAAAGAGTTCTGTCGACTTTGTGAATAAATCTGGAAGCGCCTTCCTCAGATGAATAACGAAGAATGACAGCAATACGATTTTTTCCATAACGCCCGATATCATCAGTTGTGCGAACCCGTGAAACAAGGTCCTTTATCAAGCGTTTCCGGGATGAGACAGTACCGCTGCCATTGTTAAGATCGTACACAACAAGGGCGAATCGATGACCACTTCTATCGGAAAGTAATCGTTCCTGCTTCAGAATTGCACGAAACTGCCTGCGCGAGCATAGCTTCTTAACCGCGGATTTAGTGGTTATACGGTCTATGCTTTGCGATTTTTTTTCTTCTGAAAAACAGCCCATATTGATCTCTTAGACGCATCCTGTTGGCATTGCCGTTATATTACAACACTTTTCTTCAAGTAATTTAGCACCGGATACCTACCCTTAAAAAGAAGATGCTTTTCAAGAGCAGCACTATGGAAAACATCTGCCAAATTTACCATAGCACTCAATCATCATCGTTAATTCGATAGCTAAAACCAAGGCTTACACCACGGAACAGGAAGAGTTCCTCAATGTACTGATTAACCCATAGATTGGCTTTTGCAATCTCGGATTTGGGCACATATATAATATCATCGGGTTGCACCTCGTAGGGAGGACTTCCAGGAACATTCTCAATTGAGGCTCTCAAATTAATTGGGGTTGGAACAGGCTGATTTTCCGGGCCCTTGCGGATCAAAATAGCAGCTTCGGGTTTTGCAGTATCTAAAAACCCACCTGCACTGAACACGGCATGAAGCGCGGTCATCCCCTCTTGAAATTCATACAAACCGGGATTATTGACCTCTCCTCCGACATAAAACCGTGGACTGGAGAATGTGTTTACAATTACCGTAACTTCAGGTTGCTTCAATTCCTTCGAATATTTTTCAGTCAGTACCCGATCAAGTTCGCTGGGAGCAAGGCCGGATGCGAGTACATCATCAACGAGTTGAAGCGATATTTTCCCATCGGGTCGAATCGTTACGGTTTCGTTAAGTTCAGGGTTATAAAAAAATTTAATAGCCAGTTGATCGCCTGGTCTTAACAGATAATTATCCGGTTTCACACTGGTCGCCGGCAGGGGGGTCGGCGGTGTTTGAGGCATCTGCGGCGATGAAGCACAGCCAATAATCGATAGTAAAAAAACCGAAACCAGAAAAAACCCCATTGACATCTTAGAAACATTTGATTTCATACTGATGTCTCCTGTTAATTTATGTTAAGTGCTTTAATACGGAATATCTCGACGATTCATACCAGAGAAAATTTTTCATTTGCTACATGGAAAAATTACATTTCAAATCCGTTTGTAGATCCAATCCGGAATGTAATATTTTCGTTTATTCAGAACGATCCCTATTATTTTCCCGCCGGCATTAATAATTTCGTTTTTTGTTTTAAGAGCCACCTGTTTGCGAACCTTACCCGCATCAATAATAAGAACGACCCCGTCCACTACTCCCGAAAAAACAAGAGTTTCAGGAAACAACGATGCAGGAGGAGCATCAAGAACGATGTAATCGAAATGAGTTCGAAGCGTTTGAATAAATACCGTAAATTGCTTGGTTTCAAGAAAACTTGCTGATTTGTATCTATTGTTTCCAACAGGCAGAACGAAAAGGTTCCCCGGACCGACCTTAACCGTGCCGTCGTTCACCCGATCAATATCATGTATAAAGTCGGATAACCCCCGACACTCGCTCAGGTTGAACGTATGATGAATGTTGGGTGTTCGGAAATTAACATCCGCCAGAAGAATTTTAAGGTCACTGTTTCTGGCTACATTAACGGCAAATTGAGTGGCTGTAGTCGAGCAACCTCCTCCCTGGGACAAACTGGTGAACATGATTGATTTCGGTTGAGTTCTCGATGCCCTGACAAGGAGGTTTGTTTTCAACGTATCATAAGACCGGACCTTTTCCGGAACCTCGACAGGAATTACAGGAGCAATATCCTCTGGATCGAAGTTTTCCGTATTTTTAAAAAGAAAGCTGACCTTGTTTTCTTTTTCCGCTTTTTCAATGGCTTTCTGGGTTTTTCCCATGGGTTCCCCCTAAATAATATTGTTTTCCTATCTTCATTCAGACCTCGGTAATGTTGGTTCAATATGGTCCAAAGCAATTGAAGAATACAGAGACTAAAATATAATTCACTGTTCGGATTGAGGAACGGATGCTAAAATTGGAAGGGAAAGATATGCTTCGATTTCTTCCGGCTTCTCTAATCGGTCATTAAAAAATTCAAGTATCAACGCTAAACTCAGCCCACCAAAACAGCCTAACAAAATGGCAGCGGTTAACATCAGGACTGGAGACATATTTCCGGGTTTCAAAGGAGGGCTTGCCGTTTCAATAATACTTACATTAGTCATTTTCTCCGTATCCATTGCCTCAGATATTCTGGATTCTTCAAATTTAGTCGTGTACAGACGATAATTTTGCCGGTGTGTTTCGACATCCTGAAGCAACTGATTGTAATGCATTTCACTGTTTGTCAACTGGTTAAGCTCTCGTTGAATGTCGACAAGTTGAGCGGTTAGCGAATCGTATTTTGCTTCCAATGCCTTGAAACTGGATTGATTTCTCAGCACTTCTTCCTGCAAATTAACAAATGTATCGTTACGTCCAAAATTTTTTGTTCCGTAATTTTTAGTTTTCTGCTCATCAAGTTTTTTCTGAACGATATTGATTTCTTCTCGGACATTTCTTACCCATCGACTGTCCTCATTGTATTTTATCAACAACTCTTTCTCTTCAAGTTCAAGTTCCATTAATTTGGATTCCAATGTACTGATTAAGCTCGTGTTTAAATTGAGTTGCTCGGTAACAGCGATAGTTCTGGGTATAGTTTTCAACTGAGATGAAATCTCATCAATCTTTGTCTGGGTTTCAATTTTTTGATTCTGTACGGCATCAAGTTCCGATTTAATAACTGATTCCCGATTCAGAAGCAGCGATTTTTCTTCATTGATAGAGGTTATCTGGTTCTCGTTCATATAATTTTTCAGTTCTGTTTCCGCCTCCATCATACGCGCCTTCATCATATTTGCCTGCTCTTTGAAAAACGGATAATCCTGAGGCATTTTGTGAACTTCGAGATGGCGATCCAGAAATAACTCATTCAACCGATTTAGAACGTAAGCGGCCATGCCTGGATCATTATGGGAAAAATTAACCTGGATAACTTTAGAGTCCTTTATTCCTGTTACTTCCAAATTTTTTTGAATTCTAGCCACGGCTATATTTTTCTTTATCTGATCTTTATCAGGGGGATTAACGGGTGATCCTGAAATTTGTTCAACAACCCCTTTTTTCATATCACCCCATAATTGTGACAATCTTCGAACTGCATTAGTCGATGTATCAGCATCGCTGTCTATAAGATCGGCATATATTTTTTCAGGACCTATTGATTCAACAACCGATTCAGCAAGAGATCGACTTTTCAATATTTCTATCTCAGAATTAATCAGGTCGGTCCGATTATATTCAATAACCGGGTTGTTGGAACCTGATGCCGGCAATGTCGGAACATAAAGATTTTCGCGACCGGTTTTCACCAGGATCTGGGATGAGGCCTCGTAAACGGGTTTATCGACAATAATGGTTATCACAACAGCCAGAAGTATAGCTCCGGCAAAGCCGAGAATAGCATATTTTCTTTTAAAAATTAGAAAAAACACATCTCTCATCGTAAATGGTGTCTGTTCTGATGAATACATCTTGCCCTCATTTCATGGTTAATTGATGATGTTTTGTAAGCGGCATGTTACAATGTAATACTTAATTTTTTGAAATAGCTCCGCTTGGCAAACTCCGCATGAGAAACCTTTGAAAACCTACGAAATAATTGGGATTTTATACAAAAACTCTAAAAAGTTTGTTTCACTATCTTGTATAAAATGATTCGCGCGTGCCAGTTGCTCAGATTATCTCCAAAGCGTCGCCGTTTTGTCATAGCAACCGAGTAGAGAGGTATGACGCTTTTTTGATTAAAAGATCTTTAATGAAAAGATCATTAATCAGTTATCTTTTCCAAAGTAAAAAATAACTGGTTATAATTCGAAGTATAAAGATCGGTTTTCGATAAATTGCGCGCTTTCGAATAAAAAGCAAAATGCCAGACTGCTTGATTATGGCGCAGATAATTTTTCCGGTGAGGTTATGAATTCATTTTCTTTCGTTTAAAACATTTTTTTACAGATGGAACTATTGGATAGCATCCAATATCTTTAATTTGCTTTTCGGGCATATTTTTTCTTAAACATATAATTAGCCCAGTATTAAGAAGAAACACATAGATTATAAGTTTGATTTACAACCCTATTTTTATGCCGGAATTATTAAGAAAATGGTAGTAGCTGTTTCGATTTCAATGCAATTTATTCCACAATTTCCATTCGGGCTCTACTGCCGCACCTGATCAACAGGCGACATTTTTAAAACGGGTTCAAAGGTTCTTGGAAGCCCACAACGCTGCCTGCAACCTGTTGGGAACCTGTATCTTATTATAGATATTATAAACATGGGTCTTGACTGTATGCAGGCTGATATTGAGCCTCCTTGCAATATCATCATTACTGGCTCCGGAGGCTATAATCATTAAAATTTCGCTTTCTCGGCGGGTTAAATTGGTCTTCGTTTTCCCGAAATAGCGAGTTTGCTTTCGCGTATTCAAAAGATATTTGGAAAGCGCTTCCCGCGAAAACCAGAGTTCACCGCCAAGGATAGCCCGAACGCCCTTTACAAAACCTTTCAGGTCTTCCGTTTCAAAGAAAACGCCTCTGACTCCACGCCGTATTACCTCATCTTCGATGCCAATACCATTTTTCACATTAAACAAGGCGCTGAAATATCGTCCATCGCCAAACGGATAGCATGCTCCCAGTCCGGCCCACAAGTTTTCCAGATCATTTCCAAGGCAATCCCATAACAACAGGCCTTTGGAATCTTCTTCACATACATCGGCCGCTTCCGCGCTATAATCGTTCAGCAGTTGACAACGAAGTCCCGCCACCTTTTCAAGGTACCACGCAGCAAGTTCATTTTGAAATTTTCTTGGTCCAATAATGATCACATCCCCCATAATTATTGCTCCAGATTGTTGTTTTCATAATATACGATTAACGGAGCGATGAATCTAAAACTCATCTGCCGATTGGCAATCGGTCAATGGATTAACAGTCCTAATGCATGTTTTGTACCAATCACCAGAACAAATATTGGAAAGCCAATTTAACGATAGTTTTTGATTCGGTATGATTGGAGGCGGAAATCTGACTGGCCTGTCAAATTCCAAACCGATCTAACAAATCCCAACAAAAATAATTTATTTGTATTGGAAAAAAATCAGGCGATTATAAATTCAAAAGTTAGTGCAGGAATCAAAAAGCCTGAAATATCATCTTATATAATCGGATAGGAAAAGGCAGTATAGGAGGATGCGAGTACTAGGAATGTGTTAGAATTAACATTGTATGACACGTTCAATGCAATTATGGCGAATGCGTCACGTTATTAGGAAAAAAAGTATACACGTGTTGGTATTTTTTTCGATAGTCACAAATTCTCGGACAAAGAGGTTTCATCTTTTGAATTGTTTGGGGGTTCAAGGTTAAGTTCAGTAATTTTATTTAAAAGCGTTTTGTAGCTTATTTTTAAGATTTTGGCTGCTTTGCTGCGATTCCAACCGGTTTTGCCAAGAACATAGGAAATCACTTCCTTTTCAACCCGGTCAAGGACCTGCTTTTTTATGGACTTCAGGCCAAAGGACTTCAGGTTTGGAAGGTTGTCATAGTTCAAATCGATGAAATCGTCTGATACAGGCATCTCAGCAGGAACAGGCTTTATCTCGGTTGGTATTTCAGCATCGATAGAGGATCGATAAGGTAATTCATCAATAGTCTCGTCCCAGTTTCCGAGAATCATGATTCGTTTCAGAACATTCTGGAGTTCCCTGACGTTACCGGGCCAGTGGTATGACACCAGTTTCTGGACAACACCGTTACTGGGTTTGACCAACCTTCTGTCTTTGTACTGGTCTATATACTTATCGATATAAAAATCAATGAGCGGTTCAATGTCCTCCGGACGATTTCTCAAGGGAGGAATATAAATCTTAATCGTGCTCAACCGGTAAAACAGATCTTCGCGGAAAGTTTTTTTCCTGATTTCGGCCTCGAGATCGTGATTCGTCGCGGCGATGACCCATGTATCGGTTCTCACCTCTTTTTCAGATCCCAACGGCGCAAATTCGCCGGTTTGGAGAACATGCAGAAGTTTGGATTGAAGCCCGAGAGACATATCTCCAATCTCATCAAGAAACAATACGCCTCCATGAGCAAGTTCAAATTTACCTTTCGTTCGGCGTTGAGCTCCGGTGAACGCGCCTTTTTCATACCCGTACAGTTCGCTTTCCAGCAACCCCTCCGGCAAGGCAGCACAGTTAACTTTAACAAACGGCTTGGCTTTTCTCGCCGAGTTCTCATACAGATTACGGGCGATGACCTCTTTTCCGACACCGGTCTCACCGGTAACCAGAATATTCAATCCAGTATCAGCGACGTGTTTGATCAACTCCTTGATTCGTTGAATATTCTCACTGATCCCGATAATCGGCGTATGATGCTGATCGTTTTGTTGCCTGCTCATTTTTTAATACCGTCTGGTTGTATTATCGTTCAGAGCCATAAAATTTCGGTTTCAGCTTTGGGATGTTCTCAGGTTCAATTAACCAGTGACGTTTCATATCGATCCCAAAAGGATAACGACATCGGTCGGAAGCTATCGACCTTTGTGCCTCAAAAAGTGACACCAGGACCCTTTCGGCCTTTTGCAGTTAATATGGCGGCTGCTATATAATAATGGAACAATTCACTTTATTTATTGCTGTTGGCATTCCGGTCTGAGAGCAAATCCATGATGATCTTATCCAGATCCGCAAGCTCTATCGGTTTTTCGAGAACAAGATCCGCCGCCGCTTCAATGGCCAAGGCCTCTGGATGTTCCCCCCAACCGGTGATGGCAATAACCGGTATTTCGGGATATTTTTTTTTAACAATGGAAATCAGACCAATTCCACTGACATTTGGCATAACAAGATCCGTTATGATGAGATCGAATTTTTCCCTGGTTTCCTCAATCAACTTCAATCCATCAAGCCCATCCGACGCCGAAACAACATCATATTGTTTTTTGTTGAAAAAATTGTGCAGCGCGGAAAGGATTTCCTCACTGTCGTCGATGATCAACAATTTGTACGGTTTACCCATTTTGCCATTAAACCTCTCTGTTCCCATTCCATTGTAAAAATATCGGCAGGAATACACTAAATTACCAGAAACTCATTAACTTAAGTTACAATATCAAGATTAACCATGTAATGCATTCGCTTTTTACAATCGGTCAGAAAGTCTCCGTCACATTGACAGTCGACGGCAATTAGCGTCCTGTAAGGGCTGGCGGCCGGGTTGGGTGCGCAAGTGGCCGGAAAACTCATGTTCTGTTTGTACTGGCGCAAATATCCTCAAAAAACCTAAGGACCAGGGCAAAACCAAGCTATGAGCATCAAAGATAATGAATCTACAGTAAGTTTGGGCTTAAATCACATCCCCATGGGGAACCGGGCGACATCAGGAAAGGACATTGAGCTCAATCAGGATACAATGCGAACGTGAAAGAGAAGGAATTGGTACGACTCAGAAATCTGGGCAGCCTCTAATCAACAGTCTGGCCGGTTTGCAAAAAGTTGTCGACCCAAACACCACCAAGATTTAATTGCAAGTATTAGCACTTAACTAGTACCTAAAAATCTATCCTGTGGCAACTAATTTTTAAACCGCTTCACTTTTTTTTGACAAATTTAATTTTTTTGATGTACCTTAATTACATTAATTGAACCGGAACCGGCTATCCAGCTCAGGAACACGGATACAATTCATTCGATTCTTTGAATGGTGATTCGCCCACACGCTGGTTTCCTGCCTGAAAAATCTCTACACAACCGAAATAATAGTGGAATTAGACATTCTAAAAAGCGGCCCAAAAAGTTGCAAGCGATTTTCAGTGCCGGTTCGGTAAAAATTCAGCGTTCGCATTGTTGGCTGCAACGAAAAGATGAACACGCATCCAGCGCGATGGATGTTCTATTTATTTAATCCGCGTGTCTGGCTAAAGGAATAAGCATCCACGGAATGACAAGGAGCCCCTTGATGCCCGGTCTTGCCGAAAACCAAACAAGATTCCCGGATTGTGGATCACCCAATTTAGCTCCTTTCAATCCCGGCCAATCCAAAAAGCAACACGCTGTCGACTATTCGTACACCAGACTACGGATTGATATTTTCAACATGATCCAGGATGACGCGTTGCCCGAACATGAAGTCATCCAACGAATGCTTGAACTGGTCGGAAAAACTTTCAATATCAGCCGTGCCGCGTTTTTCAGGCTCGATTCCCGCAAACGATCCGCCGTCTGTGAACGTCAATGGTGCAATACGGGAATAACCTCTTCCCTGGGGGTCAGCATTCCTTATGAAACCTGTAAAGAGTACCTGAATGGCCGCCCCAGAGAACTGCGCACGATCCCTCACAGCGGTGTGAACAATGACGCCTCACCGATGTTTCTGAAACATCATGGCGTAAAATCGTGCCTTGTGGCCCCCTATCTTGGTAAAGGTTTTTTTACTTACAGCGAATGTCTCTCTGAAAAAATCTGGAGTGATAATGAAAAACGTTTAATTTCTGAAATCACGGATATCATAGAAAACAAAGCGGACCGGCTGAATAATGACGGATGCCCGCTGAGCCCTAAAGACCTTTACAATCTGATGCTGGACAACACCCAGGATATTTTCTGGGCGCTGGATATAGAATCATTTTCCGTTCAGTTCATCAGCAATTCAGTGGAACATTTAACCGGATTCACACCGGATGAATTTACGGGCAAGTCCCTGAAAAAATTCCTGACCCCCGAGTCGTTCCGCTTGATGATGAAAACGCTGAACGAGCAGCTTCAGATTGACGGTCGCTCGGAGCCGAAACGCAAAGTAATCATCGAAATTGAACATTACGTTAAATCCGGTGGGACCATATGGGTCGAGACGACCCTGTCATTTCTACGAAATGACCGGGCAAAGCCTGTTGGTGTGGGTGGTATATCCCGGGACATCACCCAGCGCAAACATACCGAGAATGCACTGATTAAATCGCGGGCAGAACTGGAACGACGTGTTGAAGAGCGCACGATCGAACTGATGCGGGCCAATAAAGAACTGCTTCAGGAAATTGAAGATCGAAAACGGACACAATCAGCTATCGGTGAAAGCGAAGAGCGGTTTAGAGCCATTCTGGGATCCGCTCCTGACGCTATCACTGTAAAACGATGCTGCGACGAAAAATATATAAAGGTAAACGATGCGTTTTGTCACCTTACCGGATTCTCACCGGAAGATATCACAGAAAAATCACCGGCCGACCTCGGCATGATCGTAAATTTCGAATCCTGGGAAAATTATCGGCGAACGTTGAAACACTTGGGTGAAATTAAAGATTATGAAATGCAATATCGATTGAAGGACGGCAGGATAATTGACGCATTGATATCCGGTCGGATGCTCCGCCTGAACGACGAGGACTGCGTCGTTGAAATTCTGACCGACAACACCGAACGAAAAAAAACCAACGAGGCATTGCGGATATCAGAGGAGCGATATCGACTCCTATTCGAAAATGCGAAGGACGCTATTTTCATTATCCAGGATGGAAATGTCAAATTCCCCAACCCGACAGCGAAATCGATCGGCGCCAGTCTGAACCTGGATCTGGATCAAGTTCCTTTTTTGAACTACGTGCACCCGGAAGACCGGGAGATGGTTATCGACTGGTACCGGGACCAGTCATTCGGGGAGGAGCTTTCGGGCACCAAATCATTTCGTCTGATCAACAATGATGGTGAGCAGTTATGGGTCAATATCAACACCGTCATAATCGACTGGGAAGGCCGCGAAGCGGCGCTGAATTTCCTCCGGGATATTACGCCCCAGAAAAAACTCGAATCCCAGCTTTACCAGAATGAACGGTTACGGGCAATCGGAACCCTGGCAGGAGGGATCGCTCACGATTTCAACAATCTGCTCATGGCTGTACAGGGAAATGTCTCGTTCATGCTGCTTGACATTGACGAATCCCGCCCGCACTACGCTCAACTGAAAAGTATCGAACGATGCATCCGAAGCGGTGCAAGCCTCACCAAACAGCTTCTCGGCTTTGCCAGAGGAGGAAAATACAGCGTAAAATCAACCAACTTGAATTTCATTATTGATAAAGTCACTGACATGTTCGTCCGGACAAAAAAAGAGCTGCGGGTACATAAGGATTTTCAGGAAGACATCTGGACCGTTGAGGTAGATCAAGGGCAGGTCAGTCAGGTACTTCTCAACCTCTTCGTCAATGCCTGGCAGGCGATGCCCGATGGTGGAGATCTGCACCTGAGCACTGAAAATATAAATTTGGGAAAAAACTATGTTAAGCCGTACGGAGTGGAACCCGGCAGGTACGTTGTAATCACCGTCAGGGACAACGGAATAGGAATGAGCGAGAAAACCCAGGAAAGAATATTTGATCCATTCTTCACCAGTAAGGAAATAGGGAAAGGTACGGGACTGGGCCTTGCGTCATCCTTTGGCATCATCAAAAACCATAAAGGTTTCATCACCGTTTCAAGTAAAAAAGGTCAGGGCAGCACGTTCAAAATCTTTTTGCCGACGTCAACCAAAAAAGTTTTGGAAGAAGAAGAAATCAGTGGCGATATCGTTCCCGGCACTGAAACCATATTGCTGGTTGATGATGAAGATATGATTATCGATATCGGGCAACAGATGCTCGAGCGTTTAGGGTACACCGTGCATGTGGCAGGCGGCGGCAAACACGCCGTAACTGTTTTTGAAGAGCACAAGGATCGGATTGATCTTGTTATTCTGGATCTGATCATGCCTGACATGGGCGGTGGTGAGACCTTCGATCGACTGCGGGAATTGGCACCGGATATAAAGGTACTGCTTTCCAGCGGTTATTCGATCCGAAATCAGGCGAAAGCCATTCTTGACCGAGGTGGCAACGGATTTATTCAAAAACCATTTGAATTAAAACAATTATCACAAAAAATCCGCAGCATAATCGAGCAGAATTCATCCGGTTCAAACTAAAGGCCCCAGACTTCCTGTTGCTTTCACCCAGACATTTCCACACGGTTCTCCGGTGACTGCCCCGAATACAGCTCTCACTTTCCAGACTGCAATCTTCCACCAGTCGAAGCTCCTAAGGAACGTGAATTCAAAATCAAAAGATCCAATCACGAATCCATCTCCAAGTCGTGAAATACCCGAAAAATCGGCACGACACATGCATATTTGATTAATCTGCGTCTATCAGGACCGGTTATTCCCGCAGGAACGGGGCCTGTAATTTTCCAGGGGCCTTTGCCAAAGGAGGTTTTTTTTATGTATCGCTCCTTCTATAAATTGCAACGAAAACCATTCGAAATCAGCACTGACCCCAGTTTTTTATGGCTGGGGGAAAACCATAAGGAAGCCTTGGCCACATTGAAATATGGCGTCATCAACAACAAAGGATTTCTGGTTCTTACCGGCGAGGTCGGCACCGGGAAAACCACGCTGATCAACGCACTGATAAACAGCCTCAGCGATAAGGTCATCGCTGCATCCGTGCCGGATCCGGGTCTGGACAAACTGGACCTCTTTTATTTCATTGCCGGGGTGTTCGGCATGGATACCTCCTTCGACAGGCCCGGGGTTTTCATCGCACGATTTCGAAATTTTCTGTTTCAGACTCACGCGGAAAACAAGAAAGTATTGTTGATCATCGATGAAGCCCAGCGGTTGAACCACGATCTTCTCGAAGAAATCCGACTCCTTTCAAACATTGAGAAACAACACACCAAGCTCATCAATATTTTTTTCGTGGGGCAAAGCGAATTCAACGACATCCTCCTTGCCCCCCGAAATCGGGCGTTGCGCCAACGAATTACCGTTAACTTTCACATCCAGCCTTTGTCACTTGACGAAACCCGGCATTATGTTCAGCACCGCCTGGATATCGCCGGTTCCAAGGAAAAAATTTTTTCAAATGGTGCGATTCGTGAAATTTACAATTTCTCAGAAGGATACCCGCGGCTTATAAATGTCGTGGCCGATCAGGCGATGCTCAGCGGTTATGTAAACGATGCCAAAATCATCAAATCGAAAATCATTCGAGAGTGCGCCGCTGAACTGAAATTGCCAAATCAGGACAAAAAACCGGAGACACCCTCTGCACCGATGGTTGCCCAGTCGGATACGAACGTGAAAAAACCCGGCAAACGCATCAATTTCAACCGACAATACGCCATGGCCGCTCTGCTTCTGATCATGTTGTCGAGCACGGTTTACTGGTTGGCGGCAATCGAAACAGGGCAATCGTTAGGGAAAATATATCTGGCCGCACTTTCCCACCGTTTCAGCAAACAGGAAGCGCCGGACACATCTTCCTCCCCCCACATGGCCGGGTTATCTGAACCGGGAACAATTGCCGAGGCAAAACCGACTGCCAAACCCCTGGATACAAAGCTCCAGCCCCTCGAAAAGGCACAAGGCAACTTAACTGAGAAGGGGGAAACCAGTCGGTTGACCGTTTTACCTGATAAAGCGGTCAGTGAGCAGAAAACACCGTCAATTTCACTTTACCAGAAAAATATTTCCGCCCTGAAGGAAATCCACACCTTTGATGCCAAGTTCAAAGAAAAGGATGAATGGTGGAACCCAAAAGCGCCGCGAAAAATCGATTCCATTGCGAAGCAAAGCGTATCTCGACCGTATCCGCCCCGTGATCTGCCTGAAAAAAAATATATTGTTCCTTTTGGAATTGACACCAATGAAATCCCGGAGTCTTCCTACGACCTGTTAAATCAGTTGGTTGAACTCATCGAGATGTTTCCTGATGCAGATATCATTGTAAATGGTTACACGGATGCGTCGGGCCCCTGGCTTTACAACAAGCGGCTATCTGAGTTCCGTGCAAACATGGTTAAAAGTTACCTGATCGGCCGTGGGGTAAACCCTGAAAAAATTCAAACCGAAGGAAAAGGATTCGAAAATCCGGTGGCTTCGAATCAGACTGAATCCGGTCGTCGGGCCAACAGACGGGTTGAAATCGAATTAAAAATAGCGCAAGATTAATCATCGGCCACTTGTCGTCATGTTAAAATACAATGAATTTCTCTTCATAAATATGGTCAAGCAGATACCACATCAACATGAACCATATTTCTTAATCGAGAGATGAAACGAACAAAGGGCGCATCATTTTATTATCGCAAACATTAATTAATGCCTGAATCTCAGTCAATTTTGTGAATGGCGGAAGCTTGCTGCGCGACACGATCACCAGCAGGCACACTTTTTGCTTTAATTAGACAAAGTTCAGGAACGCAGGGAAAATTAAAAAACTATTGCAAATTGCACTGGATGTAACCCTGGAATATCCAGCTCACTCTCACTGGACATGCAACGGTATCTCCGATCAACCTTGCAGCGGAAGCCGATTTCAAACGCACCCCACTCCAACCCACCTGCAACGACCAGCTGAATAAGGAATTCGGATACATTAAATCCGCGTTCTTCAGGATCCATGAACTATTGATAACTGGACCCATCTGATGTCCGAACTCTGAAATAATCGGTGATGTTGCCTGCCGGCGTAACGCATCTGTCGCGCACAGAACAAACAGCGAATTCTGTGGTAAGGACAATAATTATGTCTGAAAAAGAAATGAAAACAGATCGTAGAAAAACCAAGCGTTACCAGATTGAAGAAGGGGCATTTGCCAAACTGACCCCCCATTGCAACCGTCTTGGGCAAATCATTGACGTCAGTCTGGGAGGGTTGGCATTTACTTACATTGACAGTGGCGAAGAACTTGCAGACCAGCAGTACGAGCTGGAAATTTTTTTGGCGGACTTGAGTTTTTCGCTGGTAAAACTCAAAGTGAAATCAATAGCGGATTTTGAGGCACCTGAATTTATGCCGTTTCGTTCAGTGCGGATGCGGATACACTGCGTCCAGTTCAAAGAACTGAACTGTGAACAGATCTTCGAACTGGACAATTTTATACGCAACTACCACATTGGAGAAGCCCTGCAGAAAACACGGCCGGGCTTCAAGTCCAAAACACGATCCCTGGCCGTTTTCAGGTAAACATTAAATTCATGCTATTCAATCCGATCCAGCTTAGCGACCGATTCCACATGAAAGGTGTGCGGAAACATGTCCACCGGTTGGACTTCCAGCATCCGATACCGCTCTTTCAGCATACCCATATCTCTGGCCATGGTAGCCGGGTTGCATGACACATAGACGATACGCTCGGGCGCCATATTCAGCACATGCCTGACCACATTTTTATGCATTCCTGCCCTTGGAGGATCAATGATCATGACCTCCGGTGAACGCTGCCTGTCTCCAAGCACATCGGCAATATCCCCCTGAACAAAATGACAATTCGACACCCCGTTCAACTGCGCATTTTTCCGAGCATCGATTACGGCGCTTTCGACAAGCTCGATACCCGTCACCTGAGCAGCTGAATCAGCCAGACAAATGGCGATGGTTCCTGTACCGCAATACAAATCCAAAACGCTCTCTCTGCCGGTCAACTCTGCATATGATTTCACAATGCTATACAAACGTTCCGCGCCCCGGCTGTTTGTCTGGAAAAAGGAATTTGCAGAAATTTCGAATTCCAGACTTCCAATCCTGTCCCTGAGAGTCGGATTCCCGGCGAGAAGAATTTCATATTCTCCGATGGCGATGCCGGCTTTTCGAGAAGTTATGTTATTGACTACTGCTACGATCCGGGGATACGTTTCGGTCAACTTGTCCGCCAGGGGTTGAACCGCATTGCGATCCTCCGAGGATGTTATAATATTCACCAGCCACTGGTCATAAGCTGCAGAGTGCCGCAACATCACAAAACGCCAGAAACCTACATGGCTTCGAAGTCCGTAGACAGGTATACCGCTGGTTTGCATATAGCGGCGGATGTCATTTAGAATTTGATTTCCTTCCTCTGGCATCAACAGACACTTCCGGGTGTCAAGGACTTTATGAAACGTTCCCGGCACATGCAGCCCCAAAGCGAATCCCCGGTCAATACCTTCCTGGCCAAGTTCATCCGGCATCAGCCACCGACGGTCCGAGCAGGAAAACTCCATTTTATTCCGATATCCATATATCAATTCAGACGGAACTGCGGGATGAACCGTAACCCCTTTAATAAGCCCGATATGCTCGATTGATTCGGATACGTGTGCCCGTTTGTATTCCAGTTGCTTTTCATAGTCGAGAAACTGCCATTTGCATCCACCGCACATTCCGCTGTAAGCACATGGGGGCTGAACCCTGAACGGGGACGGATGATCAATTTCAATCACACTCGCCATTGCGTAATTTTTTTTCTTTTTATACACCCGGGCCTGAACGCGATCCCCCGGCACCGTGTGGTCGACAAAAACAGCCAATCCGTCAACCCGGGCAAGTCCGCTTCCGCCGAACACAACGTCGATGATATCGAGTTCGAGTACCTGTCCTTTTTTAACTGCCATATAAAGGTCTTCCCTATTTTCTTCCAATGCCGTAAAACATATTCCGACAAGCGGAATGTTAATAAACTACGCTTCTCCCAGGACTCCACTGGGAAGAAGGGGCCCCCTCGGGGCAGCAAATGCCCTGATCATTTAATGGCGCAAATTATGGGTGTCAGGCTTCAGAAATTGGCATCTGTGATACCTGACACCCGAGACCTGACACCTTAAACCTATTATCAAAGCACCCGGTCACATCGACAACACGTTGTCGATACGACGCCGCTAAGCGCCTAAGGAACGCGAATTTTATTAATTACAATTTCTTGCTTGCCTGGTGGCCCATCTTCGGCGTTGCGTCAACGGCCTC
>ENA-ORCT01000184-ORCT01000184.1-marine-metagenome-genome-assembly--contig:-NODE-184-length-33894-cov-3.325812_pt1 | contig 33894 bp, 25 predicted proteins | sample MGYA00248632_ERZ508511 | MGnify/ENA primary metagenome ERZ508511 (study PRJEB26182, sample SAMN06268839) | marine metagenome | isolation source: Tt an P1-techrep anaerobic enrichment on pine from sediment...
GTAGCCGAGAATGACGGTCAAGGGGGTGCGCAGATCATGGCTGACGGTATAGGCAAAGGCTTCCAACTCGCGGTTGGCCTGTTTCAACCTTTCCTCGCTATTACGCAAGGCCCTCTCGGCTTTTTTTCGCTCAGTTGTGTCGTGAATGATCGAATACAGCAGATTTTTACCCTGAACGACGTGTGGACTGCTGAAAACTTCCACATCACGGATTGTTCGGTCGGCAAGTCGATGGCGGAAGTGAAAACAGCTCCGTTTTTGCGATAAGACCCTTTCCACTGCCTGGGAAATTTGATCTGGGGGCAGGATGTTGATATCGGAGTTCTTCATTTGAGTCAGTTCCTCCTTGCTGTAGCCGTAGAAGGAACATGCCGCCGAGTTGGCATCCACAATGGCACCGTTCTCCGGGTCGACCAAAACCATAACCGCGCAATTATTCTCGAAAAAAAGGCGATATTGTCGATCCCGCTCCTCTGCCTGTTTGCGCTCGGAAATATCCTCGCAGGTGCCGAGAATGCCCACCACCCGGCCTTGGCCATCGTGCAGGGGGATCTTGTTGGTATCGACCCAGGTCTGCTTGCCGCTCGCTTGGCGCTGTGACTCGCAGATGTGAAGCTCGGGGGTGTCGGAATCCATCACCCGGCGATCGCACTCCCGGTAGAAGTCGGATTCTTCTTTTTTCCAGGGCAAGTCGTAGTCGGTTTTTCCAACAAGGTTCCGAGGATTCTCAAAACCTGCAGCACGAGCAAAGTTACGATTACAGCCGAGGTAGACGGAATCGCAGTCTTTCCAAAAGACGTGCTGGGGAATGTAGTCGAGGACCAGCTGCAGCATCTGCTTAGATTCCCGAAGCTGGTCCTGGTTTCTCTTGCGCTCGGTTATATCGCGAAACATGCAAGCCATCATGTTGGGTCCGGTCGAAAAGGCATGAACCTCGAAGACTCCTTTTATTCCTTGGTCCGTGTAGCTCAACTGCTCAACGTGCCACGGTTTTCCCAGATTGCAAACATCTCGGTATCGGGCCGGAACCTCCGTATTAACCAAACGGGGAAAAACCTCCTCGATCGGCTGTCCGATGAATTTCCGGTTATCCCGCTGAAGAATAAGATCGGCCGCCCGATTGGCTCCCGTGAGGACCAGTCTGTTGTCCGGCTCAAGTCGATACTGGAATATCCCCATGGGACTCGAATCGATGACCGATCGAAAGCGCTCCTCGCTGATCCGCAACGCCTTGACGGCCCGCAGGCGTCCCAGCATGGCCAGCAGCAGGGCAACTGCCAGACAGACGGTAAAAACCAGCGCTGCCCAGAGCTGTTTTTTACTTACCTGGTAAGAAGAAAATGGTCCATTAACCACTACGCTCCCAGCGGGAAGGTCATTGAGTGAAATATCGAATCTCTTGAGCTCGCGGTAGTCAAACATATAGGGATTCGATTCGGTAGAGGCCACCTGGATCGACTCCGGCTTCTCCCCGTTCAGAACACGAACGGCAATTTGGGCGGCGAGCCGTCCCTCCGACAGGCTGCTGATAAGTTTGCCGCCGACGATCCCCTCCGGAAAATAGATATCCCAGGCACTGTAGATCGGAACCTTGCTGGCCGCCCTGACCTGACGCGCTGTATCGACAAAAGAGAGGGTTGCTCCGACGAGGTTTTTCAGCGCGCCACCAATAAACACCAGGCGCCCCTGACCGAGGCGGGAAAGTCTGAATGCCAGTTCCTCTACCGGCACATCGTTCCAGAAAGTGACTTTTACACGGTCTTCAATTTCCCGGCCGGCGGCACGATACAGCTCATCATTCAACCGTCCGGTACGTATATCGGTACGTCCGAGAAAAATGATTTCCTCTGTTTCCGGATGCAATTTGAGGCCAAGATCGAGCGTTTTTCCAATTTCCGGTATTTCGGCCACGCCGGTGACCGGCCCCATCCCTTCAACCATGGAGGGCTTGAAATTGTTGATGCCGCAAAAGACGACCGGCACATTCGCAAAGAGGTCTCCGAGGTGTTTATGGACGAAACTCAGGGCATTGTTGTCCGAAACCAGGATCAGATCGAATCGCTGGCCTTTTAATTTGCGTGTGAGGAAATCTTCGAGAACCTCGGATGTATAGAGGGGCGAATCGTTGCGCTTGGTGTCCATGTACTCCACGTACAGCTCGGGAGGGACAGGCTGTTGCGAAAATACCTCCCGAACGCCCGCCATGATGCCGTCGGTCCAGTTCAGGCCTTCATGGTAAGAGTTGAGGACGAATATCTTGTGGGGAACTTTTTCGGAAGCGAAAAACAGAGACGGACCAAAACCAACAAAGTCTACTGCCAGAAAAACAAGGCAGAGAAGAACAATCCGCAGGCAAGTTTTCCAAATCGATCTGATGGGCATGTATAAAAAATAACACATAAGAATGGAAATGCACCAAACTACCAGCAAGTCACTGAATGGATATGATCTTTCACCCAAATTTTGAAGGATTGTCATGTTTATAGCCATCAAACAACTTATTGCGTATACGCCACCAAGCCTGAGCCTACCTTATCTCCACTAGTTGTTTATAGCAGCTACAGTTTATAACTGAATGGCGATCACCTGAGAACAGGCCATCAGAGCATCCGGATCCTTTGTATCCACGTCGCCTCCGCCAACAAAGCTTCAATAAAAAGAATTGTTTAAATAAAACACCTAGAAAAGGCCCAACTTGAATATCAAGTTGGGCCTTTAAAATGCACATTTTGACGATTATTGACAAAATCTTCAGACAGAGAGAATAACTCGTTCTATTATAGTTAAATCAGCCGGTCCAACAAGCCGGAACACTTAAGCAACTGTCTGACTCAAAATCTCTTGAATGGCAGCAAACGTCAAAGGCCTGGAAAAGAAAAACCCCTGGGCCAGTTCGCAGCCCTGACTGATGAGAAATTCCGCCTGCCCGGCCGTTTCTACCCCCTCGGAAACAACCTGCATACCCAGATTCTGAGCCATCCGAATGATGGTTGTGACGAGAATGGCATCTTGCTGGCTGGAACAAACCTGCTCCAGAAAAGACCGATCGATTTTTAACCTGTCGATTTGAAACTTTTTCAGATAACTGAGGCTGGAATATCCGGTGCCGAAATCGTCAAGACTCAGACCGACACCGATTTTCTTAAGGTTTTTCATAACCTCTTCAACGGACTCGGAGCTCTTCAGAAAAATATTTTCCGTCACCTCCAGATGCATTTGTTTGGGTGACAGCTCATAAGCAGTAAGGGTCTGTTCGACAAAATCGGCAAAGTCTTTTTCAAAAAGCTGGCGGGCGGAAACATTGATCGAGACCGGCAAGGCAGGTAATTTCATCTTGCGCCAGACAGACATATCCCGGCTGGCAGCCTTTAACACCCACTGGCCAAGAGAAACAATCAAATTGGATTCTTCGGCCACCGGAATGAATTGACCGGGCGGGATAAGCCCTTTTACCGGGTGGCGCCAGCGGACCAGGGCTTCCATCCCGGCGATGTGTTTTCCAGGCAAGTGATAAATGGGCTGGTAGTGCAGTTCCAGTTCATCATTGACCAATGCCTGACGCAATTCTTTTTCAATTATCAACCGATTCTTTATGCGATCGTTGATCTCCTGGTGAAAAAACTGGACGTTGTTGCGCCCGGAGTCTTTGGCAAAGTACATCGCCGCATCCGCATTTTCATACAGGGTGGAAAATTCTTCTCCATCCTCCGGATAAACTGCCACCCCCATGCTGGCACTCACCGAATGGGGCGTCCCTTCCAGGCTGAAATATGGTTGAAAACAGCCCTGGATCGTCTGGGTCAGGGCAGCAACGGCAGCGGTCCCCTGAAGGTCGGTAAACAGGATGACAAATTCATCGCCACCGATACGACAGACAGTATCGCTGATCCTGACGGAGTTTTCCAGCCGTTTGGCTACTTCGCACAGCAATTGATCCCCCAAAAAGTGCCCATGGGAATCGTTGATGGATTTGAAACCATCCAGGTCGATAACGCACACCGCCATCTTGGTGGCGGTCCGCTGTGCATGCATAGCCGCCAGTTCATAACGTTCAGCCAATAGGACCCGGTTTGCCAACCCGGTCAACTGATCGTGATGAGCCAGGTAGGCTATTTTTTCCTGATCGCGCTTTTGCTCGGCAATAAACCGGGCCTGCTGAACATTTTGGTAAGCGGAAACGGATAGTTGATTGGCCAGGGAAAACAAGGCCTGCGCCACCTGTGAGAACTGCCCGTTCTCCATGACGGGGATTTCTCGAAAAGCCTCGACCATGGCGTTTTCATCGGCCCCGATGTTGCGGGCATGACTCCGTACCTCGTCCTCAGTCTGGGTGGCATCCCGTACCTGGCCGATCACCCAGTTGGCGAGGTGCCTGCCATCCACAAGGATGGCTGCTCCTGCATCCCAGAGCCCGGAGTGTTCGCACTTCAAAATGTTCGGCCCCTGTACCGAGGGTTTGCCGTTCATGGCATTGGAGCAGTAGCAACTGGCCCGCCCCTTTTCGGTCTTGCGGACGATGTCCCGGCACAGACGGCGAAAATTGCTCGGCGCGGTAATCGGTGTACCGTCCGGCCTGGTGATGATAGAAGCGACTCCGGTAGCACTGGAAAAATCGTCCTGCAGGCGCTGAATGTCCTCCAGGTTAAACAACTCTTCGATGGTGATGTTCGATGCATCGTCCAGCGGGCGCATCAGGGCGACGATGCGCTTCTCCAGGGCCTCTTCGACCTTTTTGCGGGCGGTGATGTCCAGGGCCGTGAAGCTAACCCCACGGGACCAATCCGCCGGATCCAAAGGAGCCGAAGCCAGCAAGATGCTTATAATGCTGCCGTCTTTTCGCCGCCAGCGGGTTTCAACTTCGCCGCTGCCTTTGTCCTTGATCTGGGCGTACTTGGATAGGCCAACCCGATCATATTCTTCCGGAGTCGGATACAATATCCGGGAGCTGCGGCCGATGAGCTCCTTGGCCGTATAGCCCGTCATGTCGCAGACTCTCTGGTTAACCTCTATAAGGACCCGGTCGCGTACGATCCCGATCCCGGTGGGTGCCACGCGAAAAACACTCTCGAGCTGACTCTCGCTGAGACGGCGCTTCTCTTCGGCTTCCTTGCGATCGGTAATATCCATCCAACTGCCGACAATCTCGACAGGTCTTCCGTTGGAATCCCGCATAAGGCGCACCTCATCGTGCACCCAGCGATAAGTGCCGTTTTTGTGCTGGAAGCGATATTCATGAACCAGGAATCCGGTCTGGCAAAGTATTTTTTGATTCTCAACAGCTTCAGGGAAATCCTCGGGATGAACTTTACTGGCCCAGAATTCCGGGTTTTCGATACACTCGGAAGGCTCATAACCAAGATGGTCCCTGATATTCTGGCTGACAAATTTGGCCCTTCTGTCTCCCTCGGCCTTGCAGACGTAAATCACAGCAGGGCAAATTCCCAAAAGCATCTGCAGCCGGGAATCGTCAAAATCTCGCGCAACGAGTTTTTCTTGAGCATTTTCTGAGAGAACAGATCGATAGAGGCTCATATCGGGCCACCTGAAAGAAAGAAAAATGCTTCATTGGAATAAGAAAATGGGAAAACTGGAAAATTGACATAAAAATTCACAAATGTAAAGAGCTGTATTGCCACACAGAGGCTTATTCTGGGAACCAGTCGCTCTTTCTTCAAGGGGCCAATTTCCATAATCTCGAACTACAGTGCAATAATCGCGCTCAAATAAAGACCTCGCCGACGACCGGAAATTGTCGTTTGTCGAGCGACCTGAAATATTGCCCCACAGCAAACTGATCCATATTCACTTGTCAAAACCTGATGAACACCAATGCCAGCCTGTTTCTGGTTACGCAATTTCGGTGCAAAAAAAGGCTCAATCTGTTTCCAGGTGAGCCTTTGTAGAAGCTAAGCAGCGAGTTGTCAAAGCTGTTCCCCGAACTATCTCCAGTAATTGTTTGCAGCCGCTACCGTCTGAAAATGAGTGGCGATCACCTGGGAACAGGCAATCAGGGCATCCGGATCCTTGGAATAGACATCGCGCAACATGAACAACACCTCCTTGTCAGGCTGCGTCGTCTTCACCCCCATGCGGGCCAATTTAACGGCCAGCGCAAACCCTTCCTCCGGCGTTGCAGTGATCAGGCTTAATGGCGCGGCAGCTTTGGTCATTTCGCTTTCAGCTTTTTTCATCTCAGCAACAGAAGCCGAAACCATCATGAACAGAAAAAGCAGGATGAAAACCATAATCTTTTTTTGTCTCATTGCCAGACTCTCCTTTCGTTGAAAATGGTGGTTCGGAGTACTTCTCGAAGCCCTGCCATTTCTGCCGGTAGAGGCAGACGACCAGCAGTCGATCGGGGCTTTCCTTCCATTAGAAACTGCATCGGCAAATGAAATGATCGGCCACATCCATTTACTTCACGAGACCGTCAACCTAATGCACAATCGTGCGTTGCAGACACCTGAAAAGCTTAACAGGCATCATTTAGCCTGACAATTTACGCCATTCATAAATTCAGGCTAAAAGATTCTAAAAATTTGATTGTTGATTTTGGCGCGGTGATTTTTGGATAATCCCTGCCAACAATAGCGGGGATGATCCCGCCACTCGGTAGGAGCAAATAGTGGAAAAGATTTTTGAGTTCGAGGGCTACGGCGCGATCATCACATTTTATGACCATGGTACGCATGTAGTCGAGGTTTCGATGTATCTTGACGAAAGGCGTACCCTGCAGCCCGAATCTGTGGTCATGACCCACCAGGAAGCAGAAAAAAAAATAGCCCGCCTGAGCGATCAAAGCGCTTGAGCCAGGCAGACCTTGTCATTTTCTGCAATCTTTTGAATTCCTCCCCCCGCCTCATCCCATGCTGCCGAGACTGGCGAAGGAAACCAGCGGCAGCAAATCGATGTCGTCCGCATCCCCGCGGACCATCAGGCGGGTATGCCCCCGCAAAACAAATCCGGCCTGGGCCAGGATCTGTTCAGGTACGGCGCCGGCCCGAATATCGATAACCAGTTCCTCACCCGCCCTGGCCACTGCAATGGCCGAATCCAATAATCCGCGCTGTTCCTCCCGATCGGTGCTTGCGGCATACCAGGGACCCAGAATCTGCATGCCCGGTTCCTGTTGCAACAGCGCAACATTCGATCCGCAATGCAACGCCTTGCCTCGGGGAAAAAGCAGCTCAAGAAGCGCTCGCTGTTCGCCCCATACCGCCGTTTCGAGGGCATACAGCTTGTTGCCGGCCTCTTTGCAGCACGGAACCCCGTTACCCGAGGCTCCGCCTTCGGAAAGTACCCAGCGCTCCACCTGGCCAAATAATTCAAATCCCCGGCGCCGATAGAGGGGAAAACCGGCTTCCGAAGCGGTCAGCCAGATGGAGCGCGTTCCTTGTTCTTCCAGTCGAAGAATTGCCTGATCAAGCAGCATCTTGCCGTACCCCTTGCCGCGCAGCACTTCGGGCACGATAAGGTTGCCGATCCAGGCGCTTTTACCATGGTTTATCAGGGTGACCAGACCAGCGAACCGCCCCCCGTTGCGCAACGCCAGGGCACTGTCAGCCAGGGGGCGGCGAAACAACTGAAGTTCGAAAGCCGGCACCCGCCAGCCCTCCTCTTCCGCTGCAATTAGAAACTGCCGCCAGTCTTCGTCCTCGGGACACACAAATTCGAGCCGATCAGCCATCAGCTTTCATCCCTCCTGCAACGCCAGGCCGACTTTGTCGATCAATCCACATCCCGGCCGAATTGATGGAATTCAGTCAGGTTGCTGAACTCGGCCCAAGCCAGGTATTGGTTGGGCGCGTTGATGAAGTCATAGACGTTTCTGAAATCCTCGACGCGCCGGTTTTCTTCCTCGGCAATGGTCTGCAGCAGATGCTTCGCTCTTTCCGAACGGCTGCTGGCCAGCATATCGCGGAAACAATGCATCTCGGCTGTTTCCAGTTCCAGGGCATAACGATAAGCCTCTTCCAAGCCGCGATCTTTATCGTCAGTCATCGCACTCCCGGCGGCAACCGTCTGCCAGGGGTTGCACATATCCTCGCCTACCTGGATGGACGAATTGTCCATGGGGCGATCTTCAGCACGCATCGTTTCGATAAACCGCAAACGCTCTTCGTGGTCCGAAGCCAGATCGGCAAAGAACTGCCGATATCCCCGATCGGTCGCAGCACGGGAAAGTTTCTGATAAAAATCGGCCGCTTCCTGTTCCATTTGCAGGGCAAAATCGAAAAGATTCATGTTTGGCTCCTTTCTTAACCATGGATCTCCTTTATGACCAATTTTATCACAATTACCTTATGTCCATCAGGCCACCTTCGGTAGCTCGCGGCACAGGTTCAACAGTTCTTCATCGCTGATGGGGCTCTTGCAGTGCTGGCAACGCCGCCGCACCTCGTCGAGAAGTTTCGGAAGGGCCAGACACTCCGGCGACATGCCGAGCTGACGAATACGGGCGATGAGCGCCTGGCTGCCGGAATGCTTGCCCAGCACCAGGTAGCGCGACAGCCCAACCTCCTGAGGATCAAACGCTTCGTAGTTGCGAGGGTTTTTCAGCACGCCGTCGACGTGCAGCCCCGATTCGTGGGAGAAGACCTTTTCACCGACGATGGCTTTCCATTCCGGCACTGGCCGGCAACTGGCCTGGCCGACGAAACGGGAGATTTCCACAAAGCGACTGCTGTCAATGGCGCAATCGACGCCGCAGGCGTGCTTGAGGGCCATGACCACCTCTTCCAGGGCGGCGTTGCCGGCCCGTTCGCCGAGGCCGTTGACGGTGGTGTTGACGAAGCGGGCGCCGGCTTTGATGCCGGCAATAGCATTGGCGGTGGCCATGCCGAGATCGTTGTGGGTGTGCACTTCGATGGCCAGGTCAGAGCGCTCTACCAGATATTGCACCTTGTCGTAAGTGGTAAAGGGATCGAGCAGACCGAGAGTATCGCAAAAGCGAAAGCGGTCGGCGCCCATCTCCTGGGCAATGGTCATCAGTTCGACCAGATAATCGAGATTGGCGCGGCTCGAATCTTCCCCGCCGACCGAGACGTAGAGACCATGCTCCTTAGCAAAACCAAGGGCAACCTTGAGCTGTTCTTTGACCCATTGCCGGTCCTTGCGCAATTTATGCTCGATGTGAATATCAGAAACACACAGGGAGATATCGACCGCCTCCACGCCGCAAGCCAGCGACGCCTGCAGGTCCGGGATCAGCGCCCGGTTCCAGGTAATGAGGCGGGCGTTAAGGTCCATCTCCACCAGCGCCCGTACCGCCGCCTGCTCGTCTCTCCCCATAGCGGGAATGCCGCATTCCAGTTCATGCACCCCCATCTCGTCGAGCATGCGGGCAATGGACTTCTTCTCTTCCAGGGAAAAAACCACCCCGGCGGTCTGCTCGCCGTCGCGCAGAGTGGTATCATCGATAACGACGATCGGTAGTTTGTCTTCGCTCATGTTCTGACCTTATCTGGACGACTGCGACAGCTCCAACTTCGAAACCAGGTATCGTTTCAACAGCCGACCGAAAACGTAAAAACCCCGGCAGTCTGACGACTCCGGGGCTGCATTGCCCGATGTGCCGCGCCATTGCGGCAACTAAAAATTTGCTAAAACCCTACTTTTTAAAGAGCAATTCCCGTACCAGAAACAAGACCATGTGTTTTCGAGCCTTTAGCAGCCGAACGAGGCCCCCGCTGCCGTAAGTTTCAGCGTTCGCCTCAGCATCTGCCCTTTGCAAGGGCAGCGTGAAACAACCAGCAAGGAAACATCAAGGGCCGCGGGGAAACCCTGCGGCCCTTGATGGCACAAATCCTCTAACCAGCTCCCGACAAGCTAGGAAGCGGGCAGCAGATGCCGGGCGGGCATGGAGCGGGCTGCTGTTTGCATCCCCGTAGCAGTTCCGCTCAAGGTGAACTTCTGCAGCTCATCCCACAACTGTTGCGCTTGACCCGACAATTGTTCAGCCGTAGCTGCAGCTTCTTCGGCGTTGGCATTGGTCTGCTGGGTGATCTGTTCGATCTGCAGCAGCCCCTGGTTGACCTGCGACAGGCCTTCCGCCTGCTCGTTGCTGGCCGCGGCAATCTCCGTCGTCAGGTCGTTGACCTTCACTATCGAGCCGACGATTTCGGACAGCGCTTCGGCGGTGTCGGCAGCGATGTCGCTCCCTGCCTTGACCTTGCCCATCGACCCTTCGATAAGCTCGGCAGTTTCACTGGCGGCCTGGGCGCTTCGGGCGGCCAGGTTGCGCACCTCTTCGGCGACCACCGCAAACCCCTTGCCGTGCTGGCCGGCACGGGCCGCCTCGACCGCAGCGTTCAGAGCCAGCAAGTTGGTCTGAAAGGCAATTTCGTCGATAGTCTTGATGATCCGGGCAATGTCCTGGCTGGCACCGTTTATTTCCTCCATCGCCGTAACCATCGTCTCCATCTTGTGGTTGCCGGCCTCAGCAGAGTTTCGTGCATCTTCAGCCAGTTGCCGGGCCTGTGAGGCATTGTTGGCGTTGGACTGGGTCTGTGAGGTGATTTCGGTTATGCTGGCAGCAATTTCCTCCATGGAACTGGCTTGGGAGGTGGCCCCCTGCGACAGGCTCTGGCTGGTTCCGGCAACCTGCTCTGCCCCCGAGGCGACCTGCTCGCTGTTGGCTCGAATCTGGGTCATGGTGAGATTGAGAGCCGCATTGGTCGTTGCCAGAGGCTGCCGGATCACGCCGTTGGCCTGGAAGGTCAGGTCGCCGGCAGCAAGCTTTTCAAAGGCCTTCAGCACCTCCTCCTTCATATTGTCGGCAAACCTGTTGAGGGTACCGGCCATCTCGCCAATTTCGTCCATGCGATTCATTGCCAGACGATTATCGAGATCACCGGACTCCAACGCCTCGACCATCCCCTTGACCTGGCTGATAGGATGAACGATGGAGCGGGCCATCAGCCAGGCCGCTACTCCCACGCCGACGGCAGTAAGCAGGCCGATAATCCACGCCAAGTGGGTCAGGGTCCGAACAGGTGCCAAGGCTTCCACCTCGTCGATTTCCGCCAGCAGCGCCCAGTTCAGACCTTCCATCTGTAGCGGGGTATAGGCCGAAAGCACCGGATTGCCGTTGTAGTCGATGACGATTTCCTTGCCGCTTTGCCCCGCCAGCGCCTGCCGCGAGGCGACCGTTTCCACCTTGCCGCTGGCGGGTTGAGCAAAGGAAGCCCGCACGCTGTGGTTGACCGGGTCGAGATAGGAATCGGAGCGCATCAGCAGATCCGGGCCCACCAGGTAGCTTTCACCCGACTCCCCCAGCCCGTCCCGCTGGGTCATGATGCCATTGACCCGGTCGATGGGAAACTGAAAGATCAGCACGCCGATCTTCTCCTCCCCATCGAAAATCGGCGAAGCGACGAAGCCGGCGGGATCTTCGTAGGAAGGGAAATAGCGCGCGTAATCGACCACTACCACGGCGTCCTTGTCGCTGGCGGAATTGGCCTTGCGAAAGGCCTCGCCGAAGTTAGTCCGGGCATAGGGACCGTCGCTCAGCGAGGTAGTGTAATCCAACTCTTTAAAGACGGAGTAGACGATATCGCCGCTGTCCGGATCGACCAGGAAGATGTCGTAATAGCCGAACTTCTGCAAGTAATTACGGATAACAGGATGAATACGACCATGCAGTCTGTTGTAGGCGGTGTTTTCCGGCGCCCGGTCCAGCAGGTGTTTCGATCCAAGCGGCTGTCGGTTGGCACGGATGTAGGCATGCTGCAACATGATGGAGTCGGCGTCCAGCGGCTCAAACTTGCTTCCTGTGTCCGGCGTCGCGCCATCGTTGCGACGTTGATACTCCTTGGAAAACTCTCCGCTGTAATAGGTGCGCAGTTCTTGTTTCATCCGCGCCAGGTCCACACTGGTGACGCCGGTTTCGTTTCGTGCCTCGTTGAAGGCCATGCGGAAACCGCTCATCGCCTCGACAATCATTCGATCCTCGGAGAGGGTAAGAACCTGGTCATGGATGGTCTGGAGGTAGGAAGATATGGCTTTTGCCTTGATCTCGCGAATACTTTCCAGCTGCTTGAACTTCTCTTCGAGCAGGGTATCGGCGGTCTTGTTCATACTGATGATGCCGATAATAGCCAACGGTAGCAGGCCAATCGCCAAAAACGAAAAAATTAACTTGGTCCCCAATTTCGCATTACGCCACTTCATTCTACTTGTCCCCCCATTTGGTCCATTGAATTGAATCCGCAGCAGCCAGTTATGTATGTTGGGCTGCCGAATATTTTAATCCGGCCCTCGGAGAAGCAATTGCTGCGCCATGAAGCTAAGTAATTGATTTCATGCCTGCTTTCTATTCAGGGCATATTGTTGATGCAGAATTTTTGGGCAATCAATGGGAGGCCTGCCGATTAATTAGGCAGGTCAAAGGAATCAGGAAGGGAAATGAATAGAATCGAAGCAAATACGCTGCCCTTGCCGTACCTGGTCGCGCAACTCGGCAAGCTTGCGGTCGAGAATATCGAGTTGGCTCAAGCCACGGCGCTCCTCTTCGCTTGTCTCGATGACGGCGGCAATGCCGCCGTTGCGAATCACCAACCGGCGGTGGCCGGACAGGGCCAGGAGCGGATCGTGGGTGGCCATGAGGACGATCTTTTCCTGCTTGACCAGCAGATCCAGGGCTCTGCGACGATCGACCCCGGCGTTTTCGATTTCGTCAATCAGCACGATGGGCGAGGCGCTCAGGCAAGCCACGTCCGCGATCATCAGGGCCCGTGACTGGCCGCCGGACAGGGCGGTGACCGGAGTATCGAGGGTGAAAGGCTCGCCGGCCAGGTCAACGGCGGTGGCAAAAATCTCCTGCACCGCGCGATCGATGTCGTCCACCAGGCGGCTTTCGGCATGCAGGGCGATAAATTCCCGCACCGACAGGTCCATGACAAAGTTCATGTTCTGCGACAGCTGGGCGACCAGTCGCGATTCCCCGGCCAGGCGGGCGCTCTCGTCTGGCGGCTCGCCATCGATCAGAATGCGCCGCCCCGACGGAGTATCGCCCTGGGCCAGGCACTCTATATCTGCCAGCAGCCGGCTCTTGCCGGAACCGGTGGGGCCGACCACGCAAATCACGTCGCCGACGGTCAAGTCCATACGCACATCTTCGGCACGTCCGGCCTTGTCACGGCCGCCAACAATGGTCACGGTGCGCACCGGCTGGGCGGCGCCGGCCTTGAACTGTTCCATTTGCCGGACAAAATCGCCGAACTGGGCCAGCAGCCCGTCGCGGTCGAGGCCGAACTCGGCCAACTGCTCCGTCGGCAAGGCATCCACCAACTCGCTCAAACGCTGGCTTCTGGCCACCAGGGCGATCCCCAGCGCAGCGAAGAAGTCCCGCACATAGGGGCGCTCTTCCAGCAAACGGGACAGAGGTTGTTGCAGAAGCTCTTTCACGATCATGAAAAATCCATCGTCTTGATGTTGCCGATCTGACAGTCGGGACCGATGCGGGTCTCACCGAGACAGTAGGAACAGAGTGCGGCAGGCATGGAGAAGCGCAGCCGCAGCCCTTCCAGGGTGCTGAAAGGCCGCGCGCCCTTGATATGCCGCTGGAGCAGCAGGCTGCCCTGGCCGGTGAGGCCGTTGATTGGCAGTACCGCGGCTTTGGGGTTGACCTGACGCACGCGAAAGGCGAACACCTCGCGCTCGGCCTGGGAAACAATATCCCCCTTGGTGATCACCACCACGTCGGCGGTCTTGAGCATCGGCCCGATCTTGCGTGGGGTATGCATGCCGCTGAGGTTGTCGACCACACACACCGCCAGCACTTCGTCGATGTGAGGTGAGCAGCGGTTGCACAAACCGGCGCTTTCGCTGATCAGCAGATCGAAGTCGTTGCGAATGGCCCACTGCAGGCCCTGCTCGATATTGGCGATGAAAAAGTGATCGGGGCAAAGCCCGCCAGCCAGCCCGGTCTTAACCGGCAGACCGGCGCGGGCATAACGGTGCTCGTCCTCGCTGGACAGGCAGTCGAACTTGATGACGCCGATGCGCAACCCCTCGGCGACCAGGCTCTCGGCGACCCGCAGCACCACCGAGGTCTTGCCGCAGGAAGGCGGCCCGGCGACGGTGATCAGCTTCATGCGACAGCCCTCTGCACAGCCGGCATGAACACCTCGTCGATGGCGGCGTTCACCGCGGCCAGGTCGTTGGCGCGGATGAAATCCCAGCCAATCCACTTAAGAGGCTTTTCCTGCAGCTCCCCGGGCAGATCGGCATGAGGGGCTGGAAAACGGGCACCCACCAGCACCTTGCCCAAATCCTTGCCGGTCAGGTAGTCGAGCACCGGCTGCAGTTCGGCGACTGATTCTTTTTTCACCATCAGGGTCACCGGGCTGGCCAGGGCACCATCTTCGGGCCAGATAATGCGAATCCGCTCCTGGTGTTTGACCCGATGGGCGAAAAACTCGGGCATCACATAAAGCGCACCGCCCCGGCCGCTGTCGATAGCCTTGACCATCTGAGCCGGATGCAAACCATCGCGCACGTTGCGAGCCAGGTTGAGCAACCCCTCGGCGCCGTGTTCCTGATAAATGGGCAGCAGCACTGCATGGCAGAAGAAGTCCTGGTTGCCACGCAGGGTCACCTCCCCCGCCCAGTGTTCGGCGAGCAGATCGTCCCAACAAACGGGCAGCGGCCGGTCGCCGACCCTGCCGAGATCGGCCACCATCACCAGAGGATTGACACCGAGTATCGAAAAATGATGTTCGGGATCGAGGATCCCTGCCTGCAGATAGGAGCCGGTCGGCAAAGTCTCGGCCACATCGACGAAATGGCCCGGCTCGACAAAACGTTGGTAGAAGCGCTGGTGATAGAAGGAATTGAAATCCGCGGAAACGACGATATCCGGCAATTCCTCAATGCGCTCGATGGTGCCGACGTACGAATAGTAAGACAACTCCTGGTTGAGATTGCCTTCCACCGCATAGGTAACGGCCGGGCCACCGGCCTGGCGCAACTCGGCGAGAAACGTGCTGATAGCTTTGGCAAAGGGCACCTTGATGCCGCAGGGCATCAGCGCCAACAGGGTCAGGTCTCCCTGAGTGCGGTAATCGGTCAGGCCGGGCGCCTCGCACACCTCTTCTTCGGCGACGGCTTCGTTAAGCAGGCGCAAAAAGGACTGGGCGGCGATACCCCGGCTGCGCAGGGCGGTACCGAGGGTGAGAAAGGGGGCCAGCACCCGCATGCCCTCTTCGCTGATCAGCGCTTCCAGGCCATGGGCGGCAAACACCGTCCGGGTCTCCGGCCAGGCGTTGACCAGTTCGGCGATTTTCATGTCGAGGTGGATCGCTTGCTTCATATGCACTATCTCCTGAATAAGCAGCCGGTATGAGAACTGGACCGGTTCTCCCGCCGGACCTGACCGTAGCGAAAGCGGCGCAGCGCCATCTCGCTGAACAGCAGCACCACGTAGGACAGAACGATGGCCACCAGGCATAAGGCCAAAGCCTGGGATTCGCCGCCGGGGGTGTTGGAATAGTCGAAAATCGCCAACGGGATGGTCTGGGTTACGCCGGGAATGTTACCGGCCAGAATGATGGTAGCGCCGAACTCACCGAGGCTGCGGGCAAAAGCCAGGGTCGCCCCCGCCAGCATCGACGGCAACGACAGAGGAAGCACAACGGTCAGCAGGGTGTCGTGCCAGGTGGCGCCAAGGGTCCGCGAAGCATGCAGCAGATGGGGATCGATCTGTTCCATGCCGAGGCGAATGGCCCGCACCATCAACGGCAAACCGATCAGCGCCGAGGCGACCACCGCCGCCTTCCAGGTAAAAACAATCTGAATACCCATCCGATCGAGCAGAGCGCCAAGATAACCCTGCCGGCCCAGCAGCATAAGCAGAAGATAGCCGACCACCACCGGCGGAAGCACCAGTGGAAGATTGATCAGGCCGTCGAGCAGCGGCTTGCCCGGCATGCGGCTGAACACCAGCAGCCAGGCCAGGCCGAAGCCGACCGGCAGGGCGACCAGGGTGGCGACGGTGGCTACGCGGGCTGAGAGCCAGAGGGCTTGGTAATCGGTGGGCGAGAAGTCGAACATTTTTCTATTCCTTTATCTAAAACCAAGACCGGCGGGTCGCGTCCCGCCAGACGCCTTCCTTTTTGTCCAGGCGGCAACAAAAAGGAAGCAAAAAGTGCCTTGCCACTGCGTGGGGCATGCTTTGGGAAGTAATAACAACTGTTGAGATGATTTCAGCGTTCATTACTTTGGCTACCCGGGTGTTAAGGGCTGCTGGGTTTTAACACCCAACAACGCGGTCGCTGAAATTTTTCATAACGCATATCTGATTCACGCATGCAAGCTGCAGCGGCAACCGGGGAGTTGCCAACGAAGAACCAATGCCTGTTATAAGGCAACAGAGGGATAAAAGCGGCACCACCTACTCGCGACAGAAGTCCGGCGACAGCCACATCCGTCCTTTCTTTGGTTACTTTCTTTAGACTAGTAAAGAAAGTAACCCGGCTGGCCGGCCGGGACCGGCGAAGTTGAAGTTAGTGGTCTGCTAAGCTCAGCCAAGAAAACCACAGAGCATCAATCCTCAACAACAAACCCATGCTTTACAAAAATTTCTTTGCCCACTTTACTCTGCAGAAACTCCACAAACGCCCGAGCCTCCTCTTTACCAGCCCCAGAAACAGTCAACCCCATCGGATAACTAACCCGCGGATAAAGCTCCTGCGGCACCTCCAACAAAACCTTGGCCCGCCCGGCCAGCAGCGCATCGGTGGCATAAACGAAAGCCACATCGACCTCGCCCCGGTCGGCGTAAAGCAAGGCCTGGCGCACATCCTTGGCCATGATCAACTTGCCCTCCGCCAAAAGCGACTGGTAGAGTCCGGCCTTGTCCAGCGCCTGCTGGGCATAACGGCCGGCCGGCACGCTCTTCGGACTGCCGAGAGCGATTCGCTTCAATCCGCTCAAATCGCTCATTGCACTGATGGAGAGATCGGGGCGTCCCACCACCACCATGCGATTGTAGGCCAGGGTACTGACGCCAGCAGCCGGCACGATACCCTGGGCCACCACATAATCCATCCACTTGGGGTTGGCGGAAATGTAAATATCTGCCGGAGCACCGGCGACAAGCTGCTTGGCCAGCGAACCGGAGGAGGCGAAGTTGGGCAACAACTTAACCTGTGGCTGCTCTGCGACGTAAGCAGCCCCTACTTCCTTGATCACGTCGATCATGCTGCCGGCAACGGAGAGACGCAGCTCTCCGGCCCATAGAAACGAAGGAAGCAGCAGCAAACAGAGACAAACCAGGACGGATAATTTTTTGGTCAAGAATTTCATTATTTAAACCTCTGGCTTGGGTTCAAAAAATAGGAGATGGACATCAGAGCAGGCGCCGAAAGGCTGCCGCTTTGATGGCCGCAAATACCTTGCAACCTTCACGCAAGTCAAGTTCCGCGGCCGCCTCCCGCACCACCTGAGCCACCAGCCGCTCGCCGCCGCAATCGAGAACCACACCCACCATGCCGTTGCTGGGAATCAGTTCCAGCAGGGTAGTCTCCAGCAGGTTGCGGGCCGACAGGGCCTGGGGGTGCCGTTTGAACAGCAGGATGTCCTTGCTGGCCAGGCCGAACAGGCCGGGACCGGGCAGTTCCTTGCCGGACACGATCAGTTCGGTGCTGCCCCAGCGGTAGGCCAGCAGGTCGCCGACCTCCCGGCAGGATTCAAGTTGCAGATGGTTGAGGTAGCCGGAATCGCAACGGGCCAGGCGTTCGCGGGCAATGGTCTCGGCATCGGTGGTGGCCTTGAGGCTGCCGTTGTTTAAAACCAGCACCTGGTCGGTAAGCAATCGCATCTCGTTCAGCGAATGAGAAATGTAGAGATAGGGAATAGCAAAACGGCGCAGGGTCCGGCGCAAAAAGGGGATGATCTGTTCCTTCAGGCCGTGATCAAGAGCACTCAGCGGCTCATCGAGGATCAACAGATCAGGTGCCGCCAAAAGGGCCCGGCCGAGGGCGACCCGCTGCCGCTCGCCACCGGACAAAGCGGAAACGTTTCTTTTCAGCAAATGTTCGATATCGAGCGCACTGGCCACCTCGGCCACCTTGAGCCTGCGTTGCTTGGTCCGGGCACGGCGATAGCCGTAAAGCAGGTTGCGCTTTACGTTGAGATGGGGAAAGAGGTGCGCGTGCTGAAAGACCACGGCCACCCGACGTTGCTCCGGAGGCAGGCAGACCTTGCTGCTGCTGTCGTGCAGGGTTCGATCGTTGAGGCGAATGAAACCTTTGTCGGGCGGCATCAGACCAGCCAGCAAATTGACCAGGGTCGACTTGCCGCTGCCGGACGGACCGAAAATGCCGGTACGACATCCTGTGATGGAAAAATCAGCGGCAAACTCGAAGGCATCGAGTTGTAGATTTAAATTGACATCCAGTTGCATGATCAACTCGACAAGGTCATGGGCAAAGATCGCTTCAAGATTCGGCAGGCCGGTTCAGGCCTGCCGAATTGGCTTGAAAAAGCATCGATCATCCGGTGCAGGTAAGCCTGCCGGAAACTTCAGCCGGTTTTTTCAATGAACACAGATCGATATCCTCACCGATGAGGCCGGCTGCATCGGCACGGCACTGACCGCAATGGCGGGCCTGGGCGAGAATCGATTCGGCCTGGTCGCGCACCAGTTCCATGACCAGGTCTGAAGGACGTTCCCGGTCGCTGAAGATGCCCTGAGGAATCAGCGGCAGAATGTTCATCATGCTGGCGCCCAGCTTGCGAGCCGTCACCGCCAACGGCAGAGTCTCGTGATCATTCACCCCGGGAATGTAGACCGAATTGACCTTGACCAGCATACCTGCGGCCACTGCCGCCTCGACGCCAGCCATCTGTCGTTCCAGAAGCAGGCCGGCACCGGCCTCTCCGGAAAGGCGACGACCGTCGGCCCGCACCCACTCGTAAACTTTTGCGCCAACCTCCGGGGTCAAAGCATTGATAGTAACCGTAACGCTATGCACCCCGAGATCCTTGAGGTCGCCGATACGTTCAGGAAGCAGCATGCCGTTGGTCGACAGGCACAGCATCAGCTGCGGGAAACGTTGCTTAACCAGGCGGAAGGTTTCAAAGGTATTCTCGTTGGCCAAGGGATCGCCGGGACCGGCGATGCCGACCACGCGCATATTTTCACCCCCCTGGGGATGCCTCATAACCAGCTGCAACCTTTCGAGGGCTTCGGTGGGCGAGAGTACCCGGCTGGTAACACCAGGTCGGTTTTCGTTGGCACAATCGAACTTGCGCTCGCAAAAACCGCACTTGATATTGCAACCGGGAGCGACCGGCAGATGGATCCGCCCGGCCTTCTTGTGCTCGCCGCCAAAACAAGGGTGGCCCCCTTTGTGTGAATTGCCAGAACAGGATGTTGCCGACATGATGTGTTCTCCTTTCATAACCGCCCCGGAAGCAACCTTCGACGGGCCGCAAAAACAAAAAGCCCCAGGGTAAAGAACTACCCCGAGGCTTCGTTGCCTTATTTTCCGCGCCGTTGCGAAAAGGTTAATTGACGAATTGTACCTGACTATAAAGCAAGTCCCGTACCACTCAATAAACCCCAATCAATTCGGCATGTTACACTTTTGGCCTGAAAGGACTTGCTACATATTTAATCACCTGCGTGCTTCTGCAACGATATTGCCGGAAGGCTGATGGGACCATTCCAACCCTTTAAACCGGGTTGTTCATGAATAATCCGGTTATGCGGCGCGAAAACAGAGCCGATTCAACCCGAGCAGATGGGCCGCTCCGGCGATGGAGGTACCGAAAAAATAGACCGGCACGGCATGTTTCTCGGCAAACTCGAGGATCTCCACCAACGATCCGTTGACGATAGTCGAGCCCGTGGCCAGTATCAGGTCGGCTTTGGCAAAGAGTCGCTGCAAGGCTTCGCTGTCGCCCCATTCGATCGGCACCCCGAATTTGCTCTGACCGCGAAAGGCCTCGTCCCGATCAAGGCAGGTCACTTTTGCCGCACCGAAAGCGTTAGCGATACTTTCCAGAATCGCCGGCTGCAGACCGATCAGGCCGATAAATTCGGGGTTAATCGTATTTAAAAAATCGCTGATTTCCCGTGCGCATTCTTCCGGCTCGTTATCTTTGCAGTGAACCGTTCCAAGTTCCGGTTCCAGATAGCGAACTACGGCATTGAGACAGGCGATGAACAGACCCTTTTCGCCGGTGGTGTGCAACGGCAGTTTGGCGATCTCGTTGAGAGGACCGGAAAACTCGGAGGGATCGTCGGTATAAGCCTGGCCCCTGGCCCCCCGGAACGTAGCTTCCATCAAGAACTCCTTGCCTTTCAGCAGCGGATAATCCTGGCGATCCGGGTTGCCGATAGCTTCGGCGGTTTTCAGAATCTTGGTCTGAATGACAATGTCTTCGTCCAGCAGATCATGCTCTTGAGCCAGAGCGAAAAATTTTTCCTGCAGATCACGATATAGCATTGCTTGTCCTCCTTCTTGTCGGTTGCGGACGGACGGAAAAGGGCCATTTAGTCAGCCAACAACATATCTCTTCCAGCAAAGGTTTAAAATAAAAAAACCCCGAAGGGAAATCCCTGCAGGGCGTCTTTGCCGATATTTTTCACAGCACAACACTGTGCCTTTTCTTTGCGGAACAGGTGCCCCCCCCAAAAAAAGATGCATTCGAAAAACTAACTGATGGCTAAGCAAAAATTTCGTCCTACAAGGCTTGGTGTTTTTTCAGGGGCGAAGGCATACATCAGTATGTCGAGGTCCTGAAAAAACGCCGTAACGCCGAAGGGCGGACTTTTTGCGACGCCATCTTCTTTGGACTAGCAAAGAAAGTCACTCGGCGGCCGGCCGGGACCGGCGAAGTTGAAGTTAGAGTTTAAAGCCTTCGCCCGTAACCCAAAAACGGCTGGTTCGTCCCCCGGAACCAAAACCCCGTTGCCTTCTCCCGCCCGCTTGGGTAAGATGGCGCGGTTATCTACGTACACCACCAGGCCTTGCAAAGCCTCAAGGATAGAACCATGCGAATTATTGACGACAAACTCAGCCTGTGGTCCGCCATCGGCAACACCCCGCTGGTAGAATTGAGCCAGATGCACAGCAATCCCAAGGTGCGCATTCTCGCCAAGCTTGAAGGCAACAACCCCGGCGGCTCGGTGAAAGACCGACCGGCCAGCTTTATGTTGCAGAAGGCCGAAGAATCGGGCGAGTTGCGCCCTGGCAAGACCATTCTCGAACCGACTTCCGGCAATACCGGCATCGCCCTGGCCATGATCGGCGCAGCCAAGGGTTACAAAGTAAAACTGGTCATGCCCGGCTGTGTCAGCACTGAACGGAGGTCAGTACTCGAAGCCTACGGCGCTGAGGTGATCCTCTCACCGCCGGCCGAGGCAACGGACGGTGCAATACGCATGGCCCATCGGATTCTAGGTGAGGAACCCGATCGTTATTACATGCCCAACCAGTACGCCAACGAAAACAACCCTCTTTCCCACTACTACACCACCGGTCCGGAGATCTACGCCCAGACCGGAGGCAAGATAGACATGTTCGTGGCCGGCATGGGCACTTCCGGCACCCTGATGGGCATGACCCGCTATTTCAAGGAAAAGGATCCGGAAATTCAGGTGGTCGGCGTCGAACCGACTCTCGGCCACAAGGTGCAGGGCCTTAAGAACATGAAAGAGGCCATTGTGCCGGCCATTTACGACGAAGCCAAGCTCGATGCCAAGATCGTCATCGACGACGAGACCGCCTTTGAAACTGCCCGCCAACTGGCCGTCAAGGAGGGCATCTTTGCCGGCATGTCCAGCGGGGCTGCGGTAGCCGGCGCCCTGCACATGGCCGAACAGGTTACGGAGGGAACCATCGTCACCCTGCTGCCCGACCGTGGCGACCGCTACCTGAGTACTACCCTGTTCCGCTCCACCTGTGCCTGCTGCCCACCCTGATCCATCAGGCAGTCTTCATGGCACTCACCACCCTTTATCCGCGCTCAGCGGCAAACGCTTTTTGCCTTCCTTTTCAAACCTTTCACCACGAAGGACACGAAGAGCACGAAGAAACTCCATAAAGTCGATTTTGCTTTTCTTCTTGTCCTTCGTGCTCTTCGTGGTAAACCCGCCTTTTCTGCTGCCAACACCGAATCATCTGTTTAAAATCACCAAGCTCAAACAAAAACCAGGTTGACAAACCGCCCATTTCGGTTAAATAATTCGTTCATCGAACTAATTATTTTTACGGGTACGACTATGGACCAAAAAAAACGCCTGATGGACATCATTGAGATCGTTGGACAGGCCCTGGTAAACGCTAAGGTTGAGAAACTCCAGAAAATCGGCGCATCGGAGATCAACCTTACCCAGTTCCAGTACATCAGCGTCATCAACCACAGCGATGACCTGACTTTCACAGGCCTAGCGCAGGCTCTCAACCTCAGCAAGCCGGCGGTCACCTCGATCATCAACAAGCTGATTGAACAGGGCTACGCCTACAAACGCCAGTCGGACAGTGACCGGCGGGTTTATCACATCCACCTGACCGACGAAGGCAAACAGGTTGCCGACGCCTATGAAGAATCGCGGCGGGATTATGTCGAAGGCATTCATCAGGCCCTGACGGAAAGCGAATTCACCCAGCTTCTTTCGTTGATGGAAAAAGCTCTGCAATAAGATTTTTTTGTTGATTTTGTTAGTTTGGCGAACTAATTTGCTGGATTGGTTTCTCCCAGCCTTCTAACACGTTCTTGTACTGGACATGTTTCCCGGCTTGCCGCCAATCCGGGCTAACCATCGACAGGATCGCCCCATGGCCAGCTCCACGCACAACATCGAAACACAATCGCGCCGTTTCCAAGCGCCGGGACCGGCAGTCTGGTTGGTTGCCTGCTTACTGACCCTGCTGTTTCTGGCACTGCCGGCCGTCGCGGCACCGGTACGCATCGGGGTGGTTCTGGACGGGCCCTGGAGCGGCAACGAACTGTTGCTGGAGCTGTTCAAATCTGAAGTTGTGACCCTGACCAGCGGCGAATTCCAAGTGGTCTTTCCGGATGACAAGATAGTGACCGGCGAGTGGACCATGGAAAGCGTTAAAAAAGCAGCCGACCGACTGTTCTACGACCCTGAGGTCGACCTGCTGCTGGCCATCGGTGTTCTGACCTCACACGACCTGGCCCACCGCGGCCCTCTGCCATTACCGACGGTGGCCCCTTTTACCGTCGACCCGGCAGTCCAGCGCTACCCCCTGGAAAAAGCAGCAAGCGGCGTGAGCAACTTCTGCTATCTCGGCTCCCCGTCCCCCATCCTCCGCGACATGCATGTCTTTGGCGAACTGCTGCCCTTTCGACAGCTGGCAGTCCTGACCAACCGCCCTTACATCGAGGCAATTCCGGAACTCACCGACGAACTGTACGCCGCCCTTGCCCGCAAAGGCGTTGCAATGACCTCCATCGCCGTCGACCATTCGGCTGCCGAAGTACTGGCAGCACTTCCGGAAGAGGTCGAGGCGGTCTATGTAACGCCGCTGCTGCGCATGCCGCAGGAAGAGTTTCAACTGCTGGTGGCGGGACTCAAGGAGCGTCGTTTGCCGAGTTTTTCCTATTTTGGCTTCAATGAGGTACAGCAGGGCATACTGGCCGGAGCCGCTCCCGCATCCGATTTTTCCCGTCTGGCGCGACGTACCGCTCTCACCACTCAGAGCATTCTCCTCGGTGAGGAGCCAGGCAAACTGCCAGTGCTTTTCGCCCAGGAGGACCAGCTCGCCATTAACATGGCCACTGCCGATGCGATTGGTTTTTCGCCAACCTGGGAGCAACTTATCGAAGCGGAACTGGTGCAGAAAGATACAGTAGGCCCAACTAGAAAACTGAGCCTGTCGTCCACCGTCGAAGAGGCGATGCAGGTCAACCTTGACCTGGCGGCCTTCGAACGCCGCATTGCCGCCGGCGAGGCCGAAGTACGCAAAGCCCGGTCGGCCCTGCTGCCCCAACTGGCCGTGACGGCTGAAGGTCTGATCATCGATGACGACCGCGCCGAAGCAAGCTACGGCACCCAGTCCGAACGATCGTTTAGCGGTTCCCTGCTACTGGAACAATCCATCTACTCGGAATCGCGTTGGGCCAATGTCGATGTCCAGGGGGAACAGCAACAAGCCAGACTGCAGGAGCAACGTCAGCTGCAGCTCGACATTGTTCAGGCAGCGGCGACCGGCTACCTCGATGTGTTGCGGGCCAAAACCCTGCAGACCATTCAATTCAACAATCTGCGCGTCACCCGCTCCAACCTGAACCTGGCCCGGCGCCGTCAGGCGGTAGGTTTTTCCGGGCCGGCTGAGGTCTATCGCTGGGAAAGTCAGCTTGCCCGAGATCGCAAAGCGGTTATTCAGGCGGATACCCAGCGGTCGCTGGCGGAAATCGCTCTCAATCGTCTGTTGCAACGACCAGCTGAAGAAACCTTCAGCACTACCGAGGTCGACCTCGCAGACCCCCAACTGCTGGTCTCAGACAAGCGCATGACCCCTTATCTGGCCACTCCGGCAGCCTTTGCCCGCTTCCGCGGTTTCATGGTGACTGAAGGATTGGCCGAGGTACCGGAGCTACAGCGTTTCGACCGGGCCATAGCCGCCACCGAGCGCCTGCACCTGGCGGCCAAACGTGCCTTCTGGGCACCGGAAGTCTCGCTGCGTGCCGGCGTCAGCCAGCAATTCTACGAGGGGGGGGCCGGCGTCGACTCCCCTCTGAGCGGCTTCCTGCCCGTTGAACTCCCCGAATCCGACGATACCGACTGGGGTGTCGGCCTCAACCTGACCCTTCCCCTCTTCACCGGCGGTGCCCGCCGCGCCGAACTGCAGCGCACCAGCGAAGAGCTGGGCCGCTTGCGCACCGAGCGTCAGGCTCTGGCCGAGCGCATTGAACAACGCATTCGTTCGGCACTGCAACGAGCCAGGGCTTCCCATACCAGCATTCGGTTGTCCCGACAGGGTGCCAACGCGGCTCGCAAAAACCTCGAACTGGTAACGGATGCCTACTCGCGCGGCCTGGTGCCGATCATCGAATTGATCGACGCCCAGAATGCCGCTCTGGTTGCAGACAGTGTGGCAGCGAATGCCGTGCACGACTATTTTATCGATCTGATTGAGGTCCAGCGCGCCATCGGTCGCTTCGATTTCTTTCTCGACGCGAGGCAACGGCAGGAGTGGTTTCGCCGCCTGGAAAACTTCTGGCAAGCAAAATCTTCCGCTGGTTCCTGAATTATCCAGCTCTTTTTGGAGAGATAGCGTATGACAACTCGCCGACTGCTGTTGCTTTTATTACCCTTGTGCCTGCTCGCCTGCGGCAACGAACCCGAACAGAGGCAGGAAGTGATTCGCCCCATTCGCTACCAGAAGGTCAGGCCGGGCAGCAACCTGCTCAAGCGCACCTTCAGCGGCACGGCCCGGGCCGGCATCGAGTCGCGTCTGAGCTTTCGGGTCGCCGGAGCGGTAGAGCAGGTGGCAGTTCAGGTCGGCGACCGGGTCAAGCCCGGCCAGTTGATCGCGCGCCTCGATGCCACCGACTACCGGCTGCAGGTGCAGGAAGCCCAGGCGGGCCTGGCCAACGCCCGTGCCCAAGCCCGCAACGCCGCAGCCAACTACGAACGCGTTCGGGCGCTATATGAAAACCGCAACGCCTCCCGTAACGACCTGGATGCCGCCCGCGCCGCCAGTGAATCGGCCAAAGCCCAGGTCCGCGCCAGCAGCACCCGGCTGGACCTGGCCCGTTCCCAACTCCGCTACACCCGCCTTACCGCCCCGAGCGCCGGCGCCATCGCCAGCGTACCGATTGAGATCAACGAAAATGTCGCCGCCGGCCAGATGGTGGCACTGCTCACTGCCAATGGCCAGACCGAGGTCGACTGCACCATACCGGAAAGCCTTATCACCCTGATCAAAAAGGATATGCCGGCCACCGTGGTTTTTGATGCCCTGCCCGAGCAGCAATTCACCGCCCTGGTCAGCGAAGTCGGTGTCGCGGCCACCGGCCAGGCCACGACCTTTCCGGTTACCGTCCGCCTGGAAAATAACTCCAACCTGATTCGCTCCGGCATGGCCGCAGCTATCGTCTTTCATCTGCCCAAACAGGCAGACCGTCAACCGACCCTGGTGGTTCCGGAAGCGATCGGAGAAGACCGCATGGGGCGCTTTGCCTATGTGGTCAAGCCGCAGAAAAACGGCCTTGGCACCATCCACCGGCGCGCCGTAACGGTAGGCGAACTTACCTCCGACGGTCTGGAAGTTCTCAGCGGCCTTGACGACAGCGACCTGGTAGTCACCGCCGGCATCAGCCGTCTTCAGGAAGGCCAGCGGGTACAACTTCTGCCCCGCAACGAGGTTGCCCCATGAACCTGACACGGGCCGCTATCGAAAAAAACCGGGTTACCCTGGTCGCCCTGCTGGTCGTCGCCCTGGCCGGGGTCTTTTACTTTCTCAACCTGCCCCGGGCGGAAGACCCCGGATTCGTGGTGCGGGTGGCCCAGGTCCTTACCTATTTCCCCGGGGCCAGTCCGGAGCGGGTCGAGCAACTTGTTACCGACAAGCTGGAAAAGGTCATTCAGGAAATTCCCCAGATCGATTTCATCGAAAGCGAATCGAAACCGGGCGTTTCGGTGATCTGGGTCAACATCCTTGAACGCTATAAGGAGATGCGCCCCATCTGGGACGATTTGCGGCGCAAAGTCGACCGGGCCACCGGCGAACTGCCGGAAGGGGTGGTGGGTCCCTTCGTCAACGACGAATTCGGTGACATCTTCGGCATCATCGTGACCATCAGCGGCGAAGACTTCAGCTACGCCGAGCTCAAAGAGATCGCCGACGACTGCCGTAATGAACTGCTGCTCAATCCCCATATCGCCAAGGTCGAAATTCAGGGCATTCAACAGGAGCGCATCTTCGTCGAATACCGCAACGCCCGCCTTGCGGAACTGGGGCTGTCGCCCTATCAGCTCAAGAGCATCCTCGAAGCGCGCAACATCATCATTCCCGGCGGCGAAATCTTTACCGACCGGGAACAGATCGTACTCGAGCCAACCGGCAACTTCGATTCGGTGGCCGACCTGAAACGCACCGTCATCACCCTGCCGGGCCGCCAGGATGTGGTCTACCTGGAAGACATTGTCGATATTCGCCGCCACTATATCGATCCGCCCACCAGACGTGTCCATTACAACGGCAAACCGGCCCTGACGCTGGCCCTCAACCTCCGTGAAGGCGGCGACATGCTGGCCCTCGGCGAGGACGTGAAGCTGGCCCTGGAGCGCTTCCGGCAGGCCTATCCGGTAGGGGTGGACTTCGACATCGTCGCCTTTCAACCGGAACACGTCAAAAACAAGGTCGACGAATTTGTCGCCAACCTGCTCCAGGCCATGGTCATCGTGCTGGCGGTCATGCTGGTCTTCCTCGGCCTGCGCACCGGCCTGGCGGTGGCCAGTCTGATCCCCATGGCGATGATCATGGCGCTGATGGTCATGGGCATGATGGGCATCGGTATCGACCAGATGTCGCTTGCGGCGATGATCATTGCTTTGGGCATGCTGGTCGACAACGCCATCGTCATGTCCGAATCGATCATGGTACTGATGGCCGAAGGCAAGTCGGCCGTCGAGGCAGCGGTCGAATCGGCAATGGAACTGAAAATCCCTCTGCTGACTTCGTCATTGACCACCGCCGCCGCCTTTCTGCCCATCTACCTGGCCAAATCGTCCACCGGCGAATATACCGCACCGCTGTTCAAGGTGGTGACCATCACCCTGTTGTCGTCCTGGCTGCTGTCGTTGACCATGACGCCGTTGTTCTGCGTCTATTTTATCCGGGTCACACACAACCCCGAGCAGGGCGACTACAACAACACTTTCTACCGCCTCTATCGTGGCGTGCTGCTGACCATGCTGCGCCACCGACTGCTCACGGTGGCGGCAGTGCTCGCCCTCTTCGTCCTCGCCATGGCCGGCTTCCGCTATGTGCCGAAGATGTTCTTTCCGCCGCACAACAAGCCGATTTTCAGTGCCGAACTGCGACTTCCGGTTGGCACCCCTCTGAAGCGCATGGAGACGGTGGTGCAGGAGATCGAGAATTTTATGCAGGCGGAATTGATGGCCGATCCGGAACAAGGCCGGGAAGGTCTGGTCAGCTGGGTGAGCTATATCGGCTCCGGCGCGCCGCGCTACATGTTGCCTTACTCGCCCGAGGCCCCGAGCCCGGAATACACCTACATGTTGATTAACGGCAGCAGCCGCGAACACAACCTGAAGGAGATGATTCCGCGCCTGGAAGCCTACTGCCTTAGCCACTTTCCCGACCTGAACCCCAAGATCCGTCCGTTGATTCTGGGACCGCCCATCGAAAACCCGGTCGAAGTGCGACTTTCAGGCAAGGACACCGACCGCCTGTTCGATCTGGCCCAGCAGGTTAAAAAGAAGATGGCTGAAATTCCCGGCACCCGCAATATCACCGACGACTGGGGTTCGCGCACCAAGAAGCTGGTGGTGCAGGTCAACCAGCCCCGGGCACTACGTGCCGGCCTCACCAGCCGAGATATCGCCGTGTCGCTGCAGACCATTCTCAGCGGCATTCAGACCACCGAATACCGCGAAGAAGACGAACTGATCCCGGTTACCCTGCGCTCGGTGGCGGCCGACCGCAAGGATATCGGCAAGCTGGAAAGCCACAACATCTACGTCCAGCGAACCGGCCAGTCGGTGCCCCTGAAACAGGTCGCCGACATCGAGATCGCCTGGCAGCCGGGCAAAATCTTACGTCGCGACCGGGTCCGCACCGTGACCGTTCAGGCCAACATCGACGGCAACGCCAACGCCATCGCCATCGGCACGCAGCTCGGCGCCTGGCTCAAACAACAGAGCGCCTCCTGGCCCTTTGGCGACAAATACCAACTCGGCGGCGAAATCGAGACCTCCGGGGAGGCCAACGAATCGATTGCCGTGAATCTGCCGCTGACCGCACTGCTGATCCTGCTGTTGCTGGTCGGCCAGTTCAATTCCTGCCGCCGACCGGTGATCATTCTACTGACCATTCCCCTGGGAATGATCGGCGTCACCTTCGGTCTGTTGGTCACCGGCTCCTATTTCGGCTTCATGACCCTGCTCGGCATCATCGCCTTGTCCGGCATCGTCGTCAACAACGCCATCGTGCTCATCGACCGCATCAACATCGAAATCGAGCAGAACGGGCGGGAACCCGCTGCCGCCATTATCGAATCGGCCCAGCGCCGGCTGCGGCCGATTCTGCTTACCACCGCCACCACCATGGGCGGCCTGCTGCCCCTGTGGCTGGGAGGCGGGCCGATGTGGGAACCGATGGCCATTGCCATCATCTTCGGCCTGCTGTTCGCCACCGTCCTGACCCTGGGTGTGGTGCCGGTTTTCTACAGCCTTTTCTTCCGGATCCGCTTCGATACGCAGAAGCTGTAAGGCGTACTCTTCTATCGGGTTCACTTCAATACTGCGGACCTGTAAAGCGCACTCGAACTCGTACGCGTACTCGTACTCGGATCTTAAAAACTCACCCCTCGAGTACGAGTACCGCCCCTCTGGGGCTGAGTTCGAGTACGAGTACGCCACCCCCCTTCGGCTTGACAAATACCCCTTGAACGCTATCCATAAAACTGGATCGCAAATAATCCGCGGCCTCGGCTTTTGTCGTAGCCGCCAACCACAAGGAGGTATCTCATGCCGGAATTCGGACAGCCTTTCAGCGGCAACACCATTGACCGTAAAGTCACAAAAAGCGAACTCGTCCGGGCCATCCGCTTCATGGTTTCAGCCGAATACGAAGCCATTCAGCTTTACATGCAGCTTGCCGAAGCAACCGACGATGCTCTTGCCAAAGAAGTCCTGATCGATATCGCCGACGAAGAGCGGGTCCACGCCGGCGAGTTTTTGCGGCTGCTGCTGCATCTGGCACCGGACGAAGAAAAAATGTATCAGGAAGGCTACGAAGAAGTCGAAGAGATGATGGAAAAATTGGGCATCAAACAATAGCGATGGGTTGCGGCGGCCGGGAATTGTGCTCGTACTCGGATTTTCAGAACTCACACCCGAGTACGAGTACCGCCCCTACTGGGCTGAGTTCGAGTACGAGTACGCCTTACGCCTCACCAATTACGAATCACGGCCTCTTTCTCACGGCCTCTTTCTCACGGCCTCTTTCTCACGGCCTCTTTCTCACGGCCTACTCCTCACGGCCCCTGTCTCACCTCTCGCCGCGCAATGCCTCGAAACCTGCGATCACGTCGAACAGTTCCTCGGTCACGCTGTTCTGGCGCAGGGCATGATAATCGGCGCGAAAAACATCGCGCATCTCCTCGATGTTTTTTTCAGCCCGTTGCATGGCCGCCAACCGGGCGGCATTTTCAGCCGCCAGGGAAGCAGCAAAAGCACGAAACAGCGAAACAAACAAATACTCGGCGATCAGGGCGGCAAACTGGGCCTGCCACGGTGCAGGGTAAAGGGGCAGGCAGCGTCCCGGCCAGCGTTGACCACTCATAGAGGACAGCCATCGATCGTCGGGGGGCAGCAAATCGACTCGCTGCTGCTGGTAATGAGTTGCGATAGCGGGAACATTGTGAAACAGCACCAGCCGGGTTTCGCCATTCCGGCTTCGCCATCGTTCGAAACGCAACAACACCTGCTGTACCGCGGAGGTAATGACCTGCACCGAGGCTGGTGGTCGAAAGAATTCATCTGCCTCGCCGAATCGCTGACCCACCCCGATCGAGGCTTTTTCCCCGATCACCCACAGATTGCAGTCCTCTCCATCGGCTCGAACTTGACTGTAAAAAGTTTCGACCTCATCGATAACCAACTCGTTGAAGCGGCCGACCATGCCCTGGTCCGAGCCGTAAACCAGCACCACCGTCCGGCACGGCCTTTTGACCGACCTGGTCGGCGGCCGTTCGCGCAGAACCGCCTTCAGACCCATTTCCACGGTGCGGTAATAGTCGTCCAGAGAGCGCAGCGAGCGTTCGTACTGGCGAATGTTGACGGCGGCCATGGTCTTCATGGTGCGGACCACGGTATAGAGATCATCGGCACTGCGAATCCGTCGCTGCAGCTCCAGCAAGGCCTGGCTCATGATTCCTCCTCCAGTGCCATGGCGGCAGCTTGCCGCAGAGCCCGCAAATCCTTCTCGCCGAGTTTTTCGCCCCCTGCAATCCTGGAGGCAATATCGGGCACCGTCACCAGGGCCTCGCAGACCCGTGCCTCAGCCCGGGCCATGTCCTCTTCGGCCACCTCATCAAAAATCCCGCAGTTGACCGCATGCAGGACCATGACCTGTTCCGCAGCACTGCGCGGCGCGCACTGACCTTGTTTGAGCACCGCCCGCACCCGTCGCCCACGGCGCAGCAACTGGCGGGTCGATTCGTCAAGCCGGGTACCGAAGCGCGCAAAGGTTTCCAGTTCGGTGAACTGGGCATAGGACAAACGCAGGTCACCGACCACCGCACGGTAGGCGGGCAACTGGGCCTTGCCACCGACCCGCGACACCGAGCGAGTGATATCGACCGCCGGCAGCTGGCCCTTCTGGAAATGACCGGGCGACAGGTAAATCTGGCCGTCAGTGATGGAAATCAGATTGGTGGGAATATAAGCAGCCAGGTTCTGCGCTTCGGTTTCGATAATCGGCAACGCCGTCAGGGAACCGCCGCCCCCCTCTTCCTTGAGGTGGGTGGCCCGCTCCAACAGCCGCGAATGGATATAGAAGATGTCTCCGGGAAAGGCTTCCCGGCCAGGCGGACGGCGCAGCAGCAGCGACAGCTCGCGATAGGCGCGGGCGTGACGGGTCAGATCGTCGTAAACCACCAGCACGTCCCGCCCTTGCTCCATGAAGAATTCCGCCATGGTGGTAGCGGCATAGGGGGCCATATACTGCTGACCTGGCGGGTCGTCGCCTTCGGCCACCACTACCGTGGTGTAGTCCATGGCGCCCCGTTCGCGCAACTGCGCCACCACCGAGGCGACGCTGGCCGCCCGCTGGCCGATGGCGCAGTAAACACACCACACGCCCTTGTCCCGCTGATTGATGATGGTGTCGATGGCCAGGGCCGTCTTGCCGGTCTGCCGGTCACCGAGAATCAGTTCGCGCTGGCCTCGCCCGATGGGAACCAGGGCGTCGACAACCTTGATACCGGTCATCAGCGGTTCGGTCACCGGCAGCCGCTCCATGATCTCCGGCGCCGGACGCTCCACCGGCCGCCGCTCGTGGTAGCGAACCGGCCCGCCTTCGTCCCGCGCTCGTCCGGAAGGGTCGACCACCCGACCGATGAGTCCTTCCCCTACCGCCACATCGAGCACTCGACCGGTACGCACCACCTCGTCACCAGCCTGCAACCGGCCGTAGTCGTCGAGCAGCGCCACGCCGATTTCACCGCGATCGATATTGAACGCCAGGCCCAGCACGTCGCCGGGAAAAGCCAGCAGTTCCTCGTTGCACACCGCCTCCAGGCCGCTGACCCGTGCAACCCCACGGCCGACGTAGTCCAGACGGCCGACGTGCTGCACAACCAGCTGCGGCTTATGATCTGCCATGGAATGACGCAAAAGGTCCAAGGTCTCGTCGAGCAACCGGCTGAAACCTGCCATAGCTTCTCCTCCTCGTCAGTCCGCAGCTGCGCCGACCTCTTCCAGCTGCAAAATGACAAGTTGTTCCAGATCGGCAAAGTAGCTGTCCACCCCCCAGGACAACTTCAATCCGCCCATCACCACTTCGATGCCGAGGGGCATGGCTTCTTCGATGTGATAGCTGATCTCAACCTCGTTGCCGAGAAACGGTTGCAGACCGTCTTCGAGGCTACAGCGAATGGCCTCGTCAAGCTCCACCGCGCTACGCACCAGGACTCCGGATTTTTCTGCCGCACTGCGACAACGAGCCTGCTGAGCGGAGTCAAGCCCGGTGAAAAGGGCGACAAACCGTTCCGCCAACAGGGCCGCCAGGTCTCGACCGGTCAGGTCGTTAAGGGACTTACGGGCAATGTGCAGCACCTCGCGGCCGATACGTTTTTTCAGTTCGGCCATGAACTGCTGGCGGTCGCGGCTCACCGCCGCCTTCCAGGCCTCGGCCAGCGCAGAAGCCTCCTCCCGGCCCTGCCTGATAAGCTGGGTGCGGTGCTGTTCGGCCTCATCGGCAATTTGCCGCAGACGCTCGGTTCGCCCTTCCTCCAACTCCCGATTCAGGCGCTGGTACCTGGCCGCCTCACTTTCAGCGACCTCACGTTCGCGTCGAGCCTCCTGAAGCCGGCTCTCGATACGGTCCTCGCGTCGATCCATGGCGTTGATGATCGGCCCGTAGAGAAATCGCTTCAGCAGCCAGATCAGCACCAGAAAGTTGATCGCCTGCGCTGCGACGGTGAACCAGTCGATAAGCATGGCCTAGCCTCCTGCCGCCTGCCCGAGAAAATGTTGCCAGAAGGGGTTGGCGAATATCAGGATCATGGCCACGACAAAACAGTAGATGGCGGTTGACTCGACCATGGCCAGACCGACAAACAGGGTGCGGGTAATGGTATTGGCCTCATCCGGCTGTTGGGCCAGGGCACTCAGCGCCTGAGCCAGCGCCCGGCCTTCGCCCAGAGCCGGACCGACGGCACCGATGGCAATGCACAAGCCGGCCGAGAAAATCGAGGCAACGGCAACCCATCCGAGACTATCCATGGAAACCTCCTTCCTGTGATGGCTCAGCGTCTTCGCGAACCTGCTGCACCTTGACGGCGGCTGCAATATAGACCGCAGCAAGAATGGCAAAAATATATGCCTGTATCACGCCGGTAATCAGCCCCAGCAGCTGCATCACCACCGGGAAAAACAGCGGCGCCACGGAAAGCAGAATACCGGCAATCATGCTGCCGCTCATGATGTTTCCGAACAGA
>ENA-ORCT01000186-ORCT01000186.1-marine-metagenome-genome-assembly--contig:-NODE-186-length-33862-cov-3.696700_pt1 | contig 33862 bp, 29 predicted proteins | sample MGYA00248632_ERZ508511 | MGnify/ENA primary metagenome ERZ508511 (study PRJEB26182, sample SAMN06268839) | marine metagenome | isolation source: Tt an P1-techrep anaerobic enrichment on pine from sediment...
TCAGATCCTGCAACTTTCGTTTTGGGTCGACCAGCCTGTCTGTGAAGTTTTTCAATTCCCTGCGCCGGCGTGAAATTTCCTCATACACGCATATTTTCAGGCTTCGGGTAGCCTGTGTAACACGGGAAATTAAATCGTCCCGAAGCGGAACAGCCAGTTCGGCGGCGGCAGAGGGCGTCGGTGCCCGAAGATCGGCTACAAAATCGGCAATTGTAAAGTCAGTTTCGTGCCCGACAGCCGATACAATTGGGACAGTTGAAGCGAATATTGCTCGGGCGACCACCTCCGAGTTGAATGGCGCCAAATCCTCGATCGATCCGCCGCCACGCGCAAGAATAGCTACATCTGCATCGCCCCTGGAATTCAGCAATTGAATACCGGCGGCGATTTCAAGCTCAGCGCCGGAGCCCTGGACACTGACCGGAATAATTTCGACATGAATCGTTGGATATCGCCGTAGCGTGACATTGAGGATGTCGTGAATAACGGCGCCGGTCGGGGAGGTAATAACACTGATTTTCCGGGGAAGAAACGGCAGGGGCTTTTTATTTGCTTCGTCGAACAGACCTTCATCAGCGAGTCGGGCTTTGAGTTGTTCGAAAGCGACCTGAAGCGCGCCGACACCGGCCGGTTCCATGTATTCAAGAATAATCTGGTACGAACCCCGCGGTTCGTACACTGCAACTCTTCCCAGGCCGCTGATTGCCATTCCGTCTTCGGGCATGAATTTTAAATTTCTATTTTGTCCCCGAAACATCAACGCATTTATCTGGCTCTTTTCATCCTTCAACATGAAATAATAGTGCCCGGATGAAGGTATTCGCAAATTTGAAATTTCGCCGGTAATCCAGATAAATGGAAAATTTTCTTCAAGTAACGCTTTAATCCTGTGCGTTAATTGCGAAACCGTCAGGACCTGCCGTCCATGGTCTGTACCGGTGGTATGTATTCCCATGCTCACACGCAACTTGAATATATTAAAATGGTAACGAAGTGATTTAAGACTCGAATGTTCAACGTTTTTTTCCGCTAAGAAACGGGGATTCAATAAATTGCAACATTAGGGCAATTTATTGAATTCGCGCCCCTTCCGAAGGGTCTGATAATATATATTATGTAAACTTTTTTATCAGCCTTTACCAGTCCCCTCGTCGGATTGATTGGATTGAGCCGAGTACCGGGTCAACAGATCTCGAACAACCGGGACAACAAAGACCTGTTCATGGGGCATGTTGCCAAGACATTCAGCCAATAGCCGGTTTTTGGTTTGAATCGTTTTATGCTTATCCATAACGAACAGATGGTCTCCCTTAACCTTGCACAGCCCGCTATGCACGTTTATGCCCATGTTTTTAAGGTTCTGCTCCAAGACGGTAATGCCCAGTTTTTCTGCCAGTTCTTTCAAGGCTTCGTAGATTTGCTGGGGTTTCACCGGTTCAAAAGCTCCTTATCGTTGTCGACACGTCTATTCCATGTGGGTTTTACCCGAAATGTATAATAATTTTCAACCTTTCATCTGAGCAGCGTATTTATCAGGTATTTTTTCCTATCGGCAAATGATTACGGGCAACTTAAAACAGGAAAATTCCGTGGAATCTCACGGTCACAAAGCTATATTATTATTAGGATGTTAGGTCTGCCTCCTTGAAAAACACGACAAACATGTTATATATTTTCAAAGAAATTTCTTGAGTTTCAATTTCAAAAATCATCAGGAGGAAATAATGCGATCCGTACCGTATCAGGATGTTCAAGTTCAAGTTCGCGTCAACGAGTTTATTCGCAGTGTGTATAACTGGATGGCCGCCGGTCTTGCGCTGACAGGCGGGGTAGCCTTTTTTGTCGCCAACACACCATCTCTTATGAATCTCATTTTTGGAAATCCACTGATTCTTATCGGGCTGATTGTCGGAGAACTCGGCTTGGTATTCTACCTCAGCGCCCGTGTTCAGCGACTACAGGCATCCACAGCAACGATGATGTTTCTCATTTATGCGGCTTTAAACGGCGCGACGCTCTCTGTCATCTTTCTGGCCTATACCCAATCGTCGATAACCTCGACCTTTTTTATTTGCGGTGCCACATTTATTGCCTGCAGCATTTACGGTATGACCACGAAACGGGACCTGACATCCCTGGGTGGTTTTATGGCCATGGGACTCATTGGTATCATCATCGCATCGGTCGTAAATATGTTCATTCGAAGCACCGGCTTCAGCATGATCATCAGCTACATCGGTGTGCTGGTTTTTGTCGGCCTGACCGCCTATGATACCCAGAAGTTGAAAACAATGGCGCTCTCCCAACCGGCCGGACTGGATGCAGGTGTAATCCGGAAAGGAGCCATTCTGGGCGCCTTGTCCCTCTACCTTGACTTTATAAACCTGTTTCTGATGTTGCTTCGCATACTTGGCAATCGCGAGTAATCGACGCGTCTTTCACCACGAAAAATCATCAAAACCCGGGACAACCGGATAGAATCAAAAAAACCTGCGTTTCAACCATCGAAACGCAGGTTTTTTATGGCGTTACGCAACAAAGAGACAATTCTATTAATCTACTCGAATATAATGCCTGACAGCATTATATATCGCCTGCCCGATCCCCTCGACATGCAATATATCCTTTATGCTTTCAAAGCTGTGCGATTTCCGGTACCTATCAATATTTACCGCTAAAACCGGACCAACATAGGGTAGCCGGATCAGTTCATCAAGTGGCGCACGGTTTATGTTCAAGGAATCATCCAATTCGGTTTCCCGGATTTTTGAAATGAATCGATCGTAGTGTTTCATCAGGTGCTTACGAGCAGTATCGGCATATTCAGGTTGTAGAAACGTCTCTTCTCTGAAAGTCCCTAGGCTGTAAATCAATAAATTCGGGTCCAGATTGCCCTCATGGTCGTGGTGAGGGCAATGCCGGATTCGTTGCCCTTCGCCCGTCGTTTCAATAACAGCGAATGCGTCGTCAGGCAGCATTTGGACCTGGTATAATGTTAACATTTCGCATACTGCCGACTCCACGAATACAAAGATACAAAATGTGGACAGAAAAATCAGGACGAAAATGCGAGTGTTAGGCATACCTCCTCCGCGCTTATTTTCAATAGTGACCTGGCTTGTGTTAATCGGTAGATGTTCAAAGCTTTACCTCGGTAAAAATGAAACCATCGTTCAACCAAAACGGCCGGCGCTATTTGAAAAGTTTCAATAAGCGGCGGCCGTTATAGTGTTGCCGGGCAATCATCAGATTATTTGACGACAATCAATTCCTTGTTTTTTTCAAAAATGCTATTCCCAATACCGGAAACCTTCGTAATATCCTCTGGTTTGACAAACGGTTCCTTCTCTCTGAATTGGATGATTTTCTGGGCTAATTTCTCTCCAACCCCCTTGAGTTTAACCAATTCTTTAACAGACGCGGTATTGATATTAATCGTAACCGGCTTAGCCGTCGCAGTTTGAACCATCACAACCATCAGAATTAAAACACTACAGAAAACAACTGTAAAATGAACTGCTTTCCTCATATTTATCCTCCCGATACGATTGTTGAATTAAACAATTTCCTTGCTTTTGCCCGGCTATGAAAAAGTGGCATGAACCCGAAACAGGCCGTTTTTTACAGCATATCATGTCGGCTCGCGATGCAGCTCGGGACATTTGCACTTGTTGACTAACAACGGCGCATCAAATCAGCACGGCAGCATATTAAGTGTACGTATTTCGTTTTAAAACTAAAGGCAAACTAATCAACACATGAAGGAAATAGCCCTGTGTTGACATGGGTAAGACGGGTGATCCAATGGTAATGGACCCAAAACGCAGGATTGCTTCATTTTCTGAATGGCTATTTCATATTTTCGACCATATATGAAGAACCTAAATCGAAAAGTCAATAATTTTATTTAATATTCAAAACTTGACCAGGATGGCTGGACTTGGTAAACGGAGACGTTCTATGAGTGCTTATCGGGGTTAACTTCAAACAGGTTTCCCCCGTTTTTGAGATTGCGCAGGGGCAGTTTAAAAGATTTGCCGTGCAATTCGGATATACTATCGCAATCAATCGTCGTAACCGCTTTCAACAGTCGATTGGAGGAAATTGATGCCAGATACCAGCGATTTAATCACCGTCAATGTAAATGTTGAAATTACCGCAATAGCGCTTCAGACCATTGTGGAAAATGCCAAAAAATTGACCGGAAAAAATGAAAAAGGACATTATTCTGTCGATACCGCAGATGTCCTCAGCGAGATGATATCACGCTTTCTATATGAAAATAACTTCGAAGCTTATGTAAAAAATTCAGATCATTATCGTCTGTAATCCATTCACTCATTTTCCTTTCACTTGACCGGACAATCAAAAATAAGTTAAGTTTTTGTTAGAAATTTAACTTTACAAATCAACCGCTGAACCTACCCTTTCCGCCCACACGCTTGATTCTCTTTCTGAAACCCGGATCGTTTACCAGAAGGAGGTCAAGTATGCCTCAAATACACATTAATAATTTATGTATCGAGTATGATACCTTCGGAAAGACGGATCGTGAGCCCTTGATTTTGATCATGGGATTGGGTTGCCAGATGGTTGCCTGGCCAAATAAATTTCTAAAAATGCTTGCGGATAAAGGTCTTCACGTGATTCGTTTTGATAACCGCGACGTGGGGTTATCGTCAAAATTTGAAAATTATGGTGTCTTCGATATAGTGGACCTCATGCGTGCATTTCCCTGCAGTCAAACGTTTTCCGCGCCCTACACTCTTTCGGATATGGCTGAAGATACCGTTGGGCTAATGGATGCCATCGGCATTGAAAAGGCTCATGTCTGCGGTCTCTCAATGGGAGGTATGATTGCCCAGATTCTTGCATTGGAGCATCCGCATCGAGTTGCCAGTTTGATTTCCCTGGAATCCAGCACTGGGTCCCCTTCCCTGCCCCCTCCAACTCTGAATGCCATGCAGGCGATTATGACCCCAACGCCGACAGAAAGGAGTGCATATATTGATCATATGACAAATGTTTACCGGGTGCTTTCGGGTGGGGCAAATCGTTATGATGAATCCGTTCAACGTGAGTTATCCCGAAATGCATTTGATCGATCACTCTACCCCGAGGGATTTTCCAGGCAGGCTGCGGCAATAGTGGCATCGGGAGATAGAAGCCAAAAACTTCGATCACTGATTCATCCTACCCTCGTTATACACGGCACTCTGGATCCAGTGACATCAATCGAACATGGTCGTGCGACGGCTGATTTAATACCGAACTCCAGAATAATAGAGATTCAGGGATTGGGCCACGGAATGGCGTTCCCACCCTGTGGGAAACAATTGCTCATGCAATCACGATACATATTTTCGAGGCAGTCCTGCACTGTGAAACTGGCCGCCTGACTGAACAGGCATCAGTCAATCGGGCGAGTTATCTGCAAAATTGAAAATCAGGATTTTTTACCTTTTGGGAACAACGGCATTCCGCGTTAAGGAGACTGAGAGATGGCTGAAAGCAAAACCATCGAAATTCTGAAGAGGGCAATTCTGCTGGAGGCACGTGGGCATTCATTTTATACAACGGTTTCCCGTCATGCTGAGAACGATGCGGTGAAACAATTTTTTCAGCATATGGCTGATGAAGAGAACCAACACATAAAATTTTTAAAAGCACAGCTTGAATCCATTAAAAGCGGCCGGAAAATCGAATCGCCAGGGGAAAATAACCGGAGCACGACTCAGGATGAGGCATCGGTTGTTCTGGACCGAAAGGTGAAAAATCGAATCCACGGCGCAGGCTTTGAAGCCGCTGCCATTTCGGCAGCAATGCTAATGGAAGAGCGGGCCATCAACCTGTATGCCGAACGGGCAAAAAGCACTGAGGACCCTGATGAAAAGGCAATATACCTCTGGCTTGCGGACTGGGAAAAGGAGCATTTGAAAGTCCTGACTGAAATCGACAGGGAACTGACAGAAAACATTTGGCATGACAACAGCTTCTGGCCGTTTTAAATGGCAAACGCGCTTAATAGTTGAAATAAAAAAATGCCTGGATTCAAAAACGCTGCTATGGGAGGCGTACTCTCTCATAACAGCGTTCTTTTTTTTGTGGGGCTTGCATCCTGTTAAAATAAATAATCGCCGAACTGCTACGGGATGGATCGGTTGCGACAGTCGCGGTCTTACAGGTCAAAATCCAGGTCCTTAATGGTTTCAACAATCCGGGAGTGAAAACGGCCATTGGAAGCCAGGACCCCCCTGTTGCGGATCAGTTGCCGCCCGAGGCCGAACACCAACGGATTTCCCAAACAATCTGTCACGCGACCTCCGGCTTCTTCCAGTACGATCTGACCAGCGGCGTGATCCCATATTTTTTCGCGATAAACTTTGTCTCTTGGGAGGCGGAGATAAATTGATGCGGTGCCATCCGCAACAGCCGCATACTTAACCTGGCTGTCGATGCGCACCGGCTGAGCGGCAATTCCAAGTCGATCAATAATCTGCTGGTGTCGGTCGTGAGCGGCATGGCCTTTTTCCACAGATTCACACAATCGCGCCATACGGATATCTGAAATGGCATCGACTTTAATCCTTTTCTTGATGCCGCCAGACAGAGATTGGCAAAAGGCGCCTTCACCCTTGACAGCAATATATAGACGCCCATGATCGGAAAGCTCATTTTGCCGTTTTTCTGGTGGAAAGTTGGGACAGCCAAGCACCCCGATTTTCACTTCGCCATTTTCAATCAACGCCAAAGCAATTGCGAATTGATCCCCGCGCAGAAACCCCTTCGTTCCATCGATCGGGTCAAGAGTCCAGAAACGGCCCTTAAAATCGGTGTCGTGGGCTCCGAGGTCAATTGCATCCACGATCTGGGTGGTAGAAACCGACATTCCGGATGTGCGCACAAGATTGGTTACGTTATTTGCTAAATCCTTCCGTTTTCGAAGCTCACCGGCGGATTCCTCTCCGACAATCGAGTCATTTGGAAATGTTTCCAACAGTTTCAAAATAATGGCAGCCTGACTGCCAAAATCAGCAATCGTTACCGGAGACTCGTCCTTTTTTTTAACCGTATCGGTTCCGGAAAGCTTGTTTTGAATTCGAGAGCATAGTCTGGCTGCTTGCCGTACGGCTTCACTGGCCGCAGCCACTTCGTTGATGTATTTCACAGATCCCCCTTAACGATTGACCAAATGAGGTGGCCATTCAGTTAATAAAAATTCAACCCGGCTTGAATCACCGAGAAAAATTCCATAAAAAACGGAATTTTAACTCAGAACCTGTCGTGAATTTAAAAGTTTACACGTGAGGTCCATCCAGGAGGCAACATAATCGATTTTTACCTGAAAATCAAAGAAGTACCGGACTCAACTCGACTCTCTTGAATAACATCAATATCTAAAAGAAATAACAAAATCCTGGAGGTAAGTATAACCTTAACTTCCACCTGTATATGAAAAATAGTTCACATTGGTCTCCACTGTTGTGAAAAAAAATATATACCACTTAAGTATGAGCAGGCGACTTGACGGTTCTTTACCAATCAACCCGCTTCGTCTCGCATACCTATGAACAGCAAAAGGCTGGGAATCATTTAACAGTCGGTACAAATGAGCATTTTTTTAAAATGATAGTTTTTCGAACAAAAATAAGCGGTTTTGGCCCAGCGGTATTTCCTGACTGTGATATTAGAGCATTCTGAAATGGCTTGATCCACCCTGAATTTTTCTCCAATGTCAAAATATTCGATCCACAAGAAAGAGAACTGGCATATCTATTGCTAATACTAAAGAATGAAACCAGTCAATATTATACACCATAACCTTTTAAGGACAAATTCAACAGACAGGAGATAACCAATGAGAGGCAAACTTAATCCGATTCGAAAACGGGGCAACCGGAATATTCTCTGTCCGCATTATAGTGAATGCCTAAATCATGCAGTTAAACACCAATGGCAAGCCTGGGCGTGTTACGACTGTGATTTCAAACGGATTGAACAATCTCTTGCAACCGAACCGCTGATAAACAATGATGCGGCTCCTTATTACAGCATTTCTCCTGACATTTATCAGAAAGCTTTTTAGTATTCGTATTCGTTTTCGGCCAAGCCACTGCCTGAGTCCCAAAATATGTTGAATTCGGCGTCCTCTTTTTTTTGAATAACCCAGGATTAACTTAAAAAGTATCTCCCCGGCTGCCGGTTTTACTGGCAGGGGTAAATACATGACCGGAGACAAGAAAAGGGCTTATTATATAAGACCATGTATTGTTTTCAAAATTCAGGTTTTTCAATCCAGCAGCACCGGCAGGTCAAATTGTGGATCCGTTTTTCGCTCCCCGTGTTTCCTTTCATCAAACCTGACCAATAACACGAACAGTGATTTGTTCACACCTCTTGACTTTTCGGTCAATTTTCGATGCGATTTCGACCATTTTCTTTAGCTTTATAAAGATTCAGATCGGCTTCCATCAGCACTTGATTAGGGTCGGAATTATTTTTATCAGACGATGCAATACCGACACTGACTGTAACAGTAACCTTTTGGCCGGAAAATTTATTTTTACCGCGTTTTTTTGCACTACCCTTGCGCCTGTCTTTGCTTCTTACCACAAAGGCCGTAGATTCAACTGCACTGCGAAATTTGTCTAAATGTGCCAATATTTCATCGGAAGTTTTTCCACGAAACACCGCTGCAAATTCCTCGCCTCCATACCGGAACGGTTTAGCCCCACCCGAAATAGCACGAAGCTTAGCTGCAATCATCATCAAAACCTGGTCGCCGGCCTGATGTCCATAGGTGTCGTTGAACTTCTTGAAATGATCTACATCGATCATGGCAATGGAGAATTTTTTTCCAAGATTGAGAAGTGTTTCGTTTAAACTTCTTCTCCCCGGCAACCCGGTTAATTCATCATTGTATGCCATAGAATATGAAGCTTCAATGGTGGTAAAGATCAATATGAGACCAGCCGATGCAAAATATACAGTACAGGAAGGGGTGATGTCCTGGGTAGAAATACCCATAAAAATTGCAATAAGCGTCCCAAAAAATCCGGCCAGCGTTGCTTCTCGCTTTTGAATAAAGCGTATCAACAAAAAGATCAATGCACCAGTGAAAGAAAAAACGGAAACGGTCGAAACATTTTCCAACCCAAACAAGGAACGATCACACATAATTGTGTGCAATCCATTTGAAAACGAAACAAACTCGACGGTAGCACCCGGTGCCACTGTCTGAAACTCCATCAGCAGATTCGACTCGCCTGCATGGGTAATCAGTGCGACTGCGAATACCTGTGCCAATACCAGGATCACACTCAGTGCACCGGTAGATGAAAAAATCCACCGCTTGGACAATATAGTGAAGAAGGCCAGATTCAGTGGAAGAAGAAATGTTAAAATTTCTACTATGGAAAGTCCGGAGACACTCTCCGGCAACTTACCTTCGTGGAATTTCACAAGTATTAAATACGATAAACCTATTGTAAAAAGGGCAAGAACCATGGGCGTATTGTTGTAACGCCATCCCATAATGATACCGACAAAGAAAATCGCGTAAGGCAGTACAGGCAGCAATACCATGAATGCTTTCAATTCATTTATATCATTTATTTTATGCGTAATTTCATTCCACTTCCATACAATAAGACCGGACAGTAGAATCAGAACGGCTGGAACGATCAGCAGGCATATGATTTGACGAAATGCGCTGAGTATATTTTCAAACCAGTTTTCCGGTGTGCTGAGTGTATTAAGCAGGTAAGTTGGCAAATTATCTAAATTTTCCGATTGACCCGTTTCAGGTCCACAATCTTCTCCAGTATTGAAGATACTGATATTATCATCCGGATACATCCGCTCTGCAGGCGTATCGTTGACTGTTTTTCCGTATGAAACCTCACAGGTGTATCGCGTAAATGCAGATAGTTGCTGCAAATCGATCACCCCGATGTAGCCGTGTTCCTTATCCAGGGGAACTGCGATTTTTTCAACCTCTGAACCATCATCATTGCTGCAGGAAACAAATGCCACGGGGTAACGGTGTGACCCCCTTACCCAAATTCTTGCGTGATTTTCTCCAACCTTGCCAATAACCAGATTCGGCATTGAACCTTCTCCTATTAGTGAACCAGTGTGTAATATAGTATCCTGCCTGGCAAATTGTACATAGTACGTCCCTAATACATCTGATTCCTAATCGGATTTATGCGATAAACGTGCCACTTCGGTTTAAAATAAAAAAGTATTAGACTAATTGACATAAAGCGGAACTCTACCATTTATTCCATAGATTTGTGAATAGAGGTGACACTCAATATTTATTGAACAATGACAGACTTATTTCATATTGAAAGAAAAAAAGTTCTCTTTTTTTGTGCAATCCATTTCCTATCGCCGTAAAATGTTGAACTTAAATTATTCAATTTTTGAAAAAGACATTATCAAAACTGTTTAAATGATGAATAAGCTATTCTCATTAGATCTTTGAGGACTTTTTCCATGTTTATACGCATTTTTGCACGACTTCATCATGATGTTGAAAATCATGCCTGCATATTATCGGTTTAAAGTTAAAAATAACTTTTTTCCATTATGTTACGGGCATACCAAGAATTTTTTCCGACTGTTTTTTATCAGTTTTTTAAACAGCATAATAGCTTCCAAGCACTCAGGATGAAGGCTTTGGCATGGATTGTGCTAATTCTCCAACCATATTTAGGATTGATTCTTTGTCCGACAGTTGGTGTTCCGAATGGTACTATAAGATTAGTGCAAATAATAACCTGGGTGGCATTCAGGCGGTACCGGCGGCTTCTGGAAAAACTTTTTATGTTGGAAGGTACCTTTACAGGAGAGGAGATGAAACAGGAGCGATTACACTCCATGCTAACCGATTCATATCTCACTGCCATGGCCCTGCCTTCCGCGGCCTGGCAATTCAAGGCTTTGGTAAAGGATGGTCTTCCCCATAATTTGCCAGAGAGTTCCCACCATATCGAAGATAATTATGGTAGCACCAATAATCAGTCGAAATTGATCGAAGTCAGGGAACCTCCATCCGGTTGCCAAGTTGCCTCGCTTCAGTCACCGATCATCATGGTTTGTGGAAGTGACAAATTGACTATTCGACTGATGCGCCGTGCCTTGGGAAAAGACGGGTTTACCGTTGAAACAGTTGAACACGAAAAGCAGGCGTTATCTGTCTATGCACGAATCCGACCCGAAATCGTAGTCCTTGATGCATCCACGCCCCTGATGGACGGAATCGCCACGTGTGCCAGACTTCGCAATCTTCCTGGAGGTGATCGGACGCCGATCATAGTTATAACCCGCGAAAGTGACCTTGAATCCATCAAACGTGCCTATCGTGCAGGCGCAACGGATTTTATCGTCAAACCAATTAATTGGTTGATTTTAAAAAATCGCATCCAGAATATGTTGCGATCGAACCAATTGTTTAAGGAACTGAACACCAGTAAATTTCGATTAACCGAAGCGTTGAGAATTGCGCGAGTTGGCAACTGGCAGTGGAACATGAGAGAAAATGAGTTTCACTGTTCAGATGACGTTTACCGGATCTTTGGCCTGAAGCATGTTAATGGTGAGATGACATACAAAACCCTCTTCGAAAGAATTCACCACGAAGACCAGTCGATGGTGAAGGAAGCGATCGAGGCGATAACCCGGTCGGGGGTTCCCTTCAGCATTGATCATCGAATTCTAATTTCCGGCGACCAAGAACGCCTGGTCCATCAGCAGGCTGAGGCAATACGGAATAATCGAGGGGGGATTTCAGAAGTAACGGGAATTTTTCAGGACATCAGTTACCGAAAAAAAATAGATGAAAAAATAATGTACCTGGCCTACCACGACTCACTTACAGGACTTCCCAACAGACTGTTTTTCGAAGAATACTTCAAAAAAGTACTGGCCCAGGCCAAACGCCACGGCCGCGTTGTGGGTCTGCTCAATCTTGATCTGGATCAATTTAAAGTTATTAACGGTACATTAGGGCACAATGCGGGCGATGTACTCCTTAACAAAGTTGCTGAACGTATTTCCCGATGCGTGAGAAAAAGCGATGGCATTTTCCGGAAAAGCAGCCAATTACTGCCGAGTTGTGTGACGCGTTTTGGAGGTGATGAGTTTTCCGCTCTCCTGACGGATATCAAACGAGCGGAAGATACAGCTAAAATTGCAGAGCGTATTTTGAGTGCACTTTCCGAACCTTTTGAAATCAACTCTCAGGAGATCTTCGTGGGGGCCAGTATCGGCATTACGCTTTATCCACAAGGTGGAAAAGACGTCAGCACCCTTTTTAAGACAGCGGATATCGCCATGTATCAGGCGAAAAATCAGGGCAGAAACACGTTCAGATTCTATCAGGAATCTATCGACGATACTACTTTCGAACGGTTATCAATGGAAAGCGCTTTACGCAAAGCCTTGGGTAACCACGAATTTCGTCTCTATTATCAGCCGCAGCTTGACATCCGCACCGGAAAAATAGTCGGAGTGGAAGCCCTGATCCGGTGGGAGCACCCGAAAAAGGGCTTTGTGCTCCCATCGGACTTCATTCCGCTCGCGGAGGAGACCGGGTTCATTGTTCCATTGGGCGAATGGGTTCTTCGCACTGCATGCGCTCAAAACAAATTATGGCAGGATGCCGGTCTGCCACCGATTCGAATGGCTGTCAATCTTTCCAGTCGGCAGTTCAGGCAGGAGGATCTGGTTGAGATTGTATCCAGCGCGCTGGAAGATTGTAATTTGAGTCCGAATTACTTAGAACTGGAACTGACCGAGGGCAGCGTAATGGAAAATGCTGAAAAAAACATTTCCATGCTGCATCGGCTGAAGCAGATGGGAGTGCGGCTTTCCATCGATGACTTCGGAACAGGGTATTCGTCTCTGGCTTACCTGAAACGGTTCCCTATCGACACACTGAAAATCGACCGGTCATTTGTACAGGACCTATCCGAGAACTCGGACGATGCGGCTATTGTAATTGCCATCATGGCCATGGCACGAAGTTTAAATATAAAGGTGATCGCTGAGGGATTGGAAACCGATGCACAGCTGCAATTCCTGGACCAACTGGGTTGCAAGGAAATGCAGGGGTACTTGATCAGTCCCCCTGTTCCCGAACACCAGTTTGTGGAATTTTTGAAAAATGGCAAACGACTTGGAGATCGATGTCTGAAACAGCTGGTCGGTCAATTCAAACAACACAGTTAATTGAGTCAGCCAAGGATCAGCGTCCCCAAAACGGTTGCGACCAGTACCATCAACATAAACAGGCAATCCAGCAGGCCATCGATTATCTTATTGAACATGACACCTCCTCTCACAACCGCATTCAGAGTTAAAAAAAGCTTGGGCTTCCTCTACTGAATCAAACATGATCCACCGCCGTTTGATTGTTTTTGCGCCTTGTTTGCGAACCCACTCAACACCAGTATTTCCGTGATATTCAAATCGATCTTGAAAGAAAGGATGATAAACAAGTCTTGTCATTCCCCCTCCCCTACTTTAATTATGGAATCCCTATGCTGCGCCATCCTTCGATCTGTGTTTCCGTATATATCATCCTGTATTGTCAGATACGGACAAATTCGGAACATTAAATACGGGTTTCGACGACAACCAAATACAGCGTTTTCCCCATTGAATCCGTTTGGTCTTATGATACGAATAATGTGATTCTATAAAAATCAACACGAAGGAACGCAAAGGATGAGAAAACTGGTTCAACTTATTGTGGAGTCGCTGGTTGATGAGCCCGATAAAATTCTTGTAACTGCCATTGAAGGTAGTCAGTCTTCGGTAATTAAAGTCAGTGTGGCCAAGGGGGATTTAGGGAAGGTTATCGGCAAGAACGGCCGGACCGCCAACGCCATTCGAGATATTTTAAACGCGGCATCTGCAAAAGTTAAAAAACGTGCTGTGCTTGAAATAGAAGAATAAGAATTCCGATCCGCCTCTTTGCTTAAAAATAGAATTACATGCGATGACAGAGGTTGAATGGGCCGAATGTGGGGGGCTTTTTCCGACATTGCCGTTAACCCGGAGAAAAGCACGCCAATTTTCTCATAACAGCTTCTACAGGTTTACCCGTGCGTCCTGCCACGGGCATTCACGGCCTGTCTCATTTTTTCGGTCTTATTTACAATATTTCAGGATACAGGCGCTATACGGTTAGATTTTCTGCCATAGAAATTCAACATACGTGGGATTTTCTTATGAAATATCTGAAATACTGTATAGGATTCACTTTTTTGCTCATTGTCTTATCCTGGACCCCATCTTTGGCTGAGGAGAATACAGGAAAAAACGCAATAGGGATCAGACATGGTTTCACGGCCCTTGAACATGACGCTTATTTTCATCTCAATGAGTTCTATTTAACCTATGGATTGCCGTGGAAAAAAAACTGGGACTCGGGTTGGCGCATGCGTACAGGGTTGAATGCCAACCTCGGTCAATACCGGGCTTCAAACGAAACAGCCTTCGTTGGCTCAACCGGACCGAATTTTGAATTTTTCAGCCCCTGTAATTGGATTTCTCTGACATTGGGTATCCGAGCAGCCTACCTGGATGATCACAAATTCGGAGAGGGAGAAGAGCAGGAAAAACTCGGCGGGCGACTGGCTTTTATTGAAGAGGCCGGCATAACTATTGAATTTCCCTGGGACATTGCCGCAGGATACCGGTATCAGCACCAGTCCAATGCCGGAATATACAAACACAATCCCGGAATAGACCTTCACGTATTCGAAGTTAAGTATCGCTTTTGATTGTTCTGGAAGTTGAGTCCGAGGCAGAGATGGTGCCTGGGGCCGGAATCGAACCGGCACGGCACTCAGTACCGAGGGATTTTAAGTCCCTTGCGTCTACCAGTTCCGCCACCCAGGCACACGGTTTTTTCGATATACCCAATAAAACCGCGTCTCTCACCGAATTGTAGCCGTCCTTTTAACTGTTCAACCCGTATTTGTCAAGGACTCAGACTGTAATTTGAGCGTTAACCGGACATGACGCCTATCCGGCGGCATGCATGGATTACTCCGTGGCAGCTGCAAGCTGTACTTACAAGGATCGTTTTTTTTGTCCGGGATGCTTCTGAGAGAGCCCCGAAAAGAGCAGTCGGCCGATAACCACCAAGGCCTGGAGAAAGCTGATGACTTCGAACAACGATGGACCTGAAACCATCCAGTTGCAGGTTCGCCAGTTTTTCATGAAGAATACAGGGGCGAGGTTTCCCGGTATACGTACAAAAATCCTTGGGCTCAGGACAATCGTCAGGACAAAGAAAATCTGCATTGCTGACGTATAACTCCCCATTTTTCCCCCGAATCGGATTCGGAAGCATATGAGCCACCGTTTCCGGAACCGGCATCTCGACGATTTCCCCGTGGTCCCTCAACTTGCTTTTGATCCATTCAAAAGCTACATGCCTGGGTATCATGGGTATGATCCAGTCAGGAGTGTCGGCATCTATGAGATTCCTTTCCAAAAAAGTAATGCCATCGGCACAGATGGTCCGGATCCCCACTTCGGCAAACGGTTTCAACCGGTCCTGAAGTTGATCAATCAATGTAATCTCTGCCGTTTTGAATCGCGGCCGTAGCCGCTCCATTGCTTTCAGGCCGAAACGTCCCGCTCCCAGCAGCCATATCCTCATCATTAGTTCCCTTTATTTCCAGTTTTCGCCGGTCTCGTAGCGCTACCGAAATTAAATTTTTGTTAGTTTCCGGTCTTTATTTGTAAAATTAAGGCCTGAGCTTGTCAAACAGGTATCAATCTGATAGGCCGATGCCATGAAATCCAACATGTCCGAACCAAAACTGATTTTAGCTTCCAAATCGCCTCGAAGGCGCTATCTCCTGCGGCAGGCCGGTCTGGAATTCACTGTTCTTCCAAGCCAATTTGATGAATCGTCAGTGCCGATGCAAAATCCGGCGTCATATGTCAAAACGCTTGCTTACGCAAAGGCCATGGAGATTGCCAGAAAATATCCCGAAAGCTGGGTTATCGGTGCTGATACGGTTGTTGTAATCGACGATGCCATCCTCGGCAAGCCCCGATGCGCCGAGGATGCGCGGAAAATGCTGGAACGTTTGAGCGGAAAAGCCCACCAGGTGCATACCGGTTATGCTGTTTGCTGCCTGGCCGAAGACTGCCGGTTTTGCGAAACGATAACCACTGCAGTCTATTTTAAGACCCTGACCCCAGATGAAATTGAATGGTACATTCAAACCGGCGAGCCATTTGACAAGGCAGGCGCTTATGCCATCCAGGGAATTGGCACGTTTCTGGTAAAACGCATTGAAGGTTCTTATACGAATGTGGTGGGGCTTCCGGTTTGTGAACTCATCGAATTTCTGATAAAAGAAGGGGTAGTTGGCAGGGCTGACCGAAAGTTGCCGGTTATTCAGAAAGGAGACGGCTGCAGATTGTGAAAGCGCGGTTGGAGAATATTCGAAAACGAATCAAAAATGCTGCCCTGAAATGCGGCAGGAATCCTGAAACCATCCGGCTCGTTGCGGTGAGCAAAACAATGCCCGCTGAACGCGTAAAAACAGCCATTGAAGCCGGGGTCACAACCATTGGCGAGAACTATATTCAGGAGGCGCGGGAAAAATTCAACGACCTTTCATCGTTTCCGGTTTCCTGGCATTTCATAGGACACCTGCAGACCAACAAGGCCAAATACGCCGTTCGAATGTTTGACCTGATTCAAACGCTTGATTCGGTCAAACTGGCAAAAGAGATCGATAAACAGGCCAAAAAAATCGATAAAGTTCAATCGGTGCTGCTCCAGATCAATATTGGGCAGGAAGAGACTAAATCCGGCGTCGATGAATCGGAAGTTATGGCCCTGATTGCTGAAATAGGCCAATTGAAAAACATAGCCATCAAGGGATTGATGACGATCCCGCCGTTTTTTAATCAACCGGAACTGGTCAGGCCTTATTTCAAGACCCTCAGCAACCTGCGGCAGCGTATTGAAAGCAAGGCACTGCCGAATGTTTGCATGGATGAGTTATCCATGGGGATGACCGGCGATTTTGAGGTCGCCATCGAGGAAGGCGCCACCATGGTTCGAATCGGAACCGCCATTTTTGGAAGTCGACAGTGAAACTATTGCTTCATATCTGCTGCGGTCCATGCGCCATTTTTCCAGTCAATTTGCTGCGGAGTGAAGGCGCCGATGTGATGGGCTTTTTTTATAAACACAACATTCACCCGTTCACTGAAATGCAGCGGCGAAAAGAGGCCCTTGAGTCCTATGCCGATCATGTCGGATTGCGGGTCATTTATCAGGAGGAATACGACCTGGAAGGTTTTCTGCGCAGCGTGGTATTCAGGGAGGCCAACCGATGTTCATATTGCTATCATGACCGGTTGCGGTGTACTGCACTGCTGGCTAAACGTGGTAAATTCGATGGTTTTACCTCCACGCTGTTATACAGCAAATTCCAAAACCATGAACAGATCAAATCCATCGGTGAATCCGTCGGCCGATCCGTCGGAATTCCATTTTATTACCGAGATTTTCGAACAGGATGGAAAGAAGGCATCGACGCATCGAAAGAACTCGGGCTTTACAGGCAGCAATACTGTGGATGCATATACAGCGAAAAGGACAGATACGATAACAAAAGACGCTGAGGAACGCGGGTCAGATAAATCGAAATCTACCAGATAATGGATCGTATTCCAGTTATGAGCGTTGCGTGATACGTTTCGTTTAAGATCCTTTCATTTCAGGATAACTAGCGAATCCGCCATGGAATTTTCAAAAGGCGGAGCAAAATGTAAACCTGTTAAATCAGCGTTCCTTACCCGACGATTAACCCGCCCTGCATGTTCATCCGAGATTATACTCCAGCAAAGGCCGGTGAGGCTGGCTATCCAGGCGATTTATGTTTGCAAACTTTTTTTATTTTATTATCGTTCTGCTGATTTATTCCACCTATCCCACCCCTGATGCCGTCTATCTGTCCTTTTGGGAAACTATAGCGATTTTCTTCCTTCTTGCCGGCGGTTATGCGCTCCTTACCCGAAAGATGTTCCGGTCTCTGACAAAAACGATTTCAGCGCAAAGTCCTGCCCGCCTGGACCATCGGTACCAGCGATTGATGACCCGACAATCTATTCTGGCTGTATGCCTGACGGCCATCGATATTTACGCCCTCAATCTTCCATATTTCCTCAGACGTCTTGACATATTTGTATTGCTTCCGACACTGGAGGCTATCATTTTTCTCGGCATTTTTATTATCTACCTGTCAACAATGTGGGTATCGGCCTACCACGCACACACAAAAATTTATCCATCGGGTATTTCCCTGAAAACCTTTGTCGTTTCAAATATTTCTTTTGCAATCCCGGTAATGTTACCCTGGTTTTTGCTGTCCGGGACAGCCGATCTGATTTTCGCTCTGCCCTTTGAAACGCCAAAGCGAGTCCTGTCCACCACAGAAGGTGAAATTGGCTTTTTTTTGATTTTTCTTATCGGCGTTGCCCTGACCGGCCCCGCGATCATCCAGAAATTCTGGAGATGCAAACCGCTGGAGCGCGACGATCGGAGAAAACGTATTGAAAATTTGTGCCGTCGAGCCGGAATGGCATATGCGGACATTCTGTATTGGCCAATATTCGGCGGTCGAATGGTGACTGCAGGGGTCATGGGACTGGTCAGCCGATTCCGTTACATTCTCATTACCCGGTCATTGTTCCAGGTTTTGAATTCAGCGGAAATCGATGCGGTCATTGCCCATGAAATCGGGCACATCAAAAAGCGACACCTGTTGCTTTACCTTATTTTTTTCGCCGGATACATGCCCCTATCCTACGCTGCATTCAATATTATTTATCTCCTGATCTACTATTTTGCCCCCTTGCGTGCCCTGGCAACCCATATCGGATTCAATCACCCCTCTGTTTACTCAGGCATTTTCAGTGCTGTGGCAATTGCAACTTTTCTGCTTTATTTCAGGTATCTCTTTGGCTATTTCATGCGGAATTTCGAACGTCAGGCTGACACTTACGTGTATACACTATTCAACAGCTCAATTCCGCTGATGACCACCTTACAAAAGATAGCGGATACAAGCGGTCAGGCGCCGGATCGACCGAACTGGCATCATTTCAGCATTTCCGAACGGATCGATTTTTTAAAAAAATGTGAAAGCGATCGGCGATGGATTAAGCGGCATGATAAAAAACTGCGCAGAAGTATCGCGCTATATATTGTTGCACTGCTTATGGTTGGTGTCCTGGGGTATCAATTGAATTTCAGCGATTCCGGCAAGCAGTTGAATCAACATGTCCTTGAAGAAATCATTCTCCAGGAAATCGAAAAACATCCGAATGATGCTGAGCTGTTCAGTGCTCTGGGGGATTTGTATTACGCCCAGAATAAATACCAACTGACCATTTCCGCCTATAATAAATCACTGGCCATAGCGCCGGACAATCCACAGGTTCTCAACAATCTGGCCTGGTTGTATGCCACCTGCGAAAACCCTGAATTCAAGCACCCCACCCAGGCCCTGGAACTGGCCACTCGCGCGGCAGAACTGCAGCCGGATGCACAGATTCTGGACACCCTGGCTGAAAGTTTCTATGTCAATGGAATGTATAAAGAGGCCGTTTCAGCCGGCGGCAGGGCGCTGTCTCAGGCGCAAAACAACCGAGGGTATTTTGAGAAACAGCTGAAAAAGTTTATCGCTGCTGCAGATTCAAGCCGCACTAACACCGAAACAAGACAGAAAGACCCATTCGAAAAGCCAGATTGAACACAATGCAATTTCCTGCAGTATATTCAATCCGCGTTTTTAGTTTGCCCACAGGTGCAGGCCTTTATTTAATGCAGACTTTTCGAACCTGGAGAAGGTCCGTGTGGCCCGAAAAAATCTTTTCGATACCGTCTTGCTTCAAGGTTGTCATGCCATCATTGAGAGCCTGCTCCCGGATTTGCTCCATCCGTGCCTTCATCTGGATCAATTTTTTCATTTCATCCGTGCCGACCAACAATTCATGGATACCCATCCGGCCGCGGTAACCGGTATTGTTACACTTGGCGCATCCTTTTGTCCGATACAACGTAAGATCGTCAGAGTAAGGGATATTGGCAATTTTTTGAAAGTCTTCGGGTCCATATTCCCGCACGAGTTCATCGTATTCATCCTGAGACGGATGATAGGCTTCTTTGCAGTCCTTGCACAGAGTACGAACCAGACGCTGGGCCAGAATGCACAGCACAGCGTCGGCAAAATTAAATGGATCCATGCCCATGTCCAACAGACGGGTAATGCTCTCCGGCGCACTGTTGGTATGAAGCGTTGAGAAAACCAGGTGACCGGTCAATGACGCTTCGATACCAATAGATGTGGTTTCCTTATCGCGCATCTCCCCCACCATAATCACATCCGGGTCCGCTCGCAGAAAAGCGCGCATGGCCGCCGCAAAATCAAAGCCGATTTTGGGTTTCACCTGTACCTGCCGAAGTCCTTTTTGGGTAATTTCCACAGGATCCTCGGCAGTCCATATTTTCGTTTCCTGGTTATTAATATAGCTGAGTGCCGAATGAAGCGTCGTTGTCTTTCCGGAACCGGTGGGGCCGCAGACAAAAATGATGCCATACGGCGTTGTGACCATTTCGAGAAAATTTTTAAAGTTCCTCTCGGAGAACCCGAGCTTATCCAGAGGAAGCGGTTCCCCCGCCGCAAGAATACGCATCACCACATCCTCGATACTGCCCTGCGTCGGCACTGTTGCCACACGAAGTTCAATGTCCAGTCCGCCGTATTTTTTAAATTTGATCTTCCCGTCCTGAGGTTTTCGGCGCTCGGCAATGTCAAGATCAGCCATGATCTTGATGCGGGATACCACCGCACTTTTGTAGCTGAACGGGATGGTCTGGTACACTGAGCAGGCGCCGTCCACCCGGACCCGGACAACGGTATTTTCCCGCCCGGGGTACGGTTCGATATGGATATCCGAGGCCCCCCGGTGATAAGCATCCAGGATAATCTTATTGACCAACTGAACAACGGCACTGTCCTCTTCTCCAACCGACTGCTCAGCCTCATCGAGGTAATCCGTTTCATCCTGAAGCTGGGATATGATTTCATCAATGGCTGCCAGCTCTTTTTCATCCTGCGTAAACAGCTTGATGAATTCCTGAATATCCCGTGCCAGAGCCACACAAAAGGTGAGCTGTTTCCTTGGGAAAAGCCCTTTTATGACATCCATCTTCTGGAGATCAAACGGATTGTCGACGGCAATGATCACCTTGCCGTCCTCCACCCGAAGGGGTACCCAGTTGTTCTTTTTCATAAAGGGGACCTTCAGGCCGGCCAACAGTTCACCCGGAATGGGGGTGTTCTGGTTGAACTCCACAAGGGGTACCCGGTAGAAATGACTGAGCGATTTTCCTACATCGGATTTTGAGACCTTGAATTCGGAAATCAGGATTTCTTCGATAGGCTTCTTCTGCTGCCTTGAATCGGCAATGGCCTTTTCGACCTCTTTGCTGGAAATGATGTGGTTTGCCAGGAGGTAATCAAATTTACTTGGCCTGGCTTTTGAAATCCGTTTCTGGTTGTACAGCGCTATGCCAAGTATATTCGCCAGTTCGGAGACAGACTGCTCATCTACGGCAGTGAAGCTTGCACCGTCTTTTCGGTTGATAAGTTGAATGACACCTAACAGGAATTTTTTGTATTTGATGGGATACGCGAGCACCTGTCGGGTAACAAAACCGGTTTTCTGATCCCACCGTCTGTCAAATCCCAAATCCGGATCAATGGCGGAGAGCTCATTTTCATCATAGACGTTTTTCAGATTGAGCATTTTCTGTTTGAACGCACAACAGCCGGCGATGCTTTTGGCTGAAACCGGTATCCTGATTTCGGAGATCTCCCGTCCGGATTTGAATCTCGATATTAACTCGCGGGTTTTACCGTCAACGACATAAACAGTAATACGCTCAGCTTCAAAGAGAGAAATGATTTCATCTCTGAGATTGATGAGAATCTCATCCAGATTTTTCGCAGCGTAAATTTTATTACAGATTTCCTGCAGGCGGGTTCGATATTCAACCTCGGATTTGAGGTATTGAACGTCATTTGAGTTTGCGATGGAAGTTCCTGGCCTGTTGGGTACCGTCATGGTCAAACCTCGTTCAGTTGTCGGCCCGTGAATGTTGTGTTACGAAATGTAAAATATTTTGCCGGCAGACAGGTTGGATGGGCAGTCTCGATATCTACAACGCCTCCTAACCAGTGCCTCGGCTTTCAATCAGGCTCTCAGAAAAGCGGGTGAAATAATATTGCATAAAATCCTGGTAAACTAATCTACCTGTCCGGTGACTGCCGGTCTATCAGTTTGCGGTAGTTTGTCAGAAGTTTTTTCCCGCCTCCGCCTATCAACAGCAGGCCCAACAGGTAAAAACAGAATCGAATAAAGTACTTGACACTGGCGAAGTGAGGTATGCTTTCAATCTGCGGCATTACCTGCGGTATTCGAAAGAAAACGCCGATACCGGCAAGTACCAGAGCTACCCCCCAGATAAGCTGCATAATAATTTTATTTTTTTCCATCGGCCTGTTCCAAAGAGGTCAAACGGAAATTCATCACCGCCCGCCCCTGATTGAATCGAAATCTCCAAGTATTTAAAGCGATATACACCGATATATGGCACCCTGTCAATTTTGCGCAACCTTGCATTGAAATTATCCCGGGCACGCCCGGATCACGGCTAACGACCGATCGGAGAGAAGTTCCGGCAAACGATATCGATTAACATCCACGGTCAGAGTAAGCCGCCCGCTTTCGCACTGCCCTGCAGATGAAACGTTAATATCTGAAATACAATCAATTTCCGAATCGTTCAGGTTCCCTTTCATGGCGAGAATTGTTCCACCGGCAGCCAGCAGGGGCAGCGCTGAATGCACAAAACGATTCAATGATGAAAACGCACGGCAGATAATGACATTAAATTGGTGTTGGAAATCAGGGTGCCGGGCAAGGTCCTCAACCCGGCCGTGATGTGCGAAGATCTCTCTCAGTTGCAGCAGCCGGATCACCTGGCTCTGAAAACTGACCTTTTTGCGGACCGAATCGACAAGACAAGTCTCTACGGCTGGGCACACGATTTTAAGGGGAATGCCGGGAAACCCTGCACCTGAGCCGATATCAAGCATTTTACCAGTGGAAGGCATGCACGGCACGGCAGCGATAGAGTCGACAAAGTGTTTTATCGCCATCTCTTCGGGATCTGTGATTGCAGTCAGATTGATGCGGCGGTTCCAGTGAACCAATTCCCGGGCATGGACAGCGAACTGATCGACCTGGGATTCGCTGACATGCACACCGAGCCTCAATGCCCCCTCTGTGATTAGCGCTCTCCAATTACTATCGCCAATTTCCATTGCAACGCCTGTAGTTCATAAAGAATTGGTCTCATGAGTGCCAATTCCCGAAATCATTTTGCCGGCTCAACAGCGGCACTCCGATTCATCTTCAGCCGGTCTGGTGTCGACCGCCTCGTCAAAATTCATGTGCAGGGTCAAATCGCTTCCGCTGCTCCATACCGATTTGGCTGTGGGGTACCGTCTTTTGAAAACATGGATCATTGGCGTGTTTTCCTTGAGCACTGAGGCGGTAAATCCGGAATAATTATTTTCTTTGGCTATCTTTTCCAACTGCTCAAGCAAATAGGTGGCGATACCAGATCCCTGGAAGTCCTCGCGCACAACAAAGGCCACCTCCGCCCTGTCCTCCTCCTCTTTGGCATAGGACCCGATGGCCATTATTTCCTGGTGCCCTTCTTTCTGGATCAATCCGATCAGTGACATATTCTTTTTGTAATCTACACTAGCCCACTGCCGTTGAACCACTTCATGGGAAAAATTTCTCATCTTGTAAAAAAAACGATAATAGATGGTCTTTTCCTGCAGGGAATAAAAAAAGTTTCGGTACGAAAATTCGTCCGATGGCAGCAGTGGACGAAATTCAACCGTCTTGCCGTTTTTCAGCCGTAATGTGCTTTTATAGTTTTCCAGAAACAAAAGGTCATCTTTTGACGGCGGAAGCTGGTCGGCAAAAATATAATGACGATTTTTTGCCACATCGATCAGATGCTCACGAAATTTCGGATGGGCAATCTGCGCCAATTCCATGACCCGCTGAAAAATCCCCTTCCCTTTCAACTCGGCAATCCCATATTCGGTAATGACAAAATTGACGTCACCCCGGGTCGTGGCCACTCCAGCACCTTCACTGAGATGGGGCACAATGCGCGATACACTGCCATTTTGTGCCGTAGACGGCAACGCAATGATGGAAAACCCCCCTTTTGACATGGCGCTGCCCCGGAGAAAATCGACCTGGTCGCCTATACCGCTGTAAAAGAGATATCCCATGGAGTCTGTGCATACCTGACCGGTCAGATCCACCTCCAGGGCGGAGCTGATTGAAATAAGATTTTCATTCCGAGCGATCTCCATGGGATCACTCACAAACTCAGAAGATCGAAAATAAAACATGGGGTTGTTGTCTACGTATCGGTAGAGCTTTTCAGACCCCATGCACAGGGATGCCACCACCCGGCCGGGCAGCAGGGATTTTTTCTTGTTGGTTATCACCCCTTTTTCAAAAAGCGGCATAAAACCATCGGTGATGACCTGGGTGTGAACCCCCAGGTCTTTCTTTTTGTCCAGATATCGCAAAACCGCATTGGGCAGATGGCCGAAACCAATCTGGAGGGTAACGCCGTCGTCAATCAGTTGAGAAAGGTAATGCCCAATCCGTCTGACCACTTCGTCATCTTTGCTCTGGGGGGTCATCTCCACGATCGGTTCTTCATGGAGCACGAAATAATCAATTTCATCGACATGCACAAAACTGTCGCCCCAGGTTCTGGGCATTCTGGGATTTATCTGAGCGATAACGACCCGGGCGTTGGCTACTGCGGAGCGGGTAATGTCAACGGAAACCCCTAAACTGCAATACCCGAATTTATCCGGTGGACTGACCTGGATCAGAGCGAAATCCAGTCCGATTCGCTGGGAGGAAAACAAGCGCGGTATCTGGGAAAGATAAGCAGGAATATAGTCGATTTTCCCTTCGAATGCGGCTTTTCGCATGGTGGTGCTTATAAAAAACAGTTTGAGAGAAAAGCGGGCCAGAAATGTTTCGTCCTCCATGAACCCGGAAAGAGTTGAAGAGAGCATCTGGTAGACCATGATGTCCTGAAGCCTCATATCCTTGACCATGGCATGAATCAGGTGTTGGGGTTCACCGCAGCCGGTGCCAATAAACACCCGGCTGCCACTTCGGATTTTGGACACCGCCTCTTCCGCGTTCATGACTTTGTCCGGACAGTACCCTATCAGATCCATCGACTCTCTCCTTGGGTCAGCGTTTATAATTTAATCCAGTATAAATATCTAAATCAGCGCGTTCGTCAAGGCGTTAGCTGTCTTTCCACCTAAGCCGTCCTGATTTTAAAGGGCTCAGCGACAAGTGCAAGTGTTTTTATGATAATGGGCCGTTGCCTTGTGGTTCTGCCAATTGTACGGCGGCTCAATGTTGCCTGCTGAAATGCACAGCCTCTCAACTCGAGGTTGACCACCGATTGTCGGGCTGTTATTTTCAATTTTCCGTTCGTACGGTCTGACAGGTGGCTGACTTTATCAGTAATCGGCAGGTGAAATATGAAAATTATTGAGTATCGTCAAGCAAGTGCATCACATTTTGAATCGGAAACGGTCAAAGGCGTAACCGGCCGCATATTGATCGGCAAACAGGACGGTGCCCCTTCGTTCTGCATGCGCCATTTTGAGGTGGCTGAGGCGGGGTACACCCCCCGTCACTCCCATGAGTGGGAACATGAAATATTTTTTCTGTCCGGTGAGGGCGAAATTTATACAAATGGAAAATGGAGCAAGGTCGCCAAGGGAACAGCGGCCTTCATTCCGGGAAATGAAGAGCACCAAATTCGAAATGTTGGCACATCGCCCCTGCAGTTTATCTGCCTGATTCCATCCGGTCCGCCGGAACTTTAAACCAGAGCGAGATCAAACGCCCGCGGAGAGCTGCCGTACTGCGAGAGCCGGGACAGCAGCATTTAAGGACAGGTGCTCAGATGAACGCTACGTATCGAAATCCGTTTCCCACAGTGGATATAATCATAGAAATCGACAATGGCATCGTATTGATCGAACGAAAAAACCCGCCACACGGCTGGGCCCTCCCCGGAGGATTCGTGGATTATGGAGAAAGCCTTGAAACATCGGCAGTCCGGGAGGCAAAAGAGGAAACCTCTCTTGACGTTCGATTGGTTGAACAGTTTCACGCCTACTCGGATCCGAACCGCGATCCTCGACATCACACCATAACCGTCGTTTTTATAGCTACAGCAGATGGGCTTCCTGTTGCTGCCGATGATGCTGGAAAGGCAGAATTGTTCACTGAAAGCAACCTCCCCGAATCCATTGCGTTTGACCACGGTCGAATCTTAAACGATTATTTCCGATACAAAAAAGGGGCATCAAAACTGGAAATTTTTTCCGACGAATCCGAATGGATCGCGGAATAACGAATTTGCATTTCTCAGCTTTTCAGGCGGGGCTCCATGAAGGATTCCAAGTCTTCCGGGATGTACCGGCCCTTTGAAAATCTCAGGGCACTTCTGAACGAGCGTTTTACCACTCAGCCCGTCGACGCTGCTGTGCCTTGCCGAAAAAAGGCCACGGCGTCCCGATCCGCTCGTCACGATTCGACAGCCCACCCATCTCCGGAGTCTGATCAAGAGCTGTTTCTGAAAGCAATGGCGGATGTCAGGCCGATTCAGCGCAGTGACCGGGCCGAGCGACACATGGAAGTGAACGTTACCGAGACTGTGGCTGATGACAGCGATGATGAGGCGCTGTGCCGTTTGAAAACCCTTATTCGGACCGGCGAAGGGTTTATTGTTGCCGATACGCCGGAATACATGGAGGGAACTGGCTATCATGTGCACCCGGAGGTCACCCGCAGACTGCATCGCGGGGAATTTTCCATCCAGGCCCATATCGATCTTCACGGACTGGGTGTCGATGACGCACGGTCAGCACTCGAAATGTTTTTTCGTGACGCCATTCGAACAGGAAAACGGGCGGTCCTGATCGTCCATGGCCGGGGCCTATCCTCACCGGCAAAGCCGATCCTGAAGGCAAAAGTTTACGAATGGCTGACAGCCGGCCCCTGGAGGAAATGGGTCATTGCATTTACCAGTGCCCGCTCCATTGACGGTGGTGCCGGGGCGTCCTACGTACTTCTCAGAAACCGGCCCGTCACCAAAAAGCTAAAAAAAAGCTCCCAAAGCAACCGGAACCGTCAGAGTACCTCTACGCCCCCAACGGCCTGAATTCAATTCTGCATTACCTACCAACCAGTTTGCCTGCAATCCGAAAAAGCGCCATTCCAGCGCCAGCAGTGCCCTTTTATTTTTAAGATGCTGTTTAGTTATTGCTAATTTATCGTTAATCGTTTGAGGTGCGCAATTTTTTTCTTGACTTAAAAAATTATGCAACTACAATCGGCCGGCCTTTTCGAATTTCCCCATAAAAAACGGATATCCACCGAACTACTGCGGGCAACAAGACGGCTTCCGGGGCAAAAGAACCAATTCTGTTTACACGGGTGCTACTGAAAAACAGCCTCAATGATGTCGGGGCTATCCATTTTTTTTCGGGCCGCCGGATTTCCGGTTGCCCTTCCTCATCGGGTTAACGAAACCTGAATGGGGCTTTTTTATTTGAAAAGGGAATAGAGAGATTTATTTTGAAAAACAAATAAAACGTTATCCCCGGTATTGGGAAAGGGACATCGAGCATGAGTTACGACATCCAAAAAGTTCGAAACATCGGCATCAGTGCACATATTGATTCCGGAAAAACCACACTGACCGAGCGTATTCTGTTTTATACCAACCGCATTCATGCCATCCACGATGTTAAGGGCAAGGATGGGGTCGGAGCCACCATGGATTCCATGGAACTGGAAAAAGAACGTGGCATCACCATCGCATCGGCAGCTACTTACTGCGAATGGAGCGGGCACGAAATTAACATCATTGACACCCCCGGCCATGTGGATTTCACCATTGAAGTCGAACGCTCGCTTCGGGTGCTGGATGGCGCCATCCTGGTACTTTGTTCGGTTGGCGGCGTGCAGTCGCAATCGATCACTGTCGATCAGCAGATGAAGCGATACAAGGTTCCCTGCATTGCATTCATCAATAAATGCGATCGAAGTGGTGCGAATCCGTTCCGCGTCATCGATCAACTCAAAGATAAGCTGGGACACAATGCAATAGCCCTGCAGATGCCGATCGGACTCGAGGCGGATTTTGACGGTGTTGTGGATCTGATTGACATGAAAGCGGTTTACTTCGACGGCTCGAACGGCGAAACCATTCGGATTGAAGAAATTCCGGAACATCTCAAAGATGAAGCCGAGCAGCGGCGAGAGGAACTGGTTGACCAGGCATCCATGTTTTCAGATGAGCTTACCGAAGCGATCCTGGAAGAACAGGAAATTACACGGGAGTTGCTGGTGGACGCCATTCGGCGGGGCACCCTGACCCGGGAGATTACCCCCGTGATGATTGGCTCCGCATACAAAAACAAGGGCGTGCAGCCCCTTCTGAATGCCGTTACGGCTTATCTGCCCTGCCCGTCTGACGTTGAAAACGTGGCCCTTGACAGAGATAACGAAGAAGCTTCTGTTTCACTCTCCAGCGATGCCACGGATCCCGTGGTGGCCCTCGCGTTCAAACTTGAAGACGGCCAGTACGGCCAGTTAACTTATATCCGGGTCTATCAGGGAACCCTGAAAAAGGGCGACACCGTCATAAACATTCGAACCGGCAGAAAAATCAAGGTCGGTCGTGTAGTCCGAATGCATGCCGATCAGATGGAGGAAATCGATGCAATTCCCGCTGGGTTTATCGGCGCCCTGTTTGGAATCGATTGCGCCTCCGGCGATACATTCGCTGCACCGGATTTGAATTTGACCATGACCTCCATGTATGTACCGGATCCGGTGATTTCCCTTGCAATCGTTCCGGATGACAACAAGGCCCAGATCAAGATGGCAAAGGCCCTGGGGCGCTTCACCAAAGAAGATCCCACTTTTCGTACCCGGGTAGATCACGAAACCAACGAAACCATCATTGAAGGAATGGGTGAGTTGCATCTCGATGTGTATGTCGAGCGTATGCGACGTGAATACGGTGCCTCGGTAACCACCGGAAAGCCCCGTGTAGCCTACAGGGAGACAATTTTACAGCGGGCCGAATTCGACTATGTTCACAAGAAGCAGACCGGTGGTTCCGGTCAGTTTGGCCGGGTTGTCGGCTATATTGAGCCTGTCACCGAGGATTTCGAGTTTGAAAGCAAGGTGGTTGGCGGCAACATCCCTACCCAGTACATTCCGGCCTGTGAAAAAGGTTTCAAGGCTTGTATGGTCAAAGGGCCCAAAATGGAATATCCGGTAACCGGCATAAAAGTTGTCCTGACTGACGGTGCGTCCCATTCGGTGGACTCGTCAGAGATGGCCTTCCAGGCGGCTGCCCGAGGTGGGTTCCAACAGGCCTACCCAAAGGCAAAACCTGTCATCCATGAACCGATCATGAAAGTGGTGGTCGAAACACCGACTGAATTTCAGGGCTCAGTGATGGGGCTGTTGAACCAGCGCCGGGGGATGATTGTCGGCACTCAGGAAGAAGGGCACATGTGCGAAATCGAAGGTCAGGTGCCCCTTGCCGAGATGTTCGGCTTTTCAACCGTACTTCGGTCCGCTACTCAGGGAAAAGCCCAGTACACAATGGAGTTTGCCCAGTACCGGCAGGTGCCTCAATCCGTATCTGATGAACTCATCGAGCAAAAGGCAAAAGCCAAAAAAAGCGCTGCCTGAGTCGCAACGATACCACGGATACCATTGACCATCACATGACCGGATGCGATCGATTGAGAATACGACACGTTACTGATCATTCAACTGAAGGCCCCTCGCTCGCTTCCATTCGCTGGCTCGCGAAAAAGAATGAAACCGGCGCAGGAAAGGCGGGCCGGGTCATACAGTTAAAGGAGATAAATCTTATTATGCTGAAAAACGATCTAATCCTTCGAAATCCGTTGCGGATGATCGGGAAAAAAGATGAGGAAATCCTTTTGGGGGGCGGATTCGGGGCGGTTCTGGCTCGAGCCGGAGTCGGCAAAACGGCACTCATGGTGCAAATGGCACTGAATGCTCTGCTGCAAAGCAAAAAAATCCTTCACATCAGCCTCAACGATCCTGTTGAAAAAGTCAGGCTGTGGTACAAGGAAGTGTTCAGCAACATTGCCGAACAGTATCAGGTTAAACAGATTGACAAGTTGTGGGAGGATATACTGCCCTATCGGTTCATTATGACCTTCAAGGTGGAGGGGTTCAGTGTTCCGAAGCTCGAGGAGCGCCTGACCGATCTGATCGAGCAGAATATATTTTCACCCCGCGAGATCCTGATCGACGGCCTCCCCTTTGATGAATCCACCCGGGAATCGCTGCTTCAGCTCAAGGCGCTGGCCAAGCGATTTGGCTTCAGCGTCTGGTTCAGCGTCCGCACTCATCGCCATGAAGAACCGGGACCGGAGGGCATCCCCGTCCAACTCCTTCCTGTTGTGGACCTGTTTGATGTGGCAATCGAGCTCAAGCCTGAGGGTAAAGATATTTATGTGCGCGCTCTGAAGGGCGGTGGCGATCTTGGCCAGCCGCCCCTGATGCTCGATCCGTCCACCATGCTGCTCAAAGACACGAACCAGTCAGCCTGACAAGCAGATCATACGCATCTGCGATGGTAATTTAGAATAAAAAAAATTATTTTGCGTTTGACATTCGTCGAACCTGAAACCCGTTGCAATCCTTGGAAGGTTGGGTCAACCGTATAATGAGACGATGGATTTCGTTTCATGTGGCCCAACCTTCGTGGTTTGGCAGAACCCCTTTCAGAAACGCGATTCACCCCCTTTTTTCATCCAGCCCCAAAACACTGATTCCGGTGGTGATTCATCCACTCTGACTGAGCTTTTCCCTTTGCGTTTGTCATCCGGCAGTAGTTTCGTGTATACCCTGAATTGCGGAACCCTCCGATTTGTAATAGTATTACAAAATTAGTTGCGTTATGGCGGCTTGGTCTGCAGATTAATCAGGTAAAACCTGACGCCACCCTGAATGTTTCATCCGCAAATGGTTCCGGATAATTCCGTCGGTCAGAGTCCATGAAAAAGGCATTCAAAATCATCGGCATCGGTGCCCTTGCTCTGCTTATCCTGGCAGCCGCATTCGTCAAATTGGGAACGCGGTTTGTAAACACCGAGTCATTCAAACGGCAAATCGAAACCTACGTCGAATCGGCCGTGAACCGGAACTTCATTTTCCGTGGTGAAATCCGCTTCAGTCTATTCCCCTGGGCAGGCTTGACAGTGGAGGACATTGACCTTGAAAATCCAGAAGGGTTCCCGAAAGGGTCCATGCTCTCTCTTCGGTCAGCAGATATTCGGGTCGAACTTATGCCGTTGTTCAAGCAGCAACTGGTATTTAAGGAGATCCTGTTCAACGGAGCGGTGCTGGAACTGATCAGGAACCGGGACGGGCACTTCAACTGGGAGGGGCTGATTTCTGAAAATAAAAGCAATCGCCCCCGTACCGGGCCGGACAACCGGCCATTCACCCTCCGGGATTCGGGCAGGTTAAGAATCGAAGATGCCCGGGTGATCTATACAGACTTGGCCGGGGAAACCTCCCTGGAATTGCATCACGTTGAATTTGAAGTGGATCAGAGCCAGCAACATGATTTCCAACTGGCGTTTGATCTTTCCGCGCAACAGGGCGAAGGCGCGCATAAAAAATCGCTTTACGCCCACATCAAGTGGGATGGTAGTGCCCGGTTCAATCCCAACCGCTCGCCATGGGCTGCTGTCGATGATTCCCGATTCAAATTATCTGTTGCGGTGTCGGACAGTGCGGACGGGGTGATCGCCGGCGATTTAAATGGTGAAGTCACGCTGGATCTCAATGCCGCAAAACTGACGGTGGATCGACTCAATGGGCGGCTGAATGATGTTATCTTTTCAGGAAATATAAACGGTGAGCGGATTCTGTCAGACCCCATATTTTCCGGGCGGCTGTTACTTCCTGAGACCAATACCCGAACGGTTCTTGCCGCAGCCGGCATCCCAGCGACTGATTCGGGAAATCTTCGTTTACCCGAAACGATTCAGGCAACCGGAACGTACGAAGCAACAATAGAACGCTTCACTATAACCAGCCTGTTAGTCAAACTGGATGAAATACCGCTGTCGGCTTCGCTGCTTGTCACTGACTTTCCCACTCCCACTGTCACCGCAACGCTGAAGGCAGACACCGTTGACCTCAGCCCCTACCTCAAACCAGCTGCCACCGGATCATCCAATTCATTGAAGCTGGAAAAAAAAGATACCACTGTAAAAAAGAATACCGATCCGGCAAAGCCGGCATCCAACTTCAATATGGAGTTGGCCATTTCAATCAACCGATTAGACGCAAACAGGGTCTCTGCTGATAATTTCAGCGCTGACTTGAAAATGCATGAGGGCTCGCTTCAGGTATCCTCCTTTTCCGCAGATATGTTCGGCGGCCACTGCCGCGGCAAGATAGGCGCGACACCAGGCCTGAACCATTCCTGGTCACTGAATGCCGATTTGGAAGACATCGATCTTCGGCAAGTTTCAGAAACGCTCGATCTTGAAAAAAGTTACCGAGGCCGACTGGCCGGTTCCGCTGAACTTCATGGCACCAAATGGAATCTTGAACAGGTCTTAACCGAAAACCGGGCGTTTTTTGATCTTAAAATTACTGATGGAGACCTTCAGCTCCCCATTAACATAGAAGGAAAACCAATTGACATCACCGAGGTGCGAGCCAGTCTCCATCTCGGTTCATCCAAGGAAAACCAATCGCCAGAGCGGGGGCGGCTCAAACCGGATCACACCTTCTTTCATCTGCTGCTTGCAATGAATGCCGAAAAAATCAACGCACGATCCGATCTCAAACTCGAAGGAATGGCTTGCTACAATGCCGAGAAACGATCTTTTTCAGTGGCCGATACCCGCATGGAGCTGCATCTCGTGCTGCCCGATCTGTTCCCGGCATCTCCCCGCATCACTCTCGACGGCACATTGAACCTGATGCCGGAAACCGGACAGGCCAGTTTGTCCAATGTCAGCTTTTCAGGCTTCGGGATTTCAGGCAATGGCGGCATCTCGGCCACGGATATTTCCTCATCTCCGGATATCCGCGGGAAGGTTCATCTGGATGACTTCAATCCGGGGCATGTACTTCGATCATTTGGCTTGAAAATCCATCAACATCGAGATCCGAACGTAATGAAAACAGCCGGTTTCACAAGTGATTTCGTCTGGTCTGATAATCGTCTGACGCTGCCGGATATACGGTTGAAAATCGATGACAGTTTGTTCAGAGGGCGCGTTGATGTGTTTCGGAACATGGCGATCCCATCGGCAACCTTCAATTTAAAAGGAGACCGACTGGATCTGACCCGCTACCTGCCGGTTCATACCCGCGGTATTCAATCCGATGAGGAGACACGGCTACCCGTTGAATTCCTGACATTTTTGAGCAACTCACTGGATTTAACAGGAAAGCTTTCCCTGCAGCACCTGACGGTGAAGCGCCTGCAGTTTCAGAATGTATCGACTGACTTGTCATCTGGAAACGGCCGCATTGCCGCTGATCCGTTTCAGGCCGATTTTTACGGCGG
>ENA-ORCT01000188-ORCT01000188.1-marine-metagenome-genome-assembly--contig:-NODE-188-length-33710-cov-3.604496_pt1 | contig 33710 bp, 28 predicted proteins | sample MGYA00248632_ERZ508511 | MGnify/ENA primary metagenome ERZ508511 (study PRJEB26182, sample SAMN06268839) | marine metagenome | isolation source: Tt an P1-techrep anaerobic enrichment on pine from sediment...
GCTGATATCGCAACTGCTGGCGCCGATGCCGCAAACTACAGCTTCAATGCTACTGCTACCGATTTGGCGGACATTTCTCAGGCTGCCCTGGTAGTTAGCATTACTGCCGATGACAAAGAATATGATGCAACAACTATTGCAACTGTAGCCGTTGACCAGATTACTGGAATCCTGCTATCGGACGTTGTCACTGCATCTGCTTCCAACGGAACATTCGACAACAAGAATGTCGGTACGGACAAAACCGTAACTGCTGATATCGCAACTGCTGGCGCCGATGCCGCAAACTACAGCTTCAATGCTACTGCTACCGATTTGGCGGACATTTCACAGGCTGCATTGGTCGTAAGCATCACTGCTTCTGATAAAACTTACGATGCAACCACAGATGCAACAGTTGTTGTGGATGGTATTTCTGGTATCCTGTTAACTGACGATGTTTCGGCTACCGCTTCAAACGGACAGTTCGACAACAAAAATGTCGGTACAGACAAAACCGTAACTGCGGATATCGCAACTGCTGGCGCCGATGCCGCAAACTACAGCTTCAATGCTACTGCTACCGATTTGGCGGACATTACTTGTGCGGCATTGATAATTACAGCAAATGACGCACAAAAATATTGTGGTCAGGATGATCCGGAATTTTTTGTAAGCTATGCAGGTTTTATAGCTAACGAAGATGAAACGGTTTTGGGAGGCACACTGGAATTTACTAGTAATTCTGACAATAGTGAAGCAGGCGAATTTGCCATTACTCCATCAGGCCTGATTTCAAATAACTATTGTATTACATTCGTAGATGGCACCCTCACCATTTTGGCTGTTACCATCGATGCCTCGGCCAGTGGTAATCCGGTCAATATTAATGCTACGGATGCAATGCTCAGCGCGATGGTTTCTCCGGCAGTCGCTGGGGTACTGGTGAATTTCTACCTGGATGAAAGTTTAGTTGGGGACGCATGGACCAATGCAAGCGGCACAGCGACCTTACAGATTCCGGTTTCCAGTCTTTCAGTAAATGTTTATAAGGTAACAGCGAAAGCTGGCGGAGGTTGCCACGAAGATGTCGCCTATATGCCGGTTTATGATCCTGATGGCGGGTTTGTCACCGGTGGCGGCTGGATATGGTCTCCTGCAGGAGCTTATGCTGCCGATGAATCGCTTGAGGGCAAAGCCAACTTCGGATTCAATGCCAAATACAAAAAAGGCAAATCAGATGTGGATGGCAACACCGAATTCCAGTTTAAAGCCGGTGACCTGAACTTCAAGAGCCTGTTCCATGAATCCGGATCATTGGTAATCTCAGGTAAAAAAGCGACCTACCGCGGAGAAGGAACCATCAACGGATCGGGTTCCTACAAATTCACCCTGGTAGCGATTGACGGCGACTGGAACAGCGGTACTGATCCCGACCGGTTCCGCATCAAAATCTGGGGCGACAATGGCGTGGTCTATGACAACGGCTTAGGCGCCGATGACAATTCCGATGCTTCAACTGTTCTGGGTGGCGGTTCTATCGTGATTCACGAGGTGAAAAGCAATGCCAAAAACAAAGCAGCTGAAATTATGGTGGCCAACGAAGTGGAAAGCTCAAGCTTCCTGGCTTATCCGAACCCATTCTCCGACCGGCTGAAGTTTGAGTTTAGCTCACCGGTAGCTACTGATGCCCGACTGGATATCTACGATGCCACCGGACGATTGGTGAAAGTGGTCTTCGACCAGCCCGTTGAAGGCGGTGTGAATTACAATGCTGAATTTGTTCCGAATTCGAACATGAGCAACCTGTATATTTACCGTTTAACCCTGGGTACCGAAGTAATTACCGGCAAAGCAATGTATACCCGGTAACAGCAATCAATAATTGAGTTATTTTGAAAAGGCGTACTTCGGTGCGCCTTTTCTTTTTAGGAATATTTTTGCCACACCCCATCCACCATCCATTCGCCCGTTTCATTCCAGTTTATAAAAACCTCGAATGAAAATTCTATGTTTACAGACATACATCCCGATTGAAGTCCGAAGGCATGCCTGTTTATCCAAATCCGACGTTTAACAGCCAATCGAATGGTATCTGGCAACAAACTACCTCCACCCTGACAAGTCCGTATCTCCCCCATATTTTCCATGTATTTTTAGCGTATATTCTGTGTCTATAAACGCAGAAGTAACGCAGAAGATACGCAGAAGTAACGCAGAAGATCCGACGATGAACCGAAGCAGCTGCTGATGAAAATCAGGGAGATCGGATTTTGCATGGATGATGGAACAGCTTCCTGTCTGGAATTCAAGTTGAAGCCGGCTAACCAGGCCGACATCCGATTCTAAAATGCATAAAAAAAGCCCGCCATTACAAAATGACGGGCCAATAATTTTATGCTGTCCGGGTACTATTCTGCGATCGAGATGCAGTCAACCGGGCAAACCTCGGCACATGAGCCACAATCAGTACAAAGATCAGCATCAATTGTATAGATATCGCCCTCTGCGATTGCGTCAACAGGACATTCATCGATACAAGTTCCGCATGCAATGCACTCATCTGAAATTACATAAGCCATAACACTTCATTTTTAAGTTAAAGAATACGAGCAAAAGTACAAAGTTTGCTAAAAAATCAAACTAATTCACTCCAAAATTACCACTGCAAAACTAACAGTTAATCTGTAATTAATGTAAACCAAAAATCAATTTATAATTGAACTAAATAACCTGATGACTGACCTGCTTTCGGGAGAACAAAAAGACGAACCTCTCATCATGTCCATTCGTCTATTGAACCACTTGCTGTTTTTGAAGGTTTTCGTAGTACTTGCACACCTCTTTTAATCCACAAGATTTACATTTCGGAGTACGGGCCAGGCAAGTATAGCGTCCGTGCAAAATCAACCAATGATGGGCCAATGAAACAATTTCTTCCGGGAAATATTTCATCAACTCCCGTTCGGTAGCCAGGGGCGATTTCGAGTTTGTGGTCAGCCCGATGCGGTTCGCCACCCGAAAAACATGCGTATCGACTGCGAAAGCCGGTTTTTCATAAACTACCGAAGCAATTACATTGGCTGTTTTTCGCCCCACGCCAGGCATTTTCTGTAGCTCATTCACATCGTCGGGCACCACCCCCTTAAACTCGTTGACCAGCATGCGGGCCATTCCAACCAGGTGTTTGGCTTTGTTGTTGGGATACGAACACGAGCGAATGTATTCGAACACTTCTGCCGGTTCCACTTCGGCCATCAGCTCCGGCTTTGGAAACCGTTTGAATAATTCTGGCGTAATTTGATTGACCCGTTTGTCGGTACACTGCGCCGACAGAATAACAGCCACCAACAACTCGTAGGGATTCCCGTATGCCAACTCGGTTTCCGCAATCGGCATGGCTTGCTTAAAATAATCGATGACCCGCTGATAACGTTCTTTCTTCCGCATGTTCGTTTTTTGAGGTTTCAAGAAAACAAAAATAACCATCGCGTGCGATAAATCAATAGGATTGTCCGCATCCATACCTTTTTGTTCCGTCGTAGTTATCATCAGGTAGTCATTAGCTCGTTTTGATTTGATCAATGGCAATAGAATGACCATGAATAACAACCTGATTGCCCTTTTTGATGAAACTGGCAAAGCCCGATGATTTCGTTTTCCTGTGGAAGTCGTTCGCCCCCATCTCCCGATTGCCAATTATAATTTCTATTTTTGCGCCCAAAGAAGCTAGAAGTATGATCCCTTATTTACAGGCCGAGTCGATTTCGAAAAGATATGGAGAACAAATGCTGTTTGAAGATATCTCCTTCACCATTTTCAAGGACCAGAAGGTGGCCTTGATCGCTAAAAATGGTGCCGGAAAAACCACCTTAATGGAACTGATTGCCGGTTTCGACAGCCCGGATGAAGGGCAAATTACGCACACCAACGATGTGAAGATTGGCTACCTGCGGCAAGATCCGGATTTGAATGAAAACCTGACAGTGCTGCAAGAAGCTTTACGTTCGGATAATCCGGCGCTGGATGTCATTGCCGAGTTTGAAGCAGCCGTGAAGCACAATGACCAGCAAGCGATTGAACGGCTCACTGTAAAAATGGAGGAGTTGAATGCCTGGGATTTTGATGTACGGGTGAAGCAGATTTTAAGCCAGCTGAAAATTACCGATTTCGATCAGCGGGTTGGAGAACTGTCCGGCGGACAAAAAAAACGGCTGGCGCTGGCCAACGTTTTGGTCAACGAGCCCGACCTGCTGTTGCTGGATGAACCGACCAACCACCTGGATCTGGATATGATTGAATGGCTGGAGGCCTATCTGGAAAAAACCAACTGTACCCTGTTTATGGTCACCCACGACCGCTATTTTCTGGATCGGGTTTGCAACGAGATTATTGAGATCGACCAAAACCAAACCTACGACTACCAGGGCAACTACAGTTACTATCTTCAAAAACGCCAGGAGCGGATTGAGCAGCAGCAAGCCTCCACCGAAAAAGCCAGAAACCTTTTGCGCACCGAGCAGGAGTGGATGCGCCGCATGCCCAAAGCCCGGAGTCACAAAGCCAAATACCGGGTTGATCAATTTTATGATTTGAAGGAAAAAGCCAGTCAGACGCGTCAGGACGACAAGCTGGAGCTGAATGTGGCCTCTTCGCGCATGGGCAAGAAGATTCTGGAGTTGAAGCACATTTCCAAAGGCTACGGTGAGTTGCAACTGATCAATGATTTCAGCTACCAGTTTTCGCGTTTCGAAAAAGTAGGCATTGTGGGAAAGAACGGAACCGGCAAATCCACCTTTCTGAATGTCATTACCGGTGCCATTCCGCCCGATTCAGGAGGAATTGACTGGGGACAAACCATTCGCATCGGTTATTATCGTCAGGAGGGTATCGACTTTCAGCCGAACGAAAAAGTGATCGATATCATCAAGAATATTGCTGAAGTGATTGAATTTGAAGACGGACAAAAAATGACGGCCAGCCAGCTACTTACCCGCTTTCTGTTTCCACCCGAAACACAATACAACCTGGTGGAAAAATTGAGCGGTGGCGAACGCCGTCGATTGTACCTTTGCACCATTCTGATGGAGAACCCCAACTTTCTGATTCTGGATGAGCCCACCAACGACCTCGACATCATGACGCTGAATGTGTTGGAAGATTATCTCGCGGCTTTTGGCGGCTGCGTGATCATTGTGTCACACGACCGTTATTTTATGGATAAAATTGTCGATCACCTGTTTATTTTTGATGGAAACGGCAGCATTCGCGATTTCCCGGGCAACTATACCATCTACCGGAACCAAATGGAAGAAGAAGAGGAAGCCCGTAAAAAGTCAGAGACGGAAAACAAGCCCAAGCCGGTGCAGGAAAAACCCAAACCCAGGCCAACGAATAAGATGAGCTTCAATGAAAAGCGGGAATTTGAGCAGCTGGAAAAGGACATTGAACAGCTCGAAGCTGAAAAGGCAGAGCTGGAACGAGCGCTGAACTCCGGTGAACTCTCAGCCAGTGAGCTGACGGAAAAGTCGCAACGCTTTGGTGAGTTGACTGACGAGCTGGACGAAAAAGAAATGCGCTGGCTTGAGCTGAGTGAGAAAAACTAAGCCCCTCGCCCACATTTGGTGATCCGCAGATCGTCTCAAACTTGTTTTGGGATCTTTCAGCGATTATGTCCCTACACTTTATTCTTGTACCACTCATGTTTTCCACCCTGCGCGTAGGTGTAGCTATTCTCAAGCAGGCTGGCCATTTCATCCTCGGTCATCGGTTCAAAATTGCGGGTAATCTGCAGGTTGTGCCGGAAATGTTCCAGGGTATTCATGCCCGAGATGAGCGATGAAACAGGCAGGGTCATGGCAAACCGCAAACAGTCTTCAATGGTGGCAATTCCCTCGTTCACAATCGCTCCCGAAGCCACCGACTTCATACCAATGATGCCGATGTCCTTTTCCCGAAGAATGGGGATAATCTGCTGCGAAAAGCTCAGGTAATGATGGTCCAGCACATTGATTGGCATTTGCACCGTTTCCCACTCAAAGCCCCTATCCAGCATGGCTTTGTGGATATCCGGACGCGTGTGACCCGTAAAACCGATATGGCGGATCACGCCCTGCTCTTTCTTCTTTTGCACGTAATCGAGCACGCCGCTTGAATAGATTTTTTCTACCGCCTCCATGCTCTCGATTTCATGGAACTGCCACAAGTCGAGGTAATCGGTCTGCAGGCGTTTCAGACTGGTTTCCAAATGTTCCTGTGCCGTTTTCGGATCGCGCCCATGATGCTTGGTCATCAAAATGGCTTTCTCGCGGTAGCCATCCCGCAGGGCTTTGCCCATAAGTTCTTCGCTGCGGCCGTTATTGTAATGCCAGGCATTATCCAGAAAATTCACTCCGCTGTCCAAAGCTTCCCGGATCAGCGTCACCGAAGTTTCATCGGTGATGTGCCGATTGCCGATATGGGCTCCTCCCACCCCAATCAGTGAGACCTCCATGCCGGTTTTTCCCAGCCTGCGGTAAGGCACACCATTTTTTGTAAACGAAGAGGTCAGGCCAATCAAGGACATGCCTGCCATGGTAGCAGCGGTATTTCGAATAAATTCACGACGTTTCATCTGGTACTTTTTAAAGTGGATAAAAAGGAAAACACAGGTCGTTGTGGCACGAAATCAAGACTACGCCGAACAACAAACCGTTGTCTTTTAACTAACAGGACAGCGATCTATTTGTTTGGCAGAGAATTAATCGGGAAGAAAGCGAATCAGATTTTAATACTCCGCGTGCCTGCATGCGAGCGCAGCGAAACAGGGCGGCCCTTGCTCCCTGTTGAAAATGAGTACTTGCCTGGTTGATCTTTTGTTTACGTGTTTCAAACCCGGTCGGGCCAGATATTGGGTAACTCCCCGCTGAAACCCATTTCGGGAAGTTCATCAATCTGTTTCATTTCTTGTTCTGACAATTCAAAATCGAACAGCTTGATGTTTTCTTCAATTCTTGCTGCGGAAGTCGATTTGGGAATCACAATTACCTGGTGCTGAACGATCCAACGCAAGCAAACCTGAGCTACCGATTGCTGATGCTTGTTCGCTATCTTTTCCAAGGTTTTATTGCCGAATACCTGACCTCTGGCCAAAGGCGACCAGGCTTCCACTGCTATCCCCCGTGTTTGACAAAATTCAGTGAGTTCCGGCTGCCAGTAGCCCGGGTGGAATTCAATTTGATTAACCGCGGGAATTACCTTTGCAGTTTGAAAAAGCGTTTCCAGATGTTCCTGCCAAAAGTTGCTTACCCCAATCGACCTGATTTTTCCTTCGGCCTGCAATTCCTCCATGGCATGCCAGGTATCGGCATTGGTTTGCTGCCAGTTTTTATAATTCCGGGCGTTGGCCGGCCAGTGGATCAGGTACAGGTCAATATAGTCCAGTCCCAGCCGGAACAGTGATTGCTCGAGAGCGGCTTTGGCTTGCTCGTAACCTAACATTTCCCGCCACACTTTGGTGGTTACCACAAGCTGGTCTCTGGGAATACCGCTTGCCTTGATTCCTTTCCCAACCGTTTCTTCATTTCCGTAGATTGCAGCAGTGTCGATTAAGCGATAACCACCGTTCAAAGCATCGATAACCGCCTGAATACCTTCCTGTTCTTTCGCCTTGTAGGTGCCAAAACCGACGATCGGAATCTTTTGGCCGTCATTTAAAATTAGTTCTCTCATAAAGTAAGGATGAAGATAAGCAAAACAGTCATGGATTTTGAAGAAAGGCAGCCAATAATCTGCCCCGCAGCAGCGCAATTAAGTCGCTTGAATTTTTGTTGATGACCTACAGTCGGTTCGGCTGCGTTCAGTACTTGTCCGATTTTCTGCGTTTTTTGAAATGCTTGATCATTTTTCCAAACTCCTTGTCTTTCATGCGCCGTTCAGCAGCAGTTGACTCAAAATGTTCTTGTTCCCGTTCCATTTTCAAATAGTTCTCATACGACGATTGATCAATTTCGCCCGTCTCTACGGCAGCTATAACCGCACACCCCCTTTCTGTCGTATGGCTGCAATCTTGAAATCTGCAGTCCCCAGCCAGTTGTACGATGGTTTCAAAGGTCATTTCCAATCCGGTGGCCGAATCTGCGACCCCAACTTCTCTCATTCCCGGCGTATCAATCAAAATCGCCCCATTGGCCAACACGAATAATTCCCGGTGACTCGTCACGTGCCGCCCTTTATTGGTACTGGTGCTAATTGAATTTGTCTTCATAAATTGCCGGCCCGAAAGATTGTTCAGGAGCGTTGATTTCCCGACCCCGGATGAACCCAATAAACAATAGGTCTTACCCTTCAGCATCTGTTCTTTCAGTGCGTCGATCCCGGTCAGGGTTTCAGTGCTTGTGGCAATTACAGGTACGTGCTTAATTCTGCCTTGAATATTTGCAATTAACGCAGCTAATTCGTGATCTGTTATCAAATCCGTTTTGTTGAGAATGATCAACGGTGTTACTCCCGATGTGTTGCAAATCGTCAGATACCGTTCCATCCGGTTGATATTAAAATCGCGGTCAACGGCCTGCACAATAAATGCGAAGTCAATATTTGTCGCGATAATTTGTTTTTCGCCCTGTTTCCCAACGGCTTGTCGCTCAATAGTCGTTTTCCTTGGCAAAACAGCATGAATAAGCGCCTTATTTTCATCATATTCTGCCATGGCAACCCAATCGCCAACAGCAGGAAAATCGGATCTTTGTTTCGCGGTAAACCTAAAATTCCCGATAACCTCTGCGTCGTATTCTCTAGCCGCGGTTTTTACGACGTACCGTTCTTTGTGTTCCAAAATAACCCGCCCCACTCCAAACGAATCGAGCCCCTGGGTTTTACGGTAGTTTTCCAATTCGACAGGATATCCTAAATCTTTAAGTGTCATATTTTTTATTGTTAATCAAAACAAATTAAAGTGTAATCAAACGCGCGGGATTCGATTGTTGCAAGACGGCTGAAGCGGGCAACAGCGATTAAACAAGCTGTTGTTTCTTCAATTTTTACGTCAAGCGTTTTATCGTCCTGCTTTCCCATGAATCTGTTTAATATCAAGCCTTAGCATCTCCATTTTTGAATAATAATTTTCGGTCTTCAGCATTTTTTCCTTGATCACTAAATCTTCATCTTCCAAATGATGAAGCAAGATACTCATGCCATGTTTCTTCTCTTCCAAATCAACCACAATATGCATGTCGCCCCAAAACACAACCGATTTGTATTCATGTTCGCAAACTCCCGGAATGTAACCGCCATCATCAATCACCGTTGCACAAACGCTCTTATTACAGCTTAAAAAATCCAGCTTCAATCCTTTCGGTGCGCAATGGAAATAGAGTGTTTTTTTCTCTATGTCATAGCCATAACTAAGCGTAACAACATAGGGTTCATTGTCGCGACACATAGCAATAATGGCAAACTTGCCATGCTTTAAAATGTCATGAATTTCAGATTCTTGCTTTAATTCCCGATTGGGACGATTCTGTAAATGATATTGCTGCATAAGTCTATTTATCAGTTAAATCAAAAACGACAGGAACAGTATATGAACGATTTATCTTTTCACCATGTCTGTATAACACTTCCCATTCAGCTATTGATTTAATAATCCGAATTGCCTCATTGTCATAAACTTCATTAACTCCCCGGACCACTTTTACACGATCAATCTTACCGGTCTCATCCGATGAAATTATATTGATATAGACTCGTCTTCTAATCGTATCAGAGTTTGGTAGATTTTCGCGTTTAATATTATTGTATATGTAGTCTCTTAAAAGTGTTGGGTCTGCTAAATATTTTGATTCCTTTGTTTTTGAGTTATCCATTGTTTTACATTTCATCAATACGCCTCTATTAACTGTAAATTCCAATTCTGTTTGATAAATACTTTGAAATCCGTCATGGATATAAAACAATAAACGGCCTTGAGGCGAATATAATTTGCCGGTTACCCAATCTGCTTTTACCCGGCCATTGTGAAATCGTTCAGGAAACAATTCTTTCAAATCCGCATATTCTCTGCCAATTTGATCATTTTTCACGCCAGACTTATAGGATACGGAAACGTTCCTCATTTTTGTAGGATAACAAGCATTCCGAATTTCTGTCAGGTACAATTGGTCGTCAATAAATTCCCATGTCGCAACATAGTTTCTCCAGCACGCTGTGTGAAAACAACCTGTACTGCCGAACAATTCTTTTGGATTAATCAAATTTTGATCTGGGTATGAATTCAACGGACAGGTATATAAAGAGAGCGTATCGCCATTGAAGATCAATATATCAGGAGTTTGAGCTGTTCCAAATAATGTTAACGAAGGGATTGCAAATAAGATTGCTGTTAAGAATTTCTTCATAAATTCTAAATTACCTTGAATAACCATCAACGTTCTGAGCGTTTATTCTTTGTTCAGATAAATACTGATAAATTTAGAAAAGATTTAGCCAATGAGAGGCTCAAGATGTCCAATTATTTCAAAATTTTGGCCAGTTGGAGGCTTTGGGCAGCCAATTATTTCAAAAATCTGGCTGATGGGCGAGTCTGCAAAGCCAATTGCGACAGAAATTTGACTCAGGGGGCGGATCTATGCGGCCAATTGCGACAGAAGATTTGCCGATGGACAGGACCAGGACACTAATAGAGGAAAAAAGTATTCAGGTAAGGCTCACACTTGCCCGGAAACTGCTAAAGTCGGGTATTTTGAAAAAAGCTTAGTTTATAGGTTGCAGTCCTGCAACAAGATGGTAATTTCGCGAATGCCAGCCGCGATGGATCCGGCTGATATTGTAGCACCGGAGATCGCCTGTACTTCGTCGCCGTAGTCAAGCTCGCCACCGTCGTAGCCAACAAACTGCTGCAGCCAGCGTTTAGAAGCGATTTCGCCGCCATGTTCGGAATAATAGCTGATCACCCTAACCAGCTCCACTTCACGGTCTTCGTTATAATAAATCAGGTAATTGAAATAATCGTGTCGCCCCTTTCCTTTTGCCGAGACAACAAAACCACTGGGTTTTTGATCGCGGTAAACCTTCGAAAGATCTTCGACAAACTCACTCTGAAAGCAGTGATTTTGCAGTTTCTCCACCTCCAATTCGGAACGCTCGGCATCCAACTCTTTCGACAACAGCTTAACCAACTTTTTGGAAGCGGCATCTTCGCTGCCCGCCCCAAAAAGTTGAGCTTGCCCTGTTGAAATCAACAGCAGGCAAGCCACAGCTATGAAAATTTTTCTTAAAACCATATTCCAATTCCCAGGTTCAATTGTTTCGTGTAGTCATCGGTCGCTTCGTTACCAAACCATTGCAAGTCCGCTTTCAACACCGCACCGGCAGCCATCCACCATCCAATACCTGCAGTAATATCAGTCCGGTCATAGGCCAGATTTTTCGCAATGCCGTCCACTTTTTGGTGGGTGTTGTGCTTCTCGTAACGGACAAAAGGAACCAATTTTTGTTCTGTACTTTGCTTGTTCAGCAAATCATAACCAGCCTCTACATAGTAGCCAAAGAGCTGACTTCCCAAGTCTTTGCCAGCAAAGGCATTGTACTCGTCTGTATTATTCAGCGACGCATAGTTCAGCTGCCCCCGAAATACCCATCCCTGGTTCGAATAGCGGGCATCAAGGCCAAGCATATTCAAGCCAATAACAGATGAATCAGCCATCGCTTCCATCGTCTGATCATCTTTCGGAATCCCATTATACAAGCTGGTTTGAGATTTACCCGTATAGGCGCTCAGTCCCAGCCGTAAGCCCGGAATACCATAGTAATCCAATTTGGTGGATAGGTTAGGATGCGTCAAAATTGATTCTGCGCCCTTTTGACGTCCTCCTCTCAAGGCGCTGCTTCCGCCAAGCTTTGCTCCGCCATCGTAACTGCTGAATCCATTGACCACATACAATTGGTATTTTAAATCCAGCTGTTGAAGCGTTCCGGTGAATCCGGCTCCAATTTCGCGCCAGGTGGTTGGAACGATGCGGCTATCCAGATTAGGCCGTTCGACCCCGTTATAGGTAGCTGGTTCATGGTACTCATTGATAATTCCCATTGGAATCAGGAGTAATCCACCCCGGAAGTTCAGCCAATTATTGATACGGTAATTCAAGAAAGCCTGTTCGACGTAAACTTCGGAAACGTGTTCATACTCTATTTCGGTTACAAACTGGGTTCGCTCGTTAAAGCGATAGGCAAACATCATCACCAAACGATGAATATCCATTTTTCCATTTTGATGAACGTCAGATGATAAGGGCTGATTATAATCGATTTGCGCGTAACCGCCAATACTCAATTTGTCTTCCGCATCCAACAACCGCTCGGCTGTGTTTTGTCCACTCACATAACTTGCTGAAATTGCTGCCAGCACTAACACAAGTAAAAATCTTTTTCTCATTTCGAATACAATTAATTAGATGGTAAATTTATGTAGGCGAAAGTAGTGGCAGCAAAGAATTGGTACAATCCCTATTTGTTGGGATTTTTAAAGCGGACGGAAAGGCAGAATGGGAATTTGAAGTATAGCCAATATAAAAAACTACCATCCCGGAGATTTACCAATATGTAAACATAAAACATACCTGTAGATACAAAAAAAGCCGCTCAATCTGAGCAGCTTTTTGCTTGCGGTGACGACGAGACTCGAACTCGCGACCCTCGGCGTGACAGGCCGATATTCTAACCAACTGAACTACGCCACCTTTTTTTCATTCTAGATAAGCATAAACTTACTTAGCATGAGTTAAAATTTTATTATTAAAAAGAACGTTTTGTGCGGTGACGACGAGACTCGAACTCGCGACCCTCGGCGTGACAGGCCGATATTCTAACCAACTGAACTACGCCACCATTTTTCTTTAGAACCCTCGTGAAATGCTATTTTCAAAAGGCTCTGCAAATATATACTTTCTTTTTTTCTCTGCAATAGCAAAACCTAAAAAAATGTTAGCTCCGTTTACTGATAAAAATTAACTCTTTTATTGTCTAAACCTAGCCCTCTAATTTTCACATTCATAAATCCATCGAAGACCTATTTAACGATATTTTCCGGTTTTAGTTTTTCTTCTCCCGACCAACGGTAAGCGGTCAGTTTTCCGTTGCGGCTAATGCACGAATCCAAACAACAGATATTTGGAGCTAAAATATTGTCACCATTTTTCAAACAATAGTGACCAAAAAAGACGATGGGTTCGTCAGCTCCATATGGTTTTCGCTGGTTATTCAACTCCGGAGGAATGGTATACGGAGGTAACTCAAACCGGGTCTCAAACGATAACTCCCTAAAATTCATTCCTTCCGGATTTAACCACCATTTAGATCGAAAACTTCGATGTGGCTGGCCTTTATTATCAAAAACCAATAAATCTTTAGGAAGCTGAAAATCAATCCCTTTGCAAGTTTGCCAAAACGCTACCGACAATTCAGAGTTATTTTTACTGATTTTGCGCAGAAAACTTTTTCTTAACCTGTCACCGGCAATGTGCTCCTTGAGCAATGCAATGTTTTCATCTTGCCAGCAGGCATGCACAATCCGAATTCCATCCAGTTCAAGAAACATGGGCAAGGTACGCATCCATTTTAAATGGCTTTTGTATTCTTCAGGAAATGGAGCGAATTCTTCCAAGGTTTGATTTAGAGGTAAGCGGTACTTCGACAACCGCTTGTTGAAAAGTTTACCCGATTTGTCCTTCAAATCAAACAGGATCGCATTCAACTCGTGATTTCCCAGGACTGCCAGTGCATTACCCGCCTCTACCATGCCACGCACCATATTCACCGTATCGCGTATCCGAGGTCCGCGATTAATCAAATCGCCTAGAAATACGGCTTTGCGGTTTTCGTGAGCAAAAATTCCATCTTTTTTTTCATATCCCATGGACTTCAGCAAATCTTTTAAAAACCCTGCCTGCCCATGAACGTCGCCTATAATGTCGTACATAAAAAGTGGTCCATTTCTGGAGGGCAAGTTATCACTTTTATCAAAAACACAATAAAAATGCCGGTGTAAATTCTGTTTAATTTCAGCGCTGTTCCGGTCGTCATTTGAAGATGATCATCCGCGAAAGATTTGTTGGCCTTTTTGTACTTCAATCCAGGCCTCCTCTCGCAGTGCTTGCTAAACTGTGCCAATTTTGCACCAAAAAAAAAGGGCTTCCTTTCGGCAGCCCTTTTTCATATCCATTTCAATTTCTCCTGAATCACTAAACTGCATCAGCACCAGCGGCACCAATTACGGTTTTATCTTCAAGGCTAAGATCTTCGGCTCTCTTAATGACTTTACTTCCGATGGATCCGTAGAACAACAGATAAGCCAAACCGGCAACAATTACCCAATAGCTCATTTCATAATTGGCTACGTCGGCAATCCATCCCTGTACTAATGGCAGAATACCACCACCAGCAACCAATACCATGAAAATACCAGATGCTGCAGCCAGGTATTTACCCAAGCCTTCTACGGCAAGGTTGAAAATACTTCCCCACATAATTGAGGTACACAGTCCAACCAGGGCAAGAAAGAAAAATTTAATCGGTACGGCAACCAGGCCAAATTTGACTGCTCCGCCTACCACATTAAAAGTTGGCATCGAAATCACCGTTTGAGCAGGCCAGAATATGGCCAAAACAACCAATACCAAACCAACAAACGAGGCAGTGCTCAACATTTTTTTGCTGGCAATTTTGTCTCCGAATGCTGCGCCAAATAAACGGCCTGCCAGCATCAACAGCCAGTAAATACCAACGACTCCACCAGCGATTCCTGCACCGATGCCCAACCCAGGGGTATCCCGACCTTCCACAATTTTCAAGGCACTTTCATAAGACATCTCGCTAACTACCCGGTTCCGGTAGCTTTTATTATCCATGTTTTGTTCGTCCTGAGTTTTAAGCTCCTGCAGGTAAGCAGGATCTGATTGTTGCTTATTGTAGTCTGCAATAATCTGTTCAGACTGAGCAATCGTCGGCGTGGTCATGTATAAATTGGCCATTCCCGGCGTTCCAACTTCAACACCAACATAGACAAAAATGGCGATGGCGCCTAAAACAAAATGACGAAATGTCAATGCGCCTGACATCATTTTTCCCAGTGGTTCTTTAGGCTGATCGGCATGAGGCTCAGGAATTCTAGCGACCAGTAAAATAAAGAACACAAGGGCAAACACTCCCAACGCGATATACAAAATGGGGAACACATCGGTAATATTGGCTTTTGTTGCCTCGCCGATCAATATTCCCACAAAAACAGGAGTAAAAGTAGCCATGACCGAGTTAAACGATCCACCAACCTGAATAAGTTGGTTTCCTTTGTTGCCTTCTCCTCCCAGCGTATTCAGCATCGGGTTTACAACAATGTTTAACAAGCACATGGAAAAACCAGCAATGAATGCTCCCAGCAGATAAACGCCAAAGCTTTCGGCATGGCCTGACAGGTATTGAATACCAACCCCGACAAAACCTACAGCAACCGCAATTAAAGCTGTTTTTTTGTAACCCACTTTCTGAAGGAGAATTCCTCCCGGGATACCGATAACGGCGTAGGCAATGAAATTCGCCAGGTTACCCAACATTCCAAGCGAGTTGGAGACATTAAATTGGTTCTTCAACACGATACCCATCGGTGCCGCCAAATTTGTGATAAACGAGATCATCCCAAAAAGCAGGATCATCATAATAATTGGCAGTAAGTAACTTTTGTTTTTGTTCATGATAAATAACTTTAGGCTGATTAATTATTTCTTATTTTGATTTTAGGTCGAACAATATCATCTTTTTTTTGGCGCAAAGCAAAATTTAGAAAATAATTGTTTCAAGGAAGCCTTTACTGGCAACTTCTCAAAGTTCAAGTTTAACAGATCCCTTATTTCTAATGAACAGTTTGTGACACGATCCTTTACCATACACATGCTCCAGGGTATTTACGTACTCATCCAGTTTATCCTGAGGAACGAATGCCTGAATTGTTCCGCCGAATCCGCCACCGTGAACACGCCATGCACCTGAGCCTTTCAGCACCATTTCGCTCAATGCGAGGGCGAGCGACACCACTTGTTCGTCTTTGTGTACGACATCGAAAATATTTTGATTGTACATGTATGAGCTATACCCTGACTCTACCACCATTTTCAGGAAAGCATCGAAATCGTTTTTTTCAAGGGCAGCTACCTGATCGACCACACGTTGGTTGTCGCCTTGAAAGTGATAGGCACGTAAGATGGCGCGGTCGCCTGTTTTTTTGCGAATCTGAGGAATTTTTTCCACGATTTGCTCCAGGCTCACTTCGCGTAACACTTTGGCTCCAAGTTCTGCAGCTACCGATTTCATTTCCGTTGGCAAAGAAGCATATTCGGCCTGCGATGCGGGGTCGTCGTGTCCGCCACCTACGTCAGTAATCACCAGTGAAAAACCGGTGGATACAAAATCAAAATCAACTTCCTTCACGATGGGTTTTGAAGGATCTTCAAAATCGATGGTGATCAGGCCACCAACTGAACAAGCTGTTTGATCCATCAAACCACAAGGTTTTCCGAAATAGTTATTCTCAGACCATTGACCAATGATGGCATTTTCAACAGCATCCATCTTACCATTATTGAATAAGTTGTTGACAATTGCGCCAACCAGCACCTCAAATGAAGCCGAAGAACTTAAGCCGGATCCCTTTGGTACACGGCCTTCAACACAAGCGTCGAAACCACCAATTTCGTAACCCGATTCCTTCATTCGTGCGCAGATACCGCGAACCAATGAGGCTGATGTGTAAAATTGTGATTCGTCAATACTCAGATCGGAAAGATCGACCTGAAACTCAGGATAGCCAGCCGATTTAATACGAATGATGTTGCTGTTATTTTTAGCGGCAACGGCAATATTATCGAGGTTTACGGCGCCTGCCAAAACACGACCATAGTTGTGGTCGGTATGGTTACCCCCAATTTCGGTACGCCCGGGCGAGCTAAACAACTGAACGTCATCATTGGCATAAGTTTTCTCAAACTCGTTCATCAGCCCTGCATAACGATCGGCCTGCTCTTTCAGAACGGCAGCATCAGTTCCGTACAACTCCTGAAACAGTGGATGTTGACCACCATTTATCTTTTCATTTAATGCACTAATTTTTGTCATAATTCTATTGTGTTTTTGTTATTTATTGATTGTTGATTTGTAATGAGTATCAGACAGATCGCGTAGGCGTTGAGCAGCCTGTTCGGCTGTTATGTCGCGCTGCGGAGTCGCCAGCATTTCGTAGCCAACCATGAATTTTTTTACGGTAGCCGATCGCAGCAAAGGCGGATAAAAATGCATGTGCAGATGCCATTCCGGATAATCCTTTCCATCGGTTGGCGCCTGGTGCAGGCCGGCGGAGTAGGCAAATGAGGTTTCAAACAGGTTATCATACTTCACGGTTAGCTGCTTATAAATATCAGCCAAGCCATCTTTTTCCGCATCAGTCAACTCAAGAATGCTTTGAACCGCCCGGCGACTGATAACCATGGTTTCAAAAGGCCACACAGCCCAATAAGGAACCAAGGCAACAAAATGGCCATTTGTAGCTAAAATCCGTTCTTCCTTCTCCAGCTCTGCTTGCAGATAGTCGCTTAAAAGCGTTCGTCCGTGCTCTTCGAAATAGGCTTTTTGCGTTTCCGACTCTTTGGCCGGTTCTACTGGCACCGACGAAGACGACCAGATTTGTCCGTGTGGGTGTGGATTGGAACAACCCATGATGGCACCTTTGTTTTCAAATATCTGAACGTAGTTAATCTGGTCTTTCTCTCCAAGTTCTTTGAATTGCTCACACCAAACGTCCACGACTTTACGAATGTCTTTGACTTCCATTTCAGGAATGGTCAGGCTGTGGTTTTCGCTAAAGCAAATAACCTTGCAAATACCGCTTTCGCTTTTTGCCTGAAAAAGGCTTCCTTCATCAACTCCTCCGTCAGGAGTATCGGTCAGCAAGGCACTAAAATCATTTGTAAAAACAAAGGTTCCTTTATAATCAGGATTCTTGTGTCCCCCGGCTCTTTCGTTTCCGGCGCATAAATAACAAGATGGATCGTACTGCGGGCGTTCGTCAACGATCGCTTTTTCAACTTGTCCCTGCCACGGTCTTTTCGACCGATGCGGTGAGACCAAAACCCAATCATTTGTCAGGGGATTTAATCGCCTGTGTGGATGATCTTTACTGTTAAAACTATTCATATTTTATCTTTTTAAACCAACTGGTAGGTACTGGTAGGCAAAACTACCGATAAAAGCTCTCTCAAAATTGCCGATTTTTGTGTTTTATAACACAAAAAGCTTGTGGACTTATTAATTACTCTCTCTGCTGTCGCTAACATTTCGCTACTATAAAAACGAAGTATGCACATTCCTAATTCACAATTTTTATAACGAGTTCCGCCGGATCAAGGCGGAAGGATTGCCCACTTGCTCCTTGGACCGTTCAGAAACCATTTTAGCCAGCGTTTTGCCCATCAACTGAAAATCAGTCGAAATTGTTGTGATTCCTCCGGCAACCACCTCTTTCAACATGGTGTCGTTAAAGGACACCAATCCCAAATCCTCTCCGAGTTTCAGATTATTTTCTGTGGCCATCTTCACCAACTTCACTAAGTTTCGATCAGACGGGACAAAATAAGCCTCTCCTTTTTCAATCGAACGGTTGATTATACTGCGAACAATTTCATATTTAATTTTGTGCTCTTCGCAATATTTCTGAAATCCAGTCATTCGCCCTTCCGGCTCTTTTCCGCCCGGAAAAACCATCACCAGCTTTTTGTATTTCTTAAGTAAATCCTTCCCTGCCTTCAAAGCCTCATAGACATCCGATTCAAAGTCCTGATAAATTACCGGGAAATCAGCCAGGTCGTCTTTCTTTCGATCTAAAATATAAACATGGTCTTTAGGCAACACCGAAAGAATATCGGCAGTGTAATCAAATGTGGCGGGCATAATAACATAAGATGTATAGTTGCCGGCCGCTTCCATAATTAAATCCTTGAAAAGCTGAAAATTGAAGTGATGAAAATAAATATCAACGTTCGATTTAATATCGAGACTATTCAAAAAAGAGGTATAAACATCTTCCTTAAAGGCATTTAACTCATCGAAAAGAAGAAAGATCCGCTGGTCAACATTCACTTCCGTGCTGTTGATATAATATCCCTTTCCCGGAATGGAGCTAATAATCCCTTTTGCTTTCAACTCGTTAAAAGCAACCATTACCGTATCGCGCGAAAGCTCAAATTCGGTACAAATCTGATTCAAAGAAGGAATCTTATCGCCTATTTTGAGATTCCCGTTTAAAATACCCTGATAAATAGAATTTATGATTTGGCGGTATTTCGGAATTCCGAGCGTATCATCAATCTGTATATTCTTCACAAAATTTGTTTTTGTTTGGCTTCGAAGTCCAAAATTACAAAATTTCTTTAATTTTTATCAACCAGTACCCACCAGTACGTATCATTTATTAAATTTGTAGACTTATCACTTAAATTTTGAATAAAATGAAGATAACCAGTAAAACATTTGGCAATCTGCCCAATGGAACACAGGCTGAATTGTTTACCTTGAGTAATGACAACAACATTACAATAACAGTAACCAATTACGGAGCCATCATCACGTCTGTTGAAACACCTGATAACAATGGAAATACAACCAATATTGTGTGCGGTTTTAAACGATTGGAAGATTATCTCAGTGAAGAATACCTGGGCAGCTACCCGTATTTTGGCGCCATCATCGGGCGAAACGGGAACCGCATTGCCAAAGGGAAATATACCATTGACGGTGTGGAATACACTGGCGCCATCAATAATGGCCCCAACCATTTGCATGGCGGATTGGAAGGTTTTGATAAAAAACTTTGGAATGCCGAAATGTTTGAAAACAATGACGAGGTTGGCGTTAAATTGACCTATACCAGCGTTGATGGCGAAGAAGGTTATCCGGGAACTTTGGTGACCAACTGCATTTATTCTTTAAACAACGAAAATGAACTGTCCATTAAATACGAAGCGGAAACTGACAAAAAGACCTTGGTCAACCTAACCAATCACAGCTACTTTAACCTGACCGGAGGCAAAGAGAATATCAAGAATCATGAGTTGGAGCTAACAGCCGACAAAATGACGGAAAGTGTGGATTTGATACCTACGGGAAAAATTGTCCCGGTAGCCAAGACGGTTTTTGACTTTACCAGTAATAAAAAGCTCGGACAAGATATTGACAGCTTGCCTGATGGCTACGACCTGAACTACGTTTTGGACAACGAAGAAGGGAAATTCGTTTTCGCAGGACGCCTGAAAGAAGCAACAAGCGGACGTCAGGTTGAAGTGTACACCACGCAGCCAGGCATACAGGTTTACACCGGCTATTGGATTCCCGAATTGACTATTCAGGGCGAAAAAAAATTCGGTAGTTACTCAGGCGTGGCGCTGGAAACCCAGCATTATCCCGATGCGCCCAACCACCCCAACTTTCCATCAACCGTGCTAGCTCCAGGCGAAAAGTACGAAGAACAGACGGTATACAAATTTGGATTGATTAAATAACTCACCTTACACAATTGTTGAAGCCCCCGGAGTTTTTGAACTTTGGGGGCTTTTTCAATTCCATCAGCTGTGAAAAAAAATTGTATTTTTGGTTTCTACTGAAAAATAACTAAATCGAGGTAAATGAAAACGATTGTTGAGCTCTTTGAAACCAGCGTAAGGAAATACGGTGAGAATGTTTATTTGTGGGAAAAGAAAAAGGGGAAATACCAGGGCACAAGCTACCGGCAGACTCATGAGGAGGTCCTGCAACTGGCTGCAGGCTTGCTGTCAATAGGCATAAAAAAAGGCGACCGGATCGGTCTGGTTTCGGAAGGCCGAAACCGATGGATCATCAGCGAGTTGGGCATGCTGTATGCCGGAGCTGTTAACGTTCCCATGTCGGTTAAGCTCGATGAATCCAGCGAGCTAAAATTCCGCCTCTCGCACTCCGGAGCACGGATGGTTATTGTTTCCAAAGGACAGGCCGCAAAAATCGAGGACATTCGCGACGAACTGCCCATGCTTGAAAAAGTAATTTACCTGGATAAGAAAACGGATTTGAGAGAAAACGACCTGTACTATGACGACATCTTAAAAAAAGGAAAAGAATTTCTAAAAAAAAATAGGGAGAAACTCGAAGCAGTCTACCGAAATATTCAACCCAACGATTTGGCCAACATCTCCTACACCTCAGGAACTACAGCGGACCCCAAAGGGATTATGCTGAGTCACCTAAACTACGCAGCCAACACGATCCAGTCGAATACCCTGATGGAAATCACATCGGATTGGAAAACACTTGCCTTTTTGCCTTGGGATCACTCTTTTGCACATACGGCTTGTCTGTATTGTTTCATGTATAACGGTGCCAGCATCGCATCGCTTGAGGTGGGCTCCACTCCGATGGAAACGTTAAAAAACATTCCCAAAAATATAAAGGAAATTCAACCTAATATCTTGATGAGCGTACCGGCCGTTGCCAAAAATTTCAAAAAAGGAATAGAAACAAGCATCCGCCAAAAAGGAAAGACGGCCGAAAAATTGTTTAATCATGCCTTGCGCGTTGCCTACAAGTACAATGGTTTTGGTTACGACAAAGGCAAAGGAATGCGCTTCGTTTATAAACCACTGCTAGCCTTTTACGACAAAATCCTGTTTTCGAAAATCAGGGATGGTTTTGGAGGCAAGTTAAGGTTGTTTATTGGCGGCGGCGCTCTGCTGGATATCGAACTGCAACGCTTTTTCTATGCTGTTGGGATGCCCATGTGCCAAGGCTATGGCCTTTCCGAAGCATCGCCGGTTATTTCGTCAAACGCCCTGCATGCCATTAAGTTTGGCTCATCAGGTAAGCCTGTGAAACACATGGAGCTAAAAATTGTGGACGATGAGGGAAAAGAACTACCTACCGGCCAAAAGGGTGAAATCATTATCAAAGGCGACAACGTGATGCTTGGTTATTGGAAAAACCCGCAAGCCACAGCCGAAACCATCAAAAATGGCTGGCTACATACCGGAGATATGGGCTATATGGATCAGGACGGTTTTCTATACGTTCTTGGGCGATTTAAGAGTTTGCTGATTGGGAACGACGGCGAAAAATTCAGTCCCGAAGGTATAGAGGAAGCCCTCATCGACCAGTCAAAATTCATCGACCAATGCATGCTATACAACAATCAAAATCCCTACACTTCAGGCATGATCGTTCCAAACATTCAGGCAATCAATCAGGAGCTAAAGAAAAAAGGAATCATTCCGGGAACTGACGAAGGCCACACCGAAAGTATCAAATTGCTTTGGGCCGAGTTGAACAAATACCGGCCTGGTGGCGAATTTGAAAATCAGTTTCCACAACGCTGGCTACCTGCAACAATTGTAATTCTGCCCGAAGCATTTACAGAAAAAAATCATCTGCTTAATTCACTACTGAAAATGGTCCGCGGAAAAATAAACGAATACTTTGCTGAAGAACTGGAGTTTCTTTATACGCCTGAGGCCAAGAACATGATTAACGAACGAAACATTGCTGCCGTTCGAAAATGGAATAGTTAACCGTCTTCTGTTAGAAGAAAATCAAAAGACTAAAATCTCAAACCATGAAAATGTACTTTGTCTTCTTGTTAATTAGCCTTCCGGCACTTATTTTTGGACAGGCCCATCGCTGGCACGGCACAAACCAGGATGCCCGCTATCCAGATACCAACCTCTTGGACGAATGGCCCAATGACACCCTTTCTATCAGGCAAACCTACACCGGGATTGGAGAAGGATATGGTTCGCCATCAATTACGGAAGCCGGGTTATTTATCGCCGGCATGCACGATTCCACTGGTTATGTTTACCATTTTACGCACGAGGGTGACTTGGTCTGGAAAACAGCGTACGGTCAGGATTTTACCTTCCGGTTTCCAGGGTCGCGTGGCACACCAACACTGGATAATGGAAAGCTATACTATTCCGGAGCTTATGGCGATGCGGTATGCCTGGACATGAAGACCGGTGAGGAAATCTGGCATGTCAATATCTTTGAAAAGTATGGCGGCGAACTGATAAAATGGGGTTACACGGAATCACCATTGGTTTATAAAGATTTAGTTATACTACAACCCGGCGGAGAGGAAGTATCTCTGGTCGGTCTTAATAAACACGATGGCACGGTGGTTTGGGAAACAGCGGTGGAAGGAAATGCCAATGCTTACAGCACACCAAGGCTTATCGAGCACAACGGGGAAACCCTGTGCATGCTTAATCTCAATTTCAACCTGGTGTTGTTTGGCCCGGAAACAGGTGAGCTAAAACTTAAACACCCGTTGGCGGAAAGGCGAGGCAATCACTCCAACGAACCCGTCTACCAGAATGGACAAATTTTCTACTCTTCGGGTTACGGCGAAGGTTCGGTCATGTTTAAAATAAACGATAATGATCAGCGACTGGATACGATTTGGCAAAATACCAACTTCGACTCGAAATTGAGCGGAATACAAGTCGTTGACGGATTAATATACGGAACAGCTGACCAAAAGAAACACTGGGCGGCGTTGCGATGGGCTGATGGAAAAGAAGTTTTCACCACTCGTGAAATCAAGCCGGGCTCATTTGTCATGGCCGATGGAAAGTTCTATATTCATACCGAGACGGGTGAAATCGTTTTGGCCAAACCAACACCAACGGGATTCGAACTTATTAACAGCTTTGAAACTCCGGAGTTCCCAACGGTACATGCTTATGCACATCCCGTAATCTACCAGGGAAATTTATTTGTTCGGATCAATGATTCAATCTGGCGGTATAAAATTTCAAAATGAAATCAGACCATTCTTGCCCGTTTTATCCTCCCCGGTCGCAAAAGTTCAAAAAAACGACCTTTTAAATAAAATAGTCTAAATGGTGATCTGAACAAATTCAGTACTGTTTGACAGCTACATATATTACAGATTTTTCGAACAAATAAGTCCTGGTTTTGATTTACCCCCCATAACGACGCCAATTTTAACATTCTTTAATCATTTCGAAGTACAAGAGTTCAACACCGTTCAAAATCAACGCATAACACTCACCAACAAACACTTAACCTGAAACAAAGATTCAAATAACGCATAAAATAATATAAAAAGGTACGGAAATCACGTATTGCGTTTTGATAGTCAATTACCGTTTATTTGGCTGTTGTTAACGACTAAAGAAAAGGCTCACTACCTTTAGACAAATGATCCCTGGATGAAATTCAAACACAATGTGTTCATATTTCTCCTTAACATACTCTTTGCATTATATTGTTAATTCTATTTCTCCTTTTTCAAAAACAATTTATAACATAATTATGAAAACAAAGACACTATTTATTCTTCTCTTCATTTTTTTCGTTGGTACGACAACCTACTCCCAATCAAATCAAATTCCGCTAATTGGTGCTGAAGCGCCTGTTTTTACAGCACAAACAACCAATGGAGAGTTAACATTTCCCAATGATTTTGGTGACAGTTGGAAAATCCTTTTCAGTCACCCAAAAGATTTTACGCCAGTTTGCTCCTCCGAGCTTCTTGAGCTGGCCTATGTGCAGGAAGATCTCGATTTATTGAATGTAAAATTCGCGATCATCTCAACCGATAATCTTTCCCAACACAGAATGTGGAAAGCTCATCTTGAAGAACTGGATTACAAAGGCCGTGGAAAGCAAACCATTCATTTTCCAATTATCGATGACTCGTCGAAAAAGGTCTCACTCCTGTACGGGATGTTGCACGCACCAACAAGCACCAGCCGTGATATCCGGGGAGTTTACATCATCGACCCGCAAAACACTGTGCGCTCAATTAATTTTTATCCGATAGAAATCGGACGAAACATTACTGAAATTGAAAGAACCATCCTCGCTCTTCAGGCGGCTGACGAGACCAAACTGCTAACACCAGCCAACTGGATTACGGGAGAGGATATGATGGTTCCACACTTTCCTTATACTCAAAGCGATCTGGCAAACGATCCAGACTTGAAAAATGAGTATTACAATGTAGGCGATAGAATGTGGTTTAAAAAGGCCAGTCAATAGTCCGCAACTTGATTCGTAAAGTTCATGCGATTACTTTCGAAACATTGAGGACAATTAGTTAGTTTAACAGCAGCAGAAAGGGGCTTTAACAGCCCCTTTCTTCTTTTTTTCAATGGAAGCCTCGGCTTCTATATCTCCGACAATATCGCCTTGATTCGATCCCAGGATTTATTGCGGGCATTTTTATTGTCTTCCGCCCCGTCGGGATCATCGCCTTGGCGCATGTAGGCATGTCCTGCTCCCTCATAAATTTCATACTTATACGTTTTACCGGCTTCGCCCATCATCTTCTCCGTCACCGGAATTCCCGAGTTAATCCGGGAATCATTCCCTCCATAAAAACCATAGACCGGCGCCTTTATCTTTTCGATGGCTGATTCAGACTCAGGCGCGCTGCCGTAAAACACCAAAGCTGCATCGAGCTGATCGTTGTATGTGGCAAACCGAAAACTCTGTGACCCACCCCAGCAGAATCCAATTGCTACTGTTTTTCCGTTTGCTGCTTCCATCTCAGCAGCATAGGACCGGACGACATTCAAGTCGTTTTCAACCTGCCCGGGATCCAACTCATAAATAGCATTACGGGCATCATCCGACGAGGCGAAATCGCTGGTTCTATGATACTCCGAGGAGAAGTCGGAAAGCATATCAGGTGCAACAGCAATATATCCCTGAGCTGCCAACTGATCTGAAAAACTTCGTACCCAATCCGTCAAGCCACGATTTTCGTGAATGACGATGGCGACAGTCGCCTTTGTTGATATTTCAGGAAAAGCAACAAAACAATAAACTTCCCGATCGCCTGATTTTACTTTCACCCATTCATGATGGCGCGGCGACTCTTCTAACTGTTCAAGTGCAAATTCTTGTGATTTAGCACCAGCTACAAACAACATAAAAGCTATTAAAACGACAATTCTCTCCATGACTTTTTATTATTGGTTATCAAAGCATTAACAACAATCCAGATTGTATTGTTTGCTTTAATCAGCCTCTTGGTAATTGGAACCATTATTTCCAGACAGCGGTCAAAAACTTCATGAGATAGAAAAAATCCGCCAAACCGGTGCTTGCCGTTTTGGCGGATTCGCAAGAAAAAGAAAAGAATAGCTTCTACAGCCCGAGTGCTTCAGGCCCCTGTTCAAACACAATGTCAACAGGAATTCCTGCCTGGCCAATTCGATCCAAATCAGCTTGTAAACCTTCGCGGATGAACCCCATTTCGTCGATCATCGCTTTGGCTTTGTCGTAATCGCCATCGCCCTGTATGGTCAAAATCAGGTCTGACAGATCCAACATGGCTTGTTTCATTTGCTCGAAATTTACACGATAGGTTCCTGTATCGTCATCGCGTTCAAAAGCTCCTTTTTCCTGGAAATAGTAAAACCGGACCATATTGGCTTTTCCATGTGCGCTGGCCGCTCCAAAGCGAACCGACCGAAAAATACCGGCCATAAAAGTTACCATGTTATCCATCATATCCTTGTTAGGAAACTCACCAAGCTCATTCAACTGATAAACCGCCCAAAGGCCGAGAATATCTGCCTTGCTCTCCTCTATGGAAGAATAGGTTTCCTTGAGTGCTTCGCGAACCGTCTGTGTTCCGTCAATCGTGTTTCCAAGCCCCAATCCATGTGCTACTTCATGAAACATGGTATTTTCAAAGAAAGCATCAAACTTGACATGTACACGCTGATCCTCTGCGATCAACAGATCTGTGATCGGCATTAGAATTTGATCGAACTTGGCTTGCATGGAGTTTTTTAGCTGCAATTTACGGCTGCCTTTATCGGCGCGAACCTGCTCATCATTTGGCAAATTAATGGCAATGGTTTTACTCCCGGCATTGCAATCTCCGGCATAATATATCGCATCGTAAGCATTGAGGTCTGAATCCGATCCGGGGGTTTCGTTTTTATAGACTTCCTTGGTTGGCAGCGCCTTCTGAAGGTCTGGCAACAAGGCAGCATATTTATCCAGCCTGGCACTCCAGGCTTTGTCTTTTATCAAAATAAAAGCCTCGTGAGCAGCCTTGTAGCCAAATAGTTGATCCTCATAATTTTCAATAGGTCCAACCACAAAATCGATGGTGTTATTTTTCATATCCATCCAGGCGACGTCGCTTTCATAGTACTGGTCAGTCAATAAAGCTTCGGCGCGCAGATGCAGGTAGTTTTTCAATCCCGTATCTTCGGCTAATTCAGCCGCCTGACGGATCGCCTGAACTGCTTCTCCTATTTGTTCTTTAAAAGCTTCGTGATACGGAATGGCCTTCAGATTTCCTTCTTCATCACGCCTGATTAAGGTATACAAGCTGGTTTTGGCAGGCTCATCCCACGCTTCAAACTCAGCCTTTGTCATATCAACGGGATAGAAATTTGCGCCGGCCGGCTTTTCCCCGAAACCGTCTAAAAAAGGTTCATTGGTATTTAGCCGCTCCCAGGGACCGTAATTGATTTTGATGAATTTTTCCACTGCCGGCTCCGATGTTTGTGACAAAACTGCTTCTTTGTCGCCAAAGGCTTCTTTCCAAAAAATTTCGTCCATGATTTTTGCCGCCTTAAACAAATGAGGCAGCATTTGCTTCTCTTTTTCGGTTAGAACTGACAAATCCGTAGAAAGCTTAAATGATACAAAAGCATCAGCCTTCATTGCTATTTCACTCTTCATTGTTTCCTCGTGTTTGGGCTGTGTTGTGCAGGAACTCAAAAAAAGTCCGATTCCCGCCGCCATCAAAAAAGTCAATTTATTCATTGTTATCGTTGTTTATTTTCAGTGATAATCTTCTCAAAATCATAATCGCGTTCAACCAAGGCGATGCGTATTTTATAGGCTTTATACCATAAATCCCTTCCCAACCGCTGTGCAAACACGTGCTCAGCATTTCTTTTCCAGTTTCTTATTGAATCAAGATCTCTCCAGTAGGATACAGTTATACCTAGCTCATTACGGGCAGATTCGACACCTAAAAAACCATCTTGCAGTCTTGCAAGCATTTCCATTTGTTCCGACATCAGGATGTATTCTTTATCATCAATCGTCGTTCTAACAGAACTGAAAATAACAGCGTAATAAGGAGGTTGGGGAGTTTGTGCTATCATCGTCCTCTGAAATTTCAAGTCACAATACAAATCCGTCCAATAATTGCAGGGTATTATTTCCTATGGCAGTGGTTTACAAAAAATAGGGCTCTGCCAAGCCTTTGGCTACGAGCAAGTCATTCAGACAATAAAAGTCAGCAATTGTCCTGATATCCTCGTGTCCAATCAAGACCTCCTCGGGAACGCGAACGTACAAAACAACTAAGTAACGTCCATACTTACCCTTGCTGTCCTTGATGGTTTCCACTACGGCCAATGTTCCTTTTCGAATAAGCGACTTGACAAAATCAGAAGCAGCCAGTCCCAGCAAGTACTCTTCCGAATCTTTTTTCACGCCATATACTTCCGGCGTATCAATACCAAAAAGGCGAACACGCTCATTACGAACCCACACACTTAAACCCAGATCAATGTCGATGTCGTATGTGTCGCCATCAACTACACGTTGTATTTCTGCTTGATATTGATACATCTGTTACTTTTTAAGTTTAAACCTGCAATCTGTTTCGTATTCCTTTTTGAGTGCTGTTTTCAACATACTCAAGATGCTAAAGACGAAGTGATGAGATCAAATTATTTTGCTGGCGATAATTTACAAAAAATGCTGTCAAAACTGACAGCATTTTCATTATTATTTTGGAAGTTGCATTCCCTTTTCTTTGGCCATTTTTTCTAGGCGTTTCTGGAAGTTCGACTTCTTCACCGGCCCTTTCTTTTTATTAGCCTGAAGCTTTTCCCTGATTTTATCTTCATCAATCATGTTCCGGAATAAGTACATTTGGCCGATAGTTATGACGTTGGCCAAAAAGTAATAATAGCTTAAACCTGATGAATAGTTATTCAAAATAAACAGGAACATGACCGGCATCAGGTACATCATGGTTTGCATACCTGGCATTTGCTGGCTGGTGGCCGCCTGCGAGTTCATTTTTGTTGAAATGACCGTCGTTACGGTCATCAGCAAACAAAATAGGCTGACATGATCTCCATAAAACGGGATGGTGAACGGCAGACGCATGATCGAATCATATGAGGACAAATCAGTGGCCCACAAGAAACTCTCCTGACGCAACTCAATCGAGGTTGGGAAGAAAAAGAACATGGCAATCAGAATTGGGAACTGCAGCAACATTGGCAAACAGCCACCCATCGGATTAACACCAGCTCTTTTGTATAATGCCATGGTAGCCTGCTGTTTCTCCATCGGTTTATCCTTACCAAACTTCTCATTCAGTTCATCAATCTCCGGCTTCAAAGCCCGCATCTTAGCTTGAGAAATATAAGATTTATAGGTGAATGGAAAAACAATCAACTTTATAAAGATGGTCAGCAACAAAATGATAATCCCAAAATTGTCGATGTATTTCCGAAGAAAGTTAAAGGTCGGAATAATCAGGTACTTATTGACCGGACGAACAATCGCATAACCTAAATCAATCAAGCGTTCCAATGACAAATCATACTGATTTAGTGTCGTATAGTGGTTTGGCCCAAAATAAAACTGCATCTCATGGCTTTCCTGTGGGTTGCCTTCGTATGGAAAAGCAATATCGGTAAAGTAGTGCCCAATATATCTGGCGTCATCTTCCAGGTATTCGTATCGGACATCGGCCGTTGGAAACGCATCACTGGCAATGATGGTTGAATTGAAAAACAACTGCTTCAAGCTGATCCACTTCACCTTGGTTTTCAAAGTTTCTTCGCTCGATTTGGCTGCACTTAGCTTCTCTACGTCATCTTCAAAAAATTTGTAGCTGATGGTGGTATAGCGGTCTTCGCCGTATGTCGATTTTCGTTCCTGACGTGGCGCGGCAAAGGCCCAGTTAAAGTTCAGGTAGTTGGTGTTTTTCGATAGCAGGTCATTCAACCCGACGTGCTGAACATTAAACCCCACGAGCCAGGAATTGTAATCCAGCGTATATCGGTATTCCAAATAACGCCCGTTTCCGGCATTCAGCCTCATGCTTAACGTTTTGCTCTCACCTGCATGCTCATTATTGAATTTAATTCGCCCTTCTTTACCAACAGGCACCTCAGGACCACTTACAACGATCTTCTTCTGACTGACAGACGGCTCAAAATACAAATCATCTGTACGGATACTGCGGTTTTCGGAAAAAAAGTTAAAGCCAAACAAATTATCATCACCGTCGAATAGCCTCAGAGGCAAAGAATCATATGTTTGATAGCCTTTCAGCTCAACCGAATAAATCTTACCACCTTTGCTTGAAATGGTCAGTTTCATCAGGTTATTTTCCAAAGTGATGAATTCATCTTCACCAGTAGCGGCCTCGCCAAATGCACCAAACTGGTCTCTTACATTTTTTGACACCGCAGCCGAATCTCCTTCCGTGACACCTTCAAACTGAGTTTCCTGTTCCATTTCCCGAATCTGATTCAGGGCTTCGGCTTCTTTTAACCGTGACGCCTCGACCTGTTCGATGGAATCCTGTCTTTTTCGGGCTGCTTCAATCTCTTCTTCCGAAGGTTTGTTTAAATAGCTAAATCCAATGAGGATGGCAAAAATCAGCACAATCCCGACAATCGTATTCTTATCCATTCTTTATATTTTTTCTTTATTTAGAGCTGAGTGTTGCTTTTACAAAAGCGACAAATAGTGGGTGTGGATTCAAAACGGTACTGCTATATTCCGGATGAAACTGAACGCCAACGAACCACTTATGGCTCATAATCTCCATGGCTTCTACCAAGTCAGTATCCGGGTTAATTCCCACAGGTTTCATATCCGATTGTTTAAAGGCATCGAGGTAATCGTTATTGAACTCGTATCGATGCCGGTGACGTTCGCGGATATCCGTTTTTCCGTAGGTTTTATAGAAATTTGATTTTTTATTGACGATGTGACAATCATAAGCACCCAATCTCATGGTGCCGCCTTTTTCCGAAATCCCTTTCTGATCTTCCATCAAGGCAATGACAGGCGCGGTGGTTTTATCATTCATCTCGGTTGAATCGGCTCCGGTCATTCCCAGTACGTTACGTGCATATTCGATCACAGCGATTTGCATTCCCAAACAAATTCCTAAAAACGGAATGTTGTTTTCCCGGACGTACTGCGTGGCTTTAATTTTTCCTTCGATTCCGCGATGACCAAATCCCGGTGCTATAATTACGCCATCCAGGCCTTCCAACTCCTCTTCAACATTCTCCGGGGTCAGTTCTTCCGAATGAATCCACTTCAGATTAACTTTTGCCCGGTTGGTGGCGCCAGCATGAACCAAAGCCTCCGCAATTGATTTATAAGCATCTTGCAACTCCACATATTTCCCCACCAGGCCAATTTCAACTTCTTGCTCCGGATTTTTATGTTTCCGTAAAAATTCGTTCCATTCTTTCAGTTCCGGTTCATTCTTTGAAGGCAGCTTCAGCTTTTTCAAAACAGTCAGATCAAGCTTTTCTTCCAGCATTTTGTTAGGAACTTCATAAATGGTGGAAACATCGATCGATTGTACAACGGCATCGATATCAACATTACAGAAAAGGGCTACTTTTTTGCGAATACTGATACCCAGGTCATGTTCGGTGCGCAGCACCAAAACGTCGGGCTGAACCCCGTTTTCGAGCAACATTTTTACAGAATGCTGAGTCGGCTTTGTTTTTAATTCGCCCGAGGCAGCTAAAAAAGGAACCAAAGTTAGGTGAATAACCAATGCATTAGAGCCTAATTCCCACTTCAACTGGCGAACGGCTTCAATGTATGGCAACGATTCGATATCGCCAACGGTACCACCAATCTCAGTAACTACAATATCGTAATTGCGTTTATTACCCAAGAATTTGATTTTGCGCTTAATTTCATCGGTGATATGCGGAATAATCTGTACAGTTTTTCCAAGATAATCTCCCCGACGTTCTTTGTTGATTACCGACTGGTAGATGCGGCCGGTAGTCACATTATTCGCCTGTGAGGTTGGCACATTCAGAAAACGCTCATAGTGCCCCAAATCTAAATCTGTTTCGGCACCATCCTCGGTGACAAAACATTCGCCGTGCTCATAGGGGTTTAACGTTCCCGGATCAACATTGATATAAGGATCCAATTTTTGGATGGTAACAGAATAACCTCTGGACTGCAATAACTTAGCCAGTGAGCTGGCCAAAATTCCTTTTCCTAAGGAGGAGGTCACACCTCCTGTTACAAAGATGTACTTGGTTGCTGACAAAATCGTATAGTTTAATAGTTCCTAAAAACGCACAAAGTTAATCAATAAAAATTATTGCGCTTTAAAATGGGCTCATTATAATTAGAATTAATCATTAAAAAACCCGCTAAAATTAGCGGGTCAGTTTTCTTGAAGTTAATCTTCATCGTCCATGGAGTCAATAATATTAATCTTCTCCTTAAGGTATTCGATTTTCTCCTCCGTATCTTGTATTTTTTTATTCACATCATCGATCAGCGATTCAGCATTTTTGGTGTTGGCAAAAAAACCAATGTTGTTATTCAATAAAATCAAATCGCTTTCCAGCTGTTTTAATTTACTAACATATTTGTCGCGTTCATGACGCATTTTATTGTTTCCCCGGTTTGTTCCGGAGATATTGGAAATTTTAGTCTTGAACTTCAACAGGCTGCGCTTTTGATCGTCAATTTTCAGATTGTCAAAATGGGTATTTACCGCATCACGAAACTCGTTCTGAACCACATCTTTGTCTTTAAAAGGAACATGTCCGATATCGGTCCATCGACGTTGGAACTCTTTGATGTTTTCAAGATTGGTATCCTCATTTTTTGATGGCTTGTAATTCTTGACCTCTTCGATGAGTTCTTTTTTCAATTTCAGATTTTCAACCTGCTCTTCGTCAACATGATGAAAATGCTTTGATTTATTATCGAAAAAGTAATCGCAGGCTGCCCGAAACCGTTTCCAAATTGGATCGGAATGCTTACGGGGAACCGGACCAATATCTTTCCACTTCTTCTGGATGCGTATAAATTCTTCGGTCGTTTTCCTCCAGTCGGTGCTGTCTTTCAACGCTTCAGCCTGAACACACAAGTCTGTTTTCATTTGCAAATTATTCATTTGCAACTCTTTGTTTTGTGCATAAAACTCGCGTTTAGCATCAAAAAATTTATCGCAGGCACTTCTGAATCGTTCGTAAATCCGGTTGTTATCTTTTTTAGGCGCAAAACCAATGGTACGCCAAACTTTCTGAAGTTCAACCAACTCTCGTGATTTCTTATCCCAATCCCGATGGTTTTTAATCTCCGAATTAACTATTTCTTCAGCCTTTTCACACAAGGCTGTTTTTGCTTCCAGGTTTTTCTTTTGCTCTTGTTTCCGTCCCTCAAAATACCCCTGGTGCTTCTTGTTTATTTTTGAAGTAGCAGCCTTAAAACGTTCCCACAACTCTTCTTTTTTATCGCGGGGCACCGGGCCAATTTCACGCCACTGCTCGTGATATTTTTGCAATATATTGAAAGCCTTGACAATAGATGGCTCGACCAATAGCTCTTCTGCTTTTTCGCAAAGAATAATCTTCGACTCCAGGTTCTTTTTCAGATCC
>ENA-ORCT01000190-ORCT01000190.1-marine-metagenome-genome-assembly--contig:-NODE-190-length-33430-cov-3.796120_pt1 | contig 33430 bp, 20 predicted proteins | sample MGYA00248632_ERZ508511 | MGnify/ENA primary metagenome ERZ508511 (study PRJEB26182, sample SAMN06268839) | marine metagenome | isolation source: Tt an P1-techrep anaerobic enrichment on pine from sediment...
TCTGGCTCAGAATTGGGATCCCATTCCAATCCGATATCAGCCGAATACGAAAATGTCGCGGACAAGATTACTACAAAAATTGATGCTACATAAAAACCGAGCCGTTTGCCTGAAGATTTTGATTTTTGTGAAGACGCTGCGTTTAAAGTTTTGAAAGGGCGAAGATAATATTTCAAATTGAATAACCGCTTGAGTTGAGTCATTATTTCTCCGTAGAACTTTTCATTTGAATTCGATTGGTTATGAACGAGTGAATATTCTGAACGAGCAGAAAATAGAAAACTAACGGATCACGCAAGGCTGAGTATCTGAGCCGCCATTGCTGCTGGTTACTTTGATGTGGTCAGGAATACGTCTGAAGTTATTGTAAGTTTTTTCAAAAGCGCCTGTTTTTTTGTTGAAAGACAAATCGCCAAGTTTCTCTTCAGTAGAACCGTAGATGGCCCAGGCGGTTAGAACCACTGATTGAGTGGGGGCATCCGAAACGGCTTTAACGATCAGTTTTTTCCGCGTTGAGTTATATTCTGAGGTCGTAATGGTTACGTCATCACCAATCGGAAGCGCGTTTTTCGATTCGACATATATGGTGCAATTGGCCGAATTTTGCTGCCCGGTGAAATCGGTGACCGTCAGCTGGAATTCCAGGGTTTCCATATCAACACTGATATCCGGGGCCACAAAACTGGAAACAGGTGTTGTTGCGTTGCTCAAATCGACCGGTGTTCCGGAAGATTGTGTCCACAGGTAAGATGCTATGCCGTCGTCCGGATCGGATGAGGCTGAGCCATCGAGTGAAACAGTTACTCCGGACGCAACGGTCATATCCGGCCCCACAGCGGCAACCGGCGGCTGGTTTTGTGGAGGAAGTGCAGCATTGGCCGGATCGGCTTGCGCCTCATTTGAAAAATTACTTTCAATTCCATTTGAGTCATAAGCCGTTACAACGAAATAGTGGGTCTGCGATTCATCAAGCCCGGTTACTGTGAATTCGGTAAATTTTCCTACATCAATTGGTGAGGGGCCTTCGGCGGCGTCGGTCCCGCTGTAAGGTGAACCGGAATTGCCAGATTTGTAATAGAGCTTATAGCCGGCGAGATCCGCTTCCTGATTCGGATCCCATTTCAGTGTGATGCCTGCGCATAAGCCAGATGAGGCAAGCCCGATCAGTAAGACGAAAAACAAGAATGCTCCAGAGCTGGTTCTCCAGTTACATCGATACATTCAAATCTCCTTTCTCAACGTTTTGAAGGTCAAAGCGATCGAAAGAAAAAGCGTCTTGGGCATACATGCCGAAGACGCTTTACGTTTAATTTCGGCGGCCCGGCTGTCATTGCAGTTTGCTTTAGACCCGTGGCTTTGCGTCACTGCTTTTCAGCAGTTTTGCCCTTTCGATCTTTTCGAAAAAATGTATGTGCTTCGTTTGATCGCAAAATGGATGCCAAAGAAAATATTTTGGCATCTCAAAAGTTGATCCTGCGATCATTTTTCTATCGAAACAGGAAAGACAGTATGCTGGATGCCGCGCGGTTCTATTGTGAATTTTAATAAATTTTCAGCGAGTTAAGACTGGGTTATTGATGGGGTTGGCTGGTGAGTTTAAATGGATGCCGGAAACTCCCGTGACGTTCGGTTAAGCACTCCGGCAATCGCAAAAGTGAACATGCCGTACGTCCAGTGTGTTTCGAATTCGTATTGTCAATTACGAAATAGTAATTCTGAGGCGAATTCTCGATCCGTTCGTTTCGTATCTCTGACTCATAAATTTAAGTATAGTCTCTGACAGATTCCTTTAAAAAATCATATTTGCAATGAATAAAAAGCCTATATTATTGCATATCTGCAACGATTATCCGGATGCAATCCGAAGCTCCAACAAGACGGAGGCGGTATCCAACCTGGTCAAGCATATCAACGAATTTGACCACGTTGTCTTTTCGTTAAATCGGACATCACGCGTTATATCAAATGTCACCATCCGAGATGGTTCATTATATTCCATTAAGTATTGGGGATTGCCCTGGGGGATCGGTTTAAAGTTCAACATGGAGCGGGTGGCACGGGCTATTGTAAAAATAATCGAACAGAACGGAATTGTTTTTGACATTGTTCACGCGCACAAATTGACAATTGAAGGCATTGCGGGATATTATATTTCAAGACATTTTGGAAAACCTCTGGTATGCACGATCCGCGGCCAAACCGACTTGATGGTCATCCATCACAAACCTCTCTACAAGCAACTCTTTACAGATATTCTTGAGCATTCCAGCCACCTGTTTTTTCTCGCCCCCTGGACACTGAACGTAATCGGTCAGCTCTTTTCCGTTGATGTCAAGAGCAAGTCCGGAATGCTGCCCAATATTGTCTTCTACGTTGATCCGGAAAAACGGCGGCAAGCCGTGTTTTCCAACCGATTTATTACGGCCGTTCGCTTCGGAGCAAAAAATTTTAAGTCAAAACATTTAGATAAAACTCTTCAGGCTTTTGATATGGCATGCCGGAGCCTCGACGATATTCATCTGGATATCGCCGGCAGTGGGGCATCGACCCATCAAGATGAAATCGATCGTCTTTTCAGTGCTGTTTCACATACGTCACGGATCCATCTGATCGGTCAATTTGAAAACGAGAAATTCTGTGCCATTCTGCCTGATTATGCGGCATTTGTCCGTCCGAGCTATCCGGAAACTTTTGGCATGGTATTTATAGAAGCATTGTTTGCCGGCTTGCCGGTATTGCATGCCAAAAATACCGGGATCGACGGATACTATTCAGATGCCGACTTTGCGGTAGCCGTTGACCACCGTTCTATCGTTGAGATTGCCGACGGAATGATCACGTTGTTTCAAAATCAGATGGATTTGAAGTGTCGCTTGAACGATTGGCTGGATACCGGATCACTAAAACCATTTTTGAAGGAAAATATTGTAAATACCTATATCGAGAAGATTCTCAGGGTAATGAGGGAAAAATAACCTACCGGTGTAGCTTCAATGATAAAAAAAATGAAACTGCTGATCTATTATCTGGTCATCGCCAAGCTGCCGCACTCCCGATACTTCGAACCCTTTAATCGGATCCGGCTTTTCTGGGTCTGCAAGGTGCTTGGAATAATGAGGTTTAATACGAAAAGTACCTTTCAAAACGATATATATATTGCCGATGGAACAAATGTAACCATCGGTGATGAGTGTCAGATCAATGGGAACGTGTTCATTCAGGGCGCCAGGATAGGCAATTATGTAATGATAGGACCGGATGTGGCCATCTTGAATCTGGTGCATCATTTCTCTTCGACATCGATTCCGATGATCCAACAGGGCAGGCAGAAACATGTTAACCCGATAATTGAAGATGATGTCTGGATTGGTACCCGTGCCGTCATTCTTCCGGGTATCCGGATCGCAAAGGGATGCATCGTCGGCGCCGGTGCAGTCGTAACGAAGGACACTCAGCCCTATGGCATTTATGGTGGGGTTCCGGCGCGGTTGATTCGAAGACGTACGGAATAAATTTCCTGTCTGGTCATCTGTCTTTAAATGGTTATTTGAAATTAAATTCGCTTTCCTTGGAGCCTGTTTGAAAACCAGGGAGCACTATGAAGACCTGGGGTAAAAGCCGGGGGCGTGCAACGTTAACTATAGGTCCGCTTTTTCTGTCAAGACGGAGTCTTTTATGTCTGCAAGAGTTTGTATGGTGGCGTATACCCGATACGATACCGATAATCGGGTTCGGCGATATGCGGAAAGCCTTGTTAGAAACGGATACCACGTTGATATTATAGCTCTGCGATATGAGGGTGAAAGCAAAATAGAAATGCGAAACGGAGTCCGGGTGTATCGGATTCAGACGCGCCCCTCTGTTGAGAAGACAAAAATCGAATATCTGTTCAGACTTTTGAAATTTCTCTTTCGATCAATGGTGTATGTGGCTCGGATTTCGAAACGGGAACCCTTTCAGTTGGTGCATGTTCATTCTGTTCCGGATTTTGAGGTGTTCTCGGCCTCGATACCCAAATTAAAAGGGGCCAGGGTCATACTGGATATCCATGATATTCTCCCTGAGTTTTATGCCAGTAAATTCAAAGTCAGCCAACATTCCACGATTTTTAAACTTCTTACTATTGTCGAGCGTTTGTCGATCGTTTTTTCCGATCACGTTATCATTGCCAACGATATCTGGAGAAAAACTCTGCTGGAGCGCTCAGTCACCGAAAAAAAATGCACGACAATACTTAACTATCCGGATCCGGCCATATTTTCCAGAAAAACAAAAGAAAATCGTAACCAGATTTTCACCTTTTTTTATCCCGGTTCACTAAATCGTCACCAGGGCCTTGACATTGCCATACGGGCTTTTGCGAGGATCAAGGATGAGGTGCCCCATGCCCGTTTCGATATTCTCGGATCCGGCCGGGAGTTGACAATTTTATCACGACTGATTCAAGAATTTGGGCTTGAGGATCGGGTGTCATTGAAAAAACCCGTCAGAATGGAAGCAGTGGCTAAATTGATGGTGCAGGCTGATGTCGGTGTCGTACCGAAACGAAACGATATCTTCAGTGGTGATGCGTTCAGCACCAAAATTTTAGAGTTCATGCTTTCAGGAACCCCGGTGATTGTCTCAAAGACACGGATTGATGATTATTACTTTAATGATTCTGTTGTTATGTTTTTTGAGCCTGAAAATGAAGAAGAACTTGCTCAATGCATGGTGCGCCTGGCAACCGATAAAAAAATGAGAAGGCAATTGGCAGAGAATGCCTATCAATTCGTGCAGGAGATGAATTGGGCAAAGAAAGAATATATCTATCTGGACCTGGTCAGTCGCCTGTTGAAAAGGCGAAAATAATTTTTTAGTGATTAGAAAAGGGTAGGCGGTTTGATGCAAAAAGGCTTTGTCAGGCGATTTATCAAAGACACCGCTCTTACTTCTATTGGTACGGCAACAAGTGTTGCATTACAATTCCTGAGTATCGTACTGCTGTCGCGGCATCTCAGTAAAGAGTCCCTCGGTCTTTATTTCCTGGTCCTGGCAACGGCTCATGTCCTTACCGTAGTGTCCGGGTTGGGGCTGGACCTGACTCAAGTTCGCTATTTATCCACGGCCGATGATAAAAGAAAAGTTCCTGTTTTCGGGAATATCGTTTTTTCCCGGTTTGTATTTGCGGGTATCCTGGCATTTCTCCTGACTTTGTGGGGAAAATCGTTTCTTTTGATAATCGACCGGCGGGTAGCAGAGATACATTTATTTGTCGCCGCCATTTTTGTTTTGGGAAGCCTGCGAAATTTGTTTTATCATACCCTTCAGGGGTTTCGTCTGTTTCCGCAATTTACCGGAATCAAGATTGGTTCCGCTTTGCTGCGCATGATCTTGATAATCTGGATTATTGCGACTCATAAAGCGACTATTGTGCATGTATTATACATTGAGATGGTGGTGCCTGCCTGTGCGATCCTGGTTATTTTATATTATGTTCCATTTCATCGCCTTTCATTCACATTAAATGACAGAGAACAATGGGCAGGTTTGTTCCGTTTCTGCACGCCGATATATTTCAATAATATTTTCATGGTGATAATCGAACGCACCAATGTGCTCCTTATGGGCATCTTGTTGAATCTTCAAGAGGTTGCCATATATGAGGTTGCCGGAAAAATTTCGGAAGGTTTTTTGCGGATATTTCGGGCGTTTATTGTTGTTTATTTTCCGAACCTGTCCAAACTGTTTGCAACCTATAACAGGGAGGATGCCAAAACATTTTTAAATCAGACATTAGGCTTTTTATCCGCAGGTATCAGCTTCCTGGTCTTCGGAGTATTTCTTTTCCGTAAACCTATCATTGTCCTTATGTTTTCCGAGGCCTATGTAAATGCCGCGCTGCCCCTTTCCCTTATGATGTTTAATTTTCATCTCCGGGCAATGAGCAATATCCTGGGCTATTCGATCGTATCGGCCGGGCAATCGTCAATTCCCGTCCGAGCGAACATCGTGGCGAGCGCTGTTCTCGTGGTAGGAAGTCTCCTGCTGATCCCTCGTTTCGGGGTCATTGGTGCCATCATATCTTCATTTTTCATGAATATAACTACACAGATCGTTTATATATATTTTCTCGGCAAAGCCATGCTCAAGGTGAATGTGTTCGATTACGTAAAGCCAATGATGTGTGTGGTTTTTCTTTGTGGCCTTTATCTGTTTGTCGGGTGGGACGAACCTGCTTTACGGGCTCTTTTTTTCATACTGTATATCGGTCTGAGCTGGTTGTACGTCCATCATTGGCAGATCCTTGTGAAAAATGTTTTAAACGAATCGTTTCAGATAATCGGAGTTCGTCGGTGATACAGATACCCGATTCAAATTTTGCCCACCCGAACAAGAATGCAAAAATTCTGATGATTGATGCTTTGGTGGGGAATGATTACAGTCTGTTGCTCTGCGATCAACTGTACAAAAGCGGTATTGATGTCACCCTGGTTACCACCAAAGACCGTGAAATAAACATACCCGTTTCTTTACCCATCCTGCGATGGGTACCTTCCAAGAATCCCAAAATATCCCGACTGAAAAAAGCATTAGGATATGTTGTTTACCTGGCGCGGCTTTGTTTATGTGCAATCCGCGGGCAGTTTGATGTGTTTCATTTCCAGTTTTTTCGGTTTGAGCGAATTGAAAGCGTATTGATGGTATTTCTGAAAATGACCGGCGTTCGCCTTGTCCATACCGCACATAATGTTTTTCCGCACGAACGAAAGTCCGGTGATCATTTTGTAAAGGCCATGATTTATCGCTCTTCCACGCAAATTCTGGTTCACTCCGAAACTGTCAAGCGTCGACTCGCTCAAGCATTCGGTATATCGGTGAAAAAAATATCTGTAATACCTCACGGAAATTTTGATGTGTATCGGGCCCGTGTTGCTATATCCAAATCATCAGCCTGCAACTGTTTCGGCCTTAAACCTGAAAATCCTGTCGTTTTGTTTTTCGGTTTTATACGGGAATACAAGGGGCTTGATATCTTGCTGGAAGCCTTTGATATTGCCTACAGACAAAACCCGTTGCTTCGTTTGCTGATTGCCGGACAGTGTCAGACCAGGCAGATGGAAGACAATTATAAAAATAGAATTCGTTCCATGGTATCGCGAGAAGGAATTGTCTTTCATCCAGGTTTTGTCGCCCACGAAAAGATTTCAACATATTTCATGGCAGTTGACTGGGTGGCACTGCCATATCGCCATATTGACCACAGTGGACTAATCCATTTGGCCTATGCCTATGGCAAGCCCGTCATTGCTACAGATGTGATGGGACTTTCAGACATGATAGCAGAAGACGGAACGGGGTACCTTGCACCGGTGAATGATCCCGGAAAACTGGCCGAAATAATCATTCATGCCGTGTCGGATCCGGCGGTTCGGGATCAAATGGGGGCGCGCGGGGAGCATTTGAGCAAAACCAAATACACCTGGGCTAATGCGGTTAATTTAACGAGGCAGGTTTATGAGGATGCAGTGGCTCTTGGGTGAGATTTTTTTTTACCGTCGTGTAAAACTATCGCGTACCAATGTATGCTTTGAAGATAAACTTAAATACGGCTTGACTTATGGATATACGTAATACCAGAGCCTTCAGAAAAAAGGAGAACGTTGGCTTTGGCGCCTGATTTTTTATCAGACAGGAGATTAATATGAACGAAGGCGCTGACCATCACTCTGTTTATAGAAAAATTGTCAACTTATCGTTTTTTATATATCTGTTTTTTGTGTTTTTCGGTACGTCACTTCCGTTTCGGCCGCCTGTTGAAAATGTTGACCAAAAAGGGACAAGCAATATTGTGAATCAGGTGGTCTTTTCGAGCCTGTTTCTGATTGGTATCGTACCGCTGTGGGTGCGGCGAAAAGATGTTGCGGGATTACTGAAGTATGAAAAATGGTTGACGCTTTTTTTGCTCTGGTGCTTTATCACTCTGCTTTGGTCAGATTATCGATTCACATCATTCAAACGTCTTTTCCAGATCTATACTACTGTTGTCATATGCCTGAACGCGTTGCTCTGGAACGATTCATCCCGAGATATTATAGGCAGTTTGCGGACTATCATTTACCTTTATGTTTCATTATCTATTTTGTCAGTTGTTTTTATTCCCGGGGCAATAGATCCAAAAAGTCTTACATGGCGAGCTATGGCCATGAGCAAAAACCATCTGGGACAGGCGGCATTGATCTGCACACTGGTGTTGATTATAGATATTTCCGGAAACAATTTCAAAAGACAATGCATCAATGGAATCATGCTCATTTTTTCCCTGATGCTGATTTTTGGCTCAAATAGCCTGACTTCCATATTGACACTTTTCTTTATAACTATCCTGTGGATAGTGCTTCGCATGGATGAACGATTCAGGACGCTTGGAATCGGTCATCTGTACCTGTTTTTAACGGCTTTTACTGCCCTTGCTATTGCACTGGTAATGGCTCAGTTTCCAGAGGAAATTGAGGCGTTTCTGAAATTTTTTGGTAAGGACTTGACCTTAACCGGACGGACACGCCTGTGGGCTGCCGTTTTCCAGGAAAGTCGCCATCATCTATTGCTCGGTACGGGATTTGCGGCTTTCTGGGTGGTCAGCAATCCCGCTGTGCTGGATATCTATTCCGACTTTCTGTGGCTTCCCAATCAGGCCCATTTTGGTTATCTGGATATCTTGAATGAAACCGGGCTGATTGGTTTTATTTTATTTTCTCTGATGGTGTTTGTTTATCTAAAAAACCTGATACAGTTTCGGGCCACCCATCAATTGAGTTGGTGCTTTTTGTCTGTGTTGATTATAAATTTTCAGGAGACAACGTTTTTCCGTCCAAATGTAATGACCGGTGTGATCCTGATTTTAAGTTATCTGACCTTGTATCACGACCTCCGAAATCTTGAGTTGCCTACTTCAGCGTTTAATCCGGATCCTGATTTGATTTTTAAAAATCGTATCAACTGAATATGGTTGATATTTTAATGATTGAACATACGGGAACAATACCGACGACCAGGAATGATATTTTGCGTGTATATCCACAATTGCGCAGTCGGTTAAACCCGGATATTAAATTTGCAATACGCAGGCTTCAAGCAAAAAAGCGGGCGTTTCCCAATGTTTTTTTGATTGGGGTCCAGAAATGTGGAACCACTTCTTTACAAAAATATCTTTCGGAACACCCATCCATAATTGCCCCTTACCGAAAAGAAATGAAATACTTCGATTTGTTTAATTTCAAACCGATGCGATGGTATTTGGCTCATTTTCCGATGGAAAAACAATTGGCAGGTGGAAAAATTACCCTGGACGCTACACCGGATTACATTTTTTATGCGAATACGGCTTCACAGATCAAATCCAATATGCCTGATGCCCGATTCCTGGTCATTTTAAGGGATCCTGTTGATCGGGCCTTTTCTCATTACCTTTATTCAAAGCGCCGTGGTTACGAGGACCTTTCGTTCATGGATGCGCTGGAAAAAGAAGATACACGAATAGCGCAGGAGCGAGACATAATCCGGAAAAACGGCAGAGGCATAGCCTGGCGCTATCGTGAAAACTCCTACAAGGGAAGGGGCCTTTACTTTAAACAGTTAAACCATTGGTTTCGTGTTTTTTCAAAAGATCAGTTTCTTATTATCGACTCCGACAAATTAAAAAATGACCGCCAGAAGACCTTCCTCGAAATTGTTTCTTTTCTGAAGGTGACGCCTTATCAGCTTAAAGATTCAAAAGAGTATAACAAAGCACCTGGTGTTGACGTTCACATGGGTAAAACTGAAGAATTCTATCTGAGAGAATTTTATCGGGAAGAAAATAAACGGTTATTTGAATTGTTGGGTCGTAAATTCAACTGGAAATAGAGGATGCGTTTGGTGTGCATCTGCCCCGGTTAGAATATCCGATAAACTCACGTTGACTGGCTTTGATTTTATATTCGGTACTGTCGTTTGAATAGGATTAACGCATGGAAAAACCGATATTCATAGTTGGTATTCCGCGGTCTGGAAGTACCCTGTGGCTCAATGTTTTTGCTGAAAATCCAAATGTTTGCAGAATTGCCGAAATGCATTTTCTAACTCCTTTTCGAGAGGATTTTCGATATTTTATCCGAAAATATGTGGGAGATTTGAATGATAAAAAAAACGTTGAAAAAATGGTTGAGCTCATATTTTCGCGACAACGGCTCCCGGGGATCACAGGCTCCTTCTGGTATAACGACATGAAAAAACTTTTGGATCCTCAACTGATGAAGTCGATCGAAAAAAAAGTATTGGGATCCGACAAGTCCCTGGGAGCTATCTTTAAAATTTTAATCGACGAAACAACCGCTTTTCGCGGCTATAGTCGAAGTTGCGCAAAATTTCCCGTTTTTGTCAATCATGTGCCTAAGCTCATCCAGTGGTATCCTGAGTGTAAAGTAATTCATGTCATTCGGGATCCACGAGCCATAGCAATGTCTCGAAAAAATGACCCCGGAGGAACTCAGGTTAAAATAAAAAAATACCCCAAGATTGGTCTTTTTATACGAATCGTAACGATAGGCTCTGTTATGCTGCAATATGTCTGGGCGTCAAAACTTCACCTCAAGTACCGGAAATTTCAAAATTATGCATTGTTTTGTTATGAGGATTTGTTGGCGGATCCGGCAAACACCATAAAACAATTATGTGAATTTGCCGATATTGATTTCGTACCCGAAATGCTCAGCCCAAGAGAAGGGCAGGCATCCAGTATTACGGGGAAAAAGCAAAAAGGCTTTGACAAACAGGTCGCAACTCATTGGAAAACAGTGATTTCTACCGTTGAGGAACAATTAATAGTGTTATTTACAAAAGGAAGCATGAAACGATTTGAATACAATCCCTGGACGCATCCTCTTTTGAATGAGAAACGGATTTCTTAGAAATTTGAGGAAACAGAACAGCTATGTATCTGATATCGATTGTTGCGGTGTTTTCATTTTTAGCAGCCTGTTATTTTGCGGTGCCATTTGGGATTAAGTATATTCTCAGGGCGTTATTCCTTATAAAGATACCATCTGATGAAGTTGCATATCTTACTTTCGATGACGGTCCGGACCCCGATTATACGGACGCGTTGCTGGATGTTCTCCATAGTCATAATGTTAAAGCCTCATTTTTTGTTTTGGGCAGTAAAATTGCGGATAATCCGGATATCTTAGTTAGAATGGTGGATGATGGGCATCTGATCGGTGAACACGGATTCCGACACCTTCATCCATGGAAGAGTGCTCCGACGAGCTTTATGGCTGATATGCTGAAGATGCATCGAACGTTCAAAGCCGTTAATGGAAACAATCCAATTCGATATTATCGCCCGACATACGGGAAATTAAATCTGATAAATTTAATTTATCTGTCAGTATTTAGAAAACGGGTGATTTTTTGGAATCTGGACCCCGAAGATTATAACTGCGCCGACAGCGACAATATCGTCGAGTTTATAGAACAAAATATTCGGCCGGGAAGTGTAATTTTGTTGCACGATGGGCGTAACGAATTTTCAAAATACCCTGCTGATATTACGGTGAAAGCGGTAACGCGGATAATTGAGATACTGAAAAATTCCGGATATGATTTTAAAACTGTCGATGAGATTTATAAATCATAGGAGAAAGGCATTACCTATCTGATTTTTCAGGGTTTCTGCCAGTTAGCCTTGTATCATGAACCTAATGGACATGATACAAGGCTTGGATAATAAGGAACGCGAATTAATTAAATCCGCGTTCCTAAATCTGCGATGTCCCTGTTGAAGGACCTCTATGAATAAGGCAGAGATCTTTTATTTGATAATTCGCAGATTCTGCGGGGCGGGCAATGGGGTGTCTGCGGGAGCTTCATCGCCTGCGCCAACCTCATACGCGCCGATATCAAATGCACTGGCCTGCGGTCGGTACTTTCCGTTTTTATCCTTATTGTAAGGCGACCCCAAATCGGCGCCGGCGTCAATTGCCGGTGAACTTTTCTGGGGAATAAAGTTGGAATCCAGGAGCGGATTTGAATCAAAGATATTGTGATGAACACCGGCATTGTTTCCGGTATACGTAAGTGGAGAGCCGCCGTTGTAATCCCAGGCAATGTTGTTCTGAATTTCAGCCCTGCCATCATCATTTTCCACTTTTATGGCGCCCCATTTGCTGCCGACAACTGTATTGCTGAAGATTTTTGCATGAAAGCCTGAAGGGGATTTTTTCGTGACGATAGCTGAATTGTAACTGTTCGGCATATAAATGACATTATTATAGATTTGAACCGTACCTGACAATTCCGTGCAAAAGATACCCTGTGCATTGGACTGCTTATTGCTGGTCTGCTCAGCATAATTGTTTCTGATGATAGTCGACTGATCCGTAAAAGACTGAATGCAGTCATTATGACCATCTGCATAGCTGTTATTGATAACAATGTGATTGCCATCATAAATGTTGTTTTTATTCCGCTGAGAATAGATTCCGTCGGTTTGCTGGGCAACGTAATCAACGGTTTCTATGCGATTTCCACGTACAGTGATGTAGCTGCTTTCCTGAACAAAAACGCCGGCTCGTCCCTTGATGGAGATTTTGAAATTTTCCGCCACAATGTTGTTGCTTGCATCAATTTCCACAGCCCTCCCGCCATTTGAGACGGTCGTGTTTTTAAGTGTCATATCTGACACGTTGACATATTGTTTCTGGTTGATTCCGATCAGAACGCTGACTGAGGTTTTACCATCAATAATAACTTCACCGTTGTGATTCGAATCCTTGCCGCGAGTGATGGTGATGGGAGAGCCCTTACTACCGCTTTTCTTGACGATTAAGCCTTCGTTGTATGTTTTGGAATTAGCCCCCCCGGAAATATATACGGTGTCGCCCGGTGCTATCACATTCCAGTTAATTTCCGAGAAACCCGTCCAGGCATTTGCCCATGACGTTCCATCTTTTTTCCCTGCTGCATTTTTATCGACATAAAAACTTGCAGCCCAAGACGCTGAAAAACCGAAAAATATCGAAAAAAACGTTGCTATCAGGGCGTTGCACAACACCCGATTTTTTCTGTTAGTGGATTTCATTTGATAATCCTCCTTCACATCAAATTAATTAAATTCTGAAACCATGCTGCGTTTGAATGTTGAATTCATGATTTGCCGCCATCAAATGAGAACGTTGCGATATTGATAATGGTAAACAGTGAAGCGCGCCGAGTTCATTTTTTCAAGGTAAACGATTAATCCATGGAAATAATAATCATGAATTTAATAACCTCACCTGACCAGCAAGATGAATGCCAATGACATGCCATGGGCAATTCTCAAGATGTTTTTCCGGTTATTCTACTCTTATCAGGATTCATCAATGAATTGGGAATTGTGTTGCATCACGATGTATACCTCATGATTTCGGTAGATTATCGGAGATGTATCTATGCCTTTTGATTAAAGAGACGCCAGGTTTATCGGCAAAAGAATGTTTGTTTTCTCTGAGAAAGACTCAGGCTGAACAGCATATGCGATAAGCGGCGCGTGTTTCGAATCTGTTATGTCGATTACGAAATTGAAATTGAATGATGATTTCCAATGTGAGGGGAGATAGGTGGAAAATAGATACCGAAAGATTAACGGGCATCTATTTTGCATAATTGTATTAGCAGGAGATGTTACATTCCGGGAAAATTGGAACCATGACGCAGATGGCCTTCCGTATCACTCTGAAAAAAATAACATTTGAAACAATTTATTTTCTGGACCCGTGAGATTTATGGCAAATATCGTCGGTAAAACAGTTTATAAGGTTGTGGTTAATTGTGAAGAACAATTCTCAATTTGGCCTGTTGAACGTGAGAATCCGACCGGATGGGACGATGCGGGTAAGGTCGGAACCAAAGACGAGTGTCTATCCTACGTCAAGGATACCTGGACCGACATGAGACCATTGAGTCTGAGGCGTCAACAGACAGGTCTGTCGCCGGGATTTTCAGCCTTTTCACCAACTCCATCGACTTTTGTCTCCATTATTCAATTTATAGAGGATCAGGCAACAAAAACTCCGCACGCCGACGCTATCATTGCGGGCGAGCATAGCATCAGTTACCGGACACTCAATAACAGGGCAAATCAGGTGGCGCATCAATTGCGCGAAATGGGGGCGGGCCCTGAAATTACGATCGGACTCTTTATCGAGCGGTCAATTGAAATGGTTGTTGGCCTGCTTGGAATTTTAAAATCCGGTGGTGTTTACGTACCTTTGGATCCGGAATATCCGCAAAGACGACTGCAAACGGTGATCCAGATTGCACGGATACAGATAGTGTTAACCCAGGCTCACCTTGTGAAAGAAATCAGCCCGCCGGGTGCCAAAATTCTGCTCGTAGACAAAGACTGGCCGATTATTTCCCGGCACGGGACGGAAAATATATCCCATGGTCTATCACCGGCGAATTTATCTCATATTATTTTTACCTCCGGTTCCACAGGAACTCCAAAAGGCGCCATGGTCGCCCATGAAAGTCTATGCAATAATGCCCTTTCACTGAGGGACCGGCTGGGTATTACATCCAGGGATATTTACCTTCAGACCGCATCGATTGCGTTCACCTCCTCGTTAAGGCAACTGTTGGTACCGTTATCCGCCGGGGCTGCTGTTGTTATCGCCTCGGCTGAACAACGTAAGAATCCCCTGGCACTGTTTAATTTGATCAAGCAGAAGAACGTAACCATTTTTGATACTGTTGCGTCATTCTGGGAAAATTTCATGCATATCCTGTCGGATATGGGGGCTCGCGAAAAAAATCTCCTTCTGAATAACCACCTTCGCATGATTCTCTCTTCCGGTGGTGAACTGCCGACGCGAATTCCCAATAACTGGCGCAATCGTCTTGATCAACAATCGCAGATAGTCAATATGTATGGGCAAGCGGAAACCATTGGAAACATAATGGTCTATCCAATTTCTGCTTTACACGGCTTTGATACGGAAACCGTTCCTCTCGGATCGCCAATAGATAATATTGAAGTATATTTAGTAACCGACCAGCTGAATCCCGTGGACGCCGGCACTGATGCCGAGATTTGTATCGGAGGACCTTACCTTGCGCGGGGTTACATCAATCAACCTGATTTGACGGCTGAAAAATTTGTTCCGAACCCATTCAGTAAAACGCCCGGTGACCGATTGTACCGAACCGGGGATATGGGACGCCTGTCAAACAATGCGCTCATTGAATTCGCCGGCCGAATTGATTTCCAGTTGAGTATCAGAGGGTTTCGAATCGAGCCGGGTGAGATTGAATCTGTGCTCAAAAAGCACGCGAGTATCGTAGAGGCGGTTGTCGTCGCCCGGGATGATATAGATGGCGGCAAGCGGCTGGTGGCACATGTTGTTCACCGTTCCGATTCAAAACCAACGATCGACCAGCTGCATGAACTGCTCAGTGCAAGCCTGCCCGATTACATGGTCCCATCCGTTTTCGTTATGCTGGATGAATTGCCCAGGCTGCCAAACGGTAAAATCGATCGCCGCTCTCTTCCCGAGCCTGAACGGAAAAGGCCTGATTTGGGACAGGCTTATGCACCTCCAAGTGGTCCGCTTCAACAGTATCTTGTCAACCTGTGGAGTGAGATTCTCAAGCTGGATAAAGTCGGTATTCACGACCGTTTTTTCGAGTTGGGGGGGACCTCTCTGCTGGCCGCCCGTTTTGTGAACCGGCTTCAGGCTGATCTGGATGAATTTATCTATATCCTATCCGTTTTTGAATCTCCAACGATTGATGAATACGCCGATTTTTTAAAAACTAATTTCCCCCATTGCATTGAAGATAAATTTCCGGATGAATTTGCGGACGACAGCGGGAATTACCTGAAATCAAATCATGCCAAACCGACATCTCAATTGAAACCCGACGCCATCTTCCAGATGCGCCACTATATACCGGCCACGCGTGTTTCTGAAGCGGTCGATTGCGCGGAGGAATTAAAAAATCCGCCGGCAATTTTTATCTTGTCGCCGCCGCGCTCCGGTACGACCTTGCTGAGGCTCATGTTGGCTGAAAATGGGAATTTCCTGGTTGCAAACGAATTGCAGTTGCTGGGATTCTTCTCACTTCCGGATCGGAAACTCATGCTTTCCGAAAATTACGACTGGTGGATGGATGGGTCGATTCAATCCATTATGTCTATTATGCGATGTGACAGGAGTACCGCTCGAAAACGTCTTGAGGAATATGAACAGGCGGGGATGACAACAAAAGAATTTTATCGCCTGATGCAGGAACGTATCGAAAGCCGGATTCTCGTGGATGCCTCGTCAACATACGCTTTTGATACTGAAATATTACGCAAAGCGGAAAACGATTTTGAAAATCCACTTTTCATTCATTTTATCAGCCACCCGTTTGCAATGATACAATCCTTTCAAAGCTCTTCCATTGCCGAAAAGCTTTATCTGTTTGATCATCCGTTCAATACAAGGGAATTGGGTGAGTTGCTGTGGATTATCAGTCACCAGAACATTACGGAATTTTTAAACTCCGTACCGACTCACCGGAAATTTCAAGTCCGACTTGAAGATTTAATGACCCGACCCCAGGAAATCGTGAAAGCACTCTGCCGGACATTTAATATGGAAGATCGGGTAAACATGACGCCGCCGATCCAAAACATCAGGGCATTCCCGTTTCAATCCTCGGAAGCGAGGGTAGTTTCAAACAGTGATTATCAGCTGTCCGGGGGAAATTACCTGAGTGATATTGCCTGGGAAATTGCGGAAATGTACGGTTATCCTCGAAACGATACCCGCCAACAGGAAAAAAGTGGAGATCCTCCAACTGATACGGTTCCTCAAACGAATGCGCGCAAGCAATTTATTGATCAGCAACGGCAGCGCCGCGTTGCTTACCGGATGCGCAGGGCCAGGGAGGGTAGATTGAATGAGCACTAACGAAATTCTATTCAGTCGTGAAGAAGTGGCGATTGTTGGAATGGCTGCCCGTTTCCCTGGAGCAGTTGATATCAAACAATTCTGGGAGAATTTGTGGAATGGGGTATCCTCGATTCGATCGTTTTCTATCGATGAATTGAGGGCATCCGGTATTGATGAAGCCACCCTGAGTCATCCGTCATTCGTTAACTCCGGTGCAGTGATTGAAGATGCGGATTGCTTCGATGCAACCTTTTTTGGATTCAGCCCACTTGAAGCTGAAGTTATGGATCCGCAACAGCGGATTTTTCTTGAATGTGCCTGGGAGACTCTGGAAGATGCCGGGTACGATCCCTTTGCATATAAGGGGGCTATCGGGGTTTTCGGAGGCGTATCACCCAATACCTATTTTCAAAATAACCTTATGGCGCGGCCGGATGTGTTGAAAAAGATCGGCCCGCAACTGACTCGGCTTTCAAATGAAAAAGATCATCTGTGTACGCGGGTGGCTTTCAAATTAAACCTGAAAGGTCCCGGCATCAATGTCAATACGGCGTGCTCATCATCCGGTGTTGCTCTCCATTTAGCCACTCAGAGCATATTGAGCGGCGAATGCGATATGGCCCTCGTTGGAGGTGTAAGGGTAGAGGCGCCTTTAAAAGCCGGCTATCTGTATGAGGAAGGGGGGATACTGTCTCCAGACGGCCAGTGCCGCGTATTCGACGCGGAAGCCCGCGGGACGGTTTTTGGCAACGGTGTCTGCATGGTGTTGGTCAAACGCTTATCCGAAGCCTTTCAGGACGGTGACACGATTCACGCCGTGATAAAGGGAACTGCGATTAACAACGACGGCTCTCGGAAAGCCGGCTATGCGGCGCCGAGTGTCCAGGGCCAGGCCGCCGTCATTGAAGAAGCGCTGGCAATGGCTGAAATCAACGCCGATACCATCGGATACCTTGAGGCCCATGGCACCGGGACTTCGCTGGGTGATCCGATCGAAATTGCTGCGTTGACCAAAGCATTTCGACAATCGACGGAAAGAAAAGGTTTCTGTCCGATTGGCTCCGTCAAGTCCAATATCGGTCACCTTTTTGCCGGTGCCGGCATCGCGGGCGTCATTAAAACGGTCCTTTCTCTTAAACACAGGCTTATTCCGCCCAGCCTAAATTTTACACGGCCGAATCCTCAGATCGATTTTAAAAACAGTCCGTTTTTTGTCAATGATACGCTTCGTGAATGGGAATCCGATGGCAGACCTCGGCGAGCAGGCGTGAGCTCCTTTGGCCTCGGAGGAACAAATGCCCATATCATTCTGGAAGAGGCTCCGCCGGTAGACGTTTCCGATTCCCATCGAGGCAGCCACCTTGTTGTCCTTTCCGCACGGTCAGAAACAGCTCTCGACGCTGCCACAGCAAGGCTCGCCGATCATTTGAAGGCCGAGCCGGATACTGATATGGCGGATGTCGCCTTCACATTGCAGCAGGGGAGAAAACCGTTCAATTATCGCCGAATACTGGTAAGCGGCACCCGTGATGCCGTCGTAACGGCGTTTGAAACCATGGATCCCCAGCGGGTCGTAACCTATGGTCCACTGTTCGAAGAACGTGATGTTGGATTTATGTTTTCCGGGCAAGGTGCTCAATACGCCAACATGGGGCTGGGATTATATCAGGCTGAAGCAAAATACCGGCGGGCCATTGATCGGTGTGCAGACATTCTCAAACCTCACATCGGCAGAGACATACGAGACGTTATGTTTCCGACTGCCGGTGGAATTGAGCTCGCCGGACAGGAATTGAAGAATACGCTGATCACCCAACCCGCTCTGTTTACGGTTGAATATGCCTTGGCGCAGCTGTGGATGGCCTGGGGTGTTCGTCCTGCAGTCCTTATTGGGCATAGTATCGGTGAATATGTCGCTGCCTGCCTTGCCGGAGTGTTTTCTCTGGAGGATGCGCTGGCATTGGTAGCAGCAAGGGGGCGACTGATTCAGAGTCTTCCCGGTGGTGCCATGCTGGCGGTTCCACTGTCAGAGAAGGACCTGGAACCGTATCTGGGCGCCGATGTTTCGCTGGCTGTTGTTAACGGCCCTGAAATGTGTGTTGCTTCGGGAGACACGGGCGCTGTGGGCAAACTGGAAAATTCACTTCGCCAATTGAATGTGCAATGCCGGCATCTGCATACGTCTCATGCCTTTCACTCCAAAATGATGGATCCGATTATAGATCAATTTGCGGAACTGGTTCACGCGGTCAGTTTTGATATTCCTCGTATCCCAATTGTTTCCACAGTCACGGGAAAATCGGTTCAGTCTGATGAAATTATGGAGCCGGCGTATTGGGTGAAAAATTTGCGGCAAACCGTTCGATTTTCAGATGGCCTGGTCCAACTGATGAGTGAGCCGAACAGAATTCTGCTGGAGGTCGGACCCGGTCAAACCCTGGGTACACTGGCAAGGCAGCATCCGAATCGATCGAATTCGCACATTGTTTTGTCATCCATGCGACATCCCTATGAGACAACATCTGACATTGACTTTATTTTAAATACTCTCGGCTGGCTATGGCTTGCCGGTGTGACGGTTGACTGGAAGGGGTTCTATGCCGGTGAACGCCGTCAGCGAATATCGCTGCCGACATATCCCTTTGAGCGGAAGCGCTACTGGGTTGAGCCGGAAGAAGTGGCTTCAGTTGCTTCTAAACCGGTCGATCATCCTGAGAAAAAAAACGATGTGGCGGACTGGTTTCATATTCCGTCATGGAAACAATGCCCCTTGCCAAGGGCGGTTCACCCTGTGCCACCGAGTTCTCAAAAACGAAATTGTCTCGTGTTTGTGGACCACGATCATATCGCCGTTCCATTGGTTCAGCGCCTGCAGGAAGCAGGTTATCGGGTGAGTACGGTGGAATCCGGTTCTGACTTTCGTACAGCGAACGACCGGCATTTCATCGTGAATCCTAAAGCCGAAGACGATTATCATCAACTGGTAAAGCGTTTGCGAGAATCGGATCAACTGCCCGACATTATACTCCATTGCTGGAATCTTGTGAGCCAGTTTCCTTCCGACTCTGCCGAAGACTTTGGGTTTAACAGCTTGCTGTTCCTGACTAAATCCATGGGTGATGTCATCCCCGATATGCCTGTGGATATCAAGATTCTCTCATCCCAGCTATACGATGTAACCGGTGATGAAAAGTTGATTCCGGAGAAAGCGACTTTGCTCGGCCCATGTCTGGTCATTCCGCAGGAATATCAAGGTTTTCGATGCGTCAATATCGATATCGGCATTGGTCCGGATAACTTCCGGACGAAAGACGATTGGTGCGATATGCTGATAGCCGAGTTGAACGTTGATACATCAGCATCAATAGTCGCTTACCGAGGAAAGCATCGGTGGATCAGACATTACGAACCCGTCCGTTTGCAGAGCCGGGAAGAGTCAATTTTTCCGCTCAAATCAGACGGTGTGTATCTGATCACCGGGGGACTGGGGGGCATTGGTCTGACGATTGCCGAATATCTGGCTGAGAAAGTGTCGCCCCGATTGATTTTAACTGGAAGAGCGTCAATACCCGATAGAGAACAATGGCCGCAATCGGTGAAAACACACAACCCGTCGGATGATATCATAAAAAAAATCCGCAGGGTCATGGACATCGAAAAATGCGGGGCTGAAATTTTAGCGGTAAGTGCAGATGTTACCAATTTGCAGCAGATGCAGGAAATAAAACGTCTGGCTTATGAACAATTTGGCCGGATTGACGGTGTGTTCCATGCGGCCGGCATTGCCGGGGGAGGCGTGATTCAACTGAAATCGGCAGTCTCTTCCCAGCGGGTCCTGGAGCCAAAGGTGAAAGGGACCCTCAACTTGTGGCGTATTTTTGATGATGTGCCGCTGGATTTTTTCGTGATGTGTTCATCTGTCAGCGCGATTCGTGGCGGAATAGGGCAGGTCGATTATTGTGCTGCAAATGCCTTCCTGGATGCTTTTGCACACACACATTCATTGAGGCACACTGTTAAATCGATCAACTGGGGCATGTGGCAGCAGGTGGGAATGGGCGTAAATACAGAAGTGCCCGATGACATGATGTCGGACAGGAGAAAACGGCTTGAACTGGGAATTTTACCCGAAGAGGGAAAAGAGGCACTCGATCGTATTTTAATGAGTTCATTGCCTCAGATTATCGTTTCCTCTCAGGATTCTTTCAATTTGTCTACCCAACGAAAAATACCATCTGCTCCGGCTGCCGAAAAGCCGGATGCAAACACAATTTCAAATCGGCCCACCCACATGAGGCCCAATTTATCGAGTGTTTATGTCGTTCCGAGTAACCCTGCCGAGGTGACAATTGCTGAAATATGGCAACAGCTGCTTGGCATTGAAAGCGTTGGCATTCACGATAATTTCTTTGAACTGGGCGGGCATTCAATCCTTGGCACCCAATTGATCGAACGTATGAGAGAAACATTTGGTGTCAAATTTCCCTTGTCCACCTTGTTTGAGAAGCCAACAGTACACCTGTTAAGTGAACTGATACAAGATAGCCGGCAGGACGCGCCGTCTTTTGCAGGGAGCAGCAGTCGCGGAAGGAAACGAAAGGAAAGAATGCGAAGGCGATGATTTATACATGTGGAGTCGTAATGATATGACTATTTCAGAAGTCTCTCATCGTTTTGATGGATCGGAAATCGCCATTATCGGGATGGCCGGCCGATTCCCCGGCGCTCAAAATCTCAGTGCGTTCTGGGCTAATCTTCGTAATGGAGTGGAGTCAGTCACCCGTTTCAGTGATGAGCAATTGCTTGCTTCCGGAGTTGACCCCGAGGCGATAAATGACCCCAGATATGTCAATGCCAGATCCGTTCTGGCGGACATTGACCGGTTTGATGCGGCTTTCTTCGGGTTCAGCCCGAGGGAAGCCGAGAGCATGGATCCTCAGCACCGTTTGCTGATGGAATGCGTCTGGGAGGCGGTTGAGAGGGCTGGGTACGATCCGGATCGATTTGATGGGGCCATCAGCCTGTTCGCCGGTTCCAGCATCAATAGTTACCTGCTGAATAATCTGTATGCAAATCCCGAGGCAATGGCCCTGGCAGGTGATTTCCAGGTGTCGATTTTCAACAATCCGGCATCGCTGGCGACAGCCATTGCCTATAAACTGAATTTGAAAGGACAATGCTTTACTATTCTCACGTTTTGTTCCACCTCTCTGGTTGCCACTCATTTAGCCTGTCAAAGCCTGCTTAATTTTGAGTGCGATATGGCTGTAGCCGGCGGCGTTTCCATTTTCACCCCTCAAAATACCGGCTATTGGTTTCAGGAGGGACTGATCGTCTCGCCGGACGGTCGCTGTCGTCCGTTTGATTCACGAGCCAATGGCACTGTTTTTGGCAACGGTTTGGGTGTTGTGGTGCTCAGAAGGTTGGAGGATGCCCTGGCAGATGGCGACACAATTGATGCGGTCATTATCGGATCGGCAACCAATAACGATGGATCGGTTAAAGTCAGCTATACTGCTCCGAGTGTGGCGGGTCAGGCAGCGGTTATTGTGGAGGCCATGGCCAATGCTGAGGTCGATCCGGAATCGATCAGCTATGTAGAAACTCATGGAACAGCAACCACTCTGGGGGATCCGATCGAAATCGCAGCATTGAGTCAGGCTTTTCGAACCGGAACGGAAAAAAAGAATTTCTGTGCCATCGGATCCGTAAAATCCAATATTGGACATCTTGATGTGGCTGCCGGCGCGGCCAGTCTTATCAAAACAGTTCTGGCTCTGAAACATAAGGAAATACCGCCCAGTCTTAATTTTCAACACCCAAATCCCGATATCGATTTTGATAACAGCCCGTTTTTCGTGAACGGCCATCTTTCCGAGTGGGGTGCTAACGGATTTCCCCGCCGCGCCGGGGTGAGTTCTTTCGGGGTCGGCGGCACAAACGCGCATGTGATTGTCCAGGAAGCACCTGAAGTCCAACCATCCGCTCCGTCAAGACCCTGGCAAATTCTGATGTTTTCGGCCCGGACAAATTCTGCGCTGGATGCAATGACTGCCAATTTTGTCGACCATATTAAAGAACAGCCGGACTCAAATCTTGCTGATATTGCCTACACCCTGAAGGTCGGTCGAAAGGTGTTTGGTCATCGTCGAATGGCTGTGTGCAATGATGTCGCCGATGCCGCAGCGACATTTGAAGCGAACGATCCGAAACGAGTGACCAGCGTTTACCAGGAGCACCAGAATCCACCGGTTGTTTTTATGTTCACCGGACAAGGATCCCAATATGTGAACATGGGGCTGGAACTATACAACATTGAAGCCGAGTTCAAAAAGCATATTGATCATTGTGCTGAAATATTAAAACCTCTTCTGGGGTCTGATTTGCGCGACATTATTTATCCGGCGCCGGATAACGTTGAAGAATCAACCCGGAAATTGCGAAATACCATCGTTACCCAACCGGCTTTGTTCACAATAGAATATGCTCTTGCAAAACTCTGGCTGTCATGGGGGATTCAGCCCGCTGCTTTGATCGGCCACAGCATTGGGGAATATGTTGCCGCGTGCCTGGCCGGTGTCTTTTCACTTGAAGATGCACTGGCTATGGTTTCGACCCGGGGTAAACTGATTCAGCGCATGCCTGCCGGCTCCATGCTGGCGGTCATGCTCTCTGAAAAAGAGATGGCTCCTCTCCTGGGCACCGAGCTTTCCCTGGCTGCGGTGAACGGACCTTCATTTTGCGTCGTTTCCGGTCCAAAAGAGGCCGTGCAGGCCCTGGAGCGTTTACTATCGGAAAAAAAAGTTGATTGCCGGTATCTGCACACTTCTCATGCCTTCCATTCTCAGATGATGGATCCCATTTTGGATGAGTTTGCCGAACTGGCCGGGCGGATTTCTTTTAAAACACCGCAATTTCCAATTGCTTCGACTGTCACTGGAAAGTGGGTCTCTCCGGATGAAATCATGGTTCCCGGCTATTGGATTAAAAATCTTCGCCAAACCGTTCGTTTTAACGATGCTGTGTCCGAAATGCTGAAAGAGGCCGGACGTATTTTTCTGGAGGTCGGCCCTGGTCAGACCCTCAGTACGCTGGTGAAACAGCATCAACATCGATCAAAAGATACGGCTGTCTTATTTTCACTGAGGCACCCCCAGGAAGAAAAATCGGACTGTGCTGTCATATTAACTACTCTGGGGAGCCTCTGGCTTAATGGGATAGAGGTGGATTGGCAGGCCTTTTACAGCAGTGAAACGCGTCGACGGGTTCCGTTGCCTTCATATCCGTTTGAGCGGCAGCGGTGCTGGATTGATCCGGCAGAACCGCCCCGCGGTTTTCTTGCAGCACGAGTGGGGTTGGTCAATAAATCTGAGGAATCTGCTGCACCCTCTGTTGAGACGCTTTCGCATTCAGAGTCAGTTCTCAATCACTCGTATTTTGTGCCGGAAACGCGTTCCGATGGGCCACGGACTGAAACTGAGCGACATCTTGCTGTCATATGGCAGAAAGTGCTGGGAGTAAAAGATATCAGCATTCACGATAATTATTTTGAATTGGGCGGCAATTCAATAAATGCAGCCCGGTTGTTTGCTCAGATTGATAAAATTTTCGGTCAGAAAATTCCACTGGGAACTCTTTTGGAATCACCCACGTTAAAAGACTTGGCTAAGGTAATCAACGTTAAGGATCCGTTATCTTCACTGTCATCATTAGTGAATATCCAGGGTGGCAATTCAAAACCGGCCTTTTTTTGTGTTCAGTCAGCCAGCGGGCATGTACTCGAATACCGTCGACTTGCCCATCATTTAGGCCCGGATCAGCCGTTTTTCGCATTGCAGACCAACCAGATAAATGGAGAAGATCTTGAGAGTTTGCGCGTGGAGCATATGGCCACTCATTACCTGGAAGAGATCAAAACTGTACAACCTGAAGGACCCTATTTCCTCGGTGGATACTGTTTCGGGGGGTTGGTTGCATTCGAGATGGCTCAGCAATTGAAGAGCAACGGTGAACAGGTTGCCTTTGTCGCAATGATCAATAGCTCAACTCCCCGTCACCTGGTTAATACATTGCCGCATATCACTTCTTTACATAATCGTTTCTACAGAATTGCTGAGAGAATCGAACTTGAATTTGACAATATTTCAACTCTAAAAGTAAAGCAGAAGCTATCTTATATCAAGGATAGAATCTGGAGGACATTATTTTTGTCGATGGTTCGAATAGAAAGAATGATCGACCCTCTGGTTACAAAGCTGAAAACGAACCGGGATTGGCATTCGTTCGATTATAATCTGCAGAACCTGATTGATACTATGGATAAGTATTACATGAAATACGAGCCTGAATTTTATGAAGGGCGCGTGACGTTGTTCAGAGTGAGTAATCAACCCAGTCGACTTGTCAATGACTCGTACCTTGGTTGGCGGGACCTGGCCGGAAGCATCGATGTGTATGAGGTGCCAGGATTTCATAAAAATATCTTAAGAGAGCCGAATGTAAACGGATTGGGGCGCAAATTGAGATGGTGCATGGAAGAGGCAAGAAATTTACAAAATAATGACAATCGAATCATTTAAACCCTGGATGGTTCATTCGGGTGGCAGGTGCTATGAAATATAAACCGGACATATATATGCAACTGCGAAGCGTTTTGCCCATTTTGATAAAAGTTTACCTGCCTGTTTTGGGAATTCTTTTTGTAATTGGGGTATTCGGTCTTCTTGATTGTATTGAGGTCGGAACGATTACCCGCGATCCTGCGCAGTTAACCGGCTGCTCTCCCTTTCTTGGCGTAATGTCGAATATCGGTATATTGTTCTGGTGCTCTTCGGCGAGTATTTGTTTCTTTTGTTCTGTGATCTTACGTGAAGATGGCGACAAGCAGAATGCGTCATTTTTATTTAGCGCTGCGTTAGTCACTTTTATATTAATGATAGACGATTATTTTTTATTCCACGATGTCTTGTTTCCGGATTACCTCCACATTCACGAGTTCTTTATCTATTTCGCATATGTGCTGATAATATGTGTGTTTCTGATTACATACCATTCTCTGATTCTCGAAACAGAATACATTATTTTACTTCTTGCCTTTGCGTTTTTTGGACTGTCAATATCAGTTGACATCCTGGCACGTTTTTTCCGGTTTGCTGGAACATTTCTGTTTGAAGACGGTTTTAAGTTTTTAGGAATAGTGAGCTGGTTCACCTACTATACACGATTTTGCTTGCAATGTCTGAAACCTCTAAAATCGCAAAAAAAAATAATCATCGAATCATGATAATCAAATTATTAGCCTTCATCACAAGAAACAACCAGGTGTTTGACTACGACCCGTTTTGGCGTATCAAATCGAAAATTTACGGCCGTCGATTTAATGGTCCTTGTGATATAAGGGTGCGGCATAGATGCAACATCAGATCTCATCATCCTTGTAAAAACTCCAAATTTACTTTTGGGAAAGGAGTCGAAATAGGAGCCAATACTGTGATTGATATCAGTGGCGGCGTCTCAATCGGCAATTTCGTGACAATCTCAGAAGGTGTTAAAATTTATACCCACCAGCACTCGATAAGAGAAGCTGGTGTTTGCATGAAATTTCAAAAAATATCCTTCAGCCCTCTTGTGATCGGCGAGGATTCATGGATTGGTGCGAATGCCATAATAACTGGAAAGGTTAACGAGATTGGCCGTGGAGCTATTGTCGGCACCGGCGCGGTAGTAACCAAGAACGTGCCCTCTTACGCGATTGTGGGCGGGGTGCCGGCGACACTTATTCGAATTCGAGGCAACGGATCACCACCTTAAATTTTCGTTGCCTTCTTTAAAGATTTTTTGGTTTAATCATACAGACGACCTCATCGACTCTGCCCCGACATTTGTGCCTGACAGTTTGCTTTCAAAAAGACAAGACTTGCTTTGAATCCGGAATAACAGCGATAGCCGATAACCCAACAACCAATTCAACCATTATGTCGAGAATCCTCATCATTGAAAAAAATCAGGTGTGGCGTGGCGTGCTTTCAGCAGCGTTGGAAAGCGCTCATGATATAGCTTTTTTTTCACATCCGGGCGAAGCTGCCGAGACGCTCAAACAGCGACTGTTCAATGCCATTGTTGTCGATTTGCAAAATGGTGAGGACAACTCGTTGGATTTTGTCCAATGGGCCACATCCACCATGCCGGATGTGCCGGTAATTGCTACCAGCGAGTCTGAAAAAGCGGACATCGTGGTTCGGATCATAAAATCCGGTGCCTACGATTTTATCGCCAAGCCCTTTTCCAAGGAAAAAATCAGTTATGCGGTTGAAAAATCCCTGGAGGATCGAAGCCTGAAAAATGAAATCGACTACCTCCGGCGAGAGCAGGATACGATTTACAAATTTGACGATATCATCGCCTACAGCCCTGCCATGGTGGCGGTACTTGAAACTCTTAAAAAATTCGCTTTAACCGACTCCACTATCTTGATGCGGGGCGAAACCGGGACGGGTAAAAGTTTTCTTTCCGGTACCATCCATTTTAACAGTAATCGAAAAAAACGGCCTTACGTTAAAATCAACTGTGCCAATATCCCCGAAACTCTGCTTGAAAGTGAATTGTTCGGGCATGAAAAAGGTGCGTTTACTGGTGCCGATAAACGGCGGGTGGGGCGGTTTGAACAAGCTAACGGTGGGACACTCTTTCTAGATGAAATCGGTGAGATGAGCCTCAATCTGCAAGCCAAGCTGCTCAGGGTTCTCGAGGATAAATCGTTCGAGCGGGTTGGCGGAAATCAGACGATATTTTCGGATGCACGTGTGATCGCGGCTACCAACCGAAATCTGGAGGAACATATCCGGGAGGGTAAATTCCGGGAGGATTTGTTTTATAGGATCAATATACTGTCCGTAACGCTTCCTCCCTTACGCGAGCGTTCGGAGTGTATTGAACCGCTGTCAAACGCCATTCTTGAAAAGGTCAGTCGGTCTCTCCGAAAAAAAATTGATGGATTCGCACCACCAGTCATGGAAACGATGCGTCGATATAATTGGCCTGGCAATATCAGACAATTGGCAAACGCGATCGAACGTGCTGTGATTTTGGAGGAATCCAATTTCATCGGCCGGGATTCCATGCTGCTTCAGGATGCAGGCGCTGTTGCGAAGGTTGCTGAGAGCAAAAATGATGTTGGTGACCTTAAAGCCGGTGAGAAGGAAATGATCCTGAGTGCCTTGGAAAAGAGCCTCTGGATTCAGAAAGATGCGGCAAAACTTCTGGGGATCAGTCCCCGGGCAATGAATTATAAAATTAAAAAATTTGGAATTTCACATCCCCGTTGGAGAAAGCATCGGGAATAGGAATAGTGATGAACTGCTGAAACAGCAGACAACCAAATTTTGATCGTCCAAAGAATTGAGAGGCCCCTGGTGGATACCAGGGGCCTCTCACATGAAAATCGCTCGTTAAAGAGGCTACTTTTTTTCTTTGGCTTTTGGGTTTCGGTCGTTTTTTACTCCACCGAAGCCCCTCCGGCCATAGCCATCAGCGGTCTGAAATTGGAAAGAGAGTACAGGTGAGCGTAAATCCAGGCCAGGTAGCCCTTTCTGAAGAGATTCAGAACGTTCTCGTCATCAAGGTTCAGCAATGCCATTTCATCGACCATCATCAGGCGGGCAAAACCGAGTTTTTCGCCTGCCGGAAGGGTGATATTGGCAGAGACATCCTTAAACAATTTGTACTCGTCAAGCAGGCTGATCATCTCGCGAGTGTTCTCGTGCTGCGCCTGGTAATTTTTAAGGAATTCGATCACCCTGTTGAATTCGTTTGTCATCTCGCCGTCGTCATTAAAAAGCGGCATGCCTTCCTTTTTGCCAAAGCCTTCATAGGCTGAGTCCACGCAAACTGCGAAGGAACCGTCCTGGCCGACATTGCTTGCTAAAATAAACGGGTAACGTCGGAAAAAGGCGGGTATATAAGCGCCTTCTTTCCAGCTGCCCTTGTCATCCACAAACAGATTCTCATTGTTTCGCAGTCCAAGCAGAGCGACCGGTATAATGTCGTCCTGTGCCTTGGTGAACACAATGGGATAAAATTTCGCGGATTCGAGAAATTCCTGACCAGCGATTACCACCGAGTTCAGATCCTGGGCAAACTGGTAGCCGGATATTGGAGCGACTTTAACGGACTTGTGGGTTACGGAATTCAGAAAAATAGGGTTCTTGTAGATTCCTTGCTCTGCCATGTGAACGTTTCTCCTTTAACTTGTCAGTTGTATCCAGGGTCAACAACACGAGGAGGTGAACCCCGATTAAATCAGGGTAAACCTTTACCATACCGAAAGGAACGAGTCAACTGTCCGCCGCAATACTGTTTCAAAGATATCAATATGTTGGTTTATGCTCAGAATGTGTTGACAGTTTCATGCCGGATGCCATGGGCGGTGACGCCAAGCCGACGATGGGAGAACAGAGTCATTGGTATATGAAAATATCTCGATTTGTGTTTTAGAACATCACTCAGGCAGCAGTATAAAATTGATTTAACCTGTACCTGGAGTGCTGATTATGATTTTATGTTGAAAAACAAAAAAAAATAGTGATAGGGAATAATCTTCTTATGGATTCGACAACACACGAACCGTTATTGCCCGACTGCTTGGAAAAGGACTCGATGATGTTGCGATCGAAGCTGGCGCTGGTGGAACCGCTGAAAAATAAAACAATCCACTACACGTTGACCATAGCATTTGGGATGCTTTTTTTATTTCCGGTGCTCGGACTTCTTCTGGTTGGACTGGAATACAATCTGACAAATAACTTTCAAGCACAGGTATTTCTCCTGGCTCTGCTTGTGTTCTATTATCTGGGTTTTACAATCCTGAGAAAATTTTTTGATGAAATATCAAAAATATCCAAAATCCTTTCAGAAAGTGAATTCGCACAAAGCGCTGCGGATCCTGACGCTCCGGGCACCAATGAACTGAATTCCATCATGAGTTCCTTCAATGCTCTCGAGAACCGGTTCAGTACCACAGCCGGTAAGCTCGAAAAGAAATCCTGCGAAATTTCAATTCTCAAAGAACTTTCCGAGCTTTGTCACGTAACCTTCGATCCTGACGAAATCCTGTACATCACCCTTGAGCGTTCTCTCATTTTAACCGATTCTGACATGGGGTCGGTGATGATTCTGGATAAAAAGGATCGAAAATCATTTATCGTGAAAGCGAGCATTGGTCTCGGTGAATTTGTAAAAATTGATGATCGCATCGATTTTGATACCAGCATCGCAAAATATGCGGTAATCAACAAATCACCTGTTATCGTAAAAGATATTGAAAAAGATCGACGGTTCGGCAGAGCTAACCGACCCCACTACGGGTCCAAGTCGTTTGTCTGTATGCCTGTCAAGGCCAGTAAGGAAATTGTTGGCGTCATCACCATTTCACGAAAAGAAGATAGTGGTTTTTTTACAGCTGAAGATATCGAGGCATTGACTCCTTTGTTGAGCAATGCGGCATTTACCTATGAAAATCTCAATCTGCTCAATGCAACCCAGCAACGCGGCCAGTATTTGAGAACAATTGGGAATATAGTCACGACAATCAACTCCAGCTTTCGGGATAGAGAACTGCTGCACGCTGTTTTGAATGACCTCAAGGTGTCGGTTCCATTCGATTTTGCAACGATTTTGATGCGCGATCACAGTCGTTCCCATTCACTGACCGTGTTTGATATCATCGCTGAAGAGTATTCCGGATTCAGCCAGGGGGATTGTATCGATGTTCAAGCCGACGGTGCGATTGAGCAGGCGTTTAAAACGGAAACATCTCTGATAGTTGACGAGCCCGCGTCGTTTATGTTCAGGGATGAAAAGGAATTCCTCGTAGGACCGGGGTTTTCCGGATTTATAATTGTACCGCTTAAGATCGACGGTTCGATAAAGGGTGTGTTAACACTGTCCAGTCGGCGCGGCAACGCGTTTCGCGACGCCCAAAGCCTCATTGAATGGACTGCTCACGGGCTGGCACTGGCTATTGAACGAAATCGGCTTTCGGCAGCTGTGGCTAAACGGGATCGCGAACTTGGCACCATTCGCCAAATTGGCAGTGCGTTGGCATCATCGACCTTTGATATGAGCAAGGTGTTGAAATATACCATGGATATGATCCGTGAGTTGATGAATGTGGAAGCTGGCGCTCTCTACCTTTTGAAAAACGGGGAACTCGAGTTTACGGTGGCCTTCAATACGGAGATCGATTCGGTCAAGCAGTTTCGGCTGAAACTGGGGCAGGGTATTGCCGGTTATGTCGCTGCCCGGGGAGAATCCGTCGTTGTTAATGACACCAAAAAATCGCCTCATTTTTTTCCGGGTGTTGATGAAACCACCGGTTTCAAGACACGGTCCGCACTCTGTGTCCCCATGATCTCCCAGGGGCGAGTGATCGGTGTGCTTCAGGTGCTCAACAAAATCCATGCTGATTTCTGTCTGAATGATGAGGAACTGCTTCAGTCTATCGCCTCGTCCGTGAGCATTGCCATAGAAAATGCAAGTCTTTACAAGGAGACTGTTTCCATGGCCGAGCATGAGCGTTCGGTCCGGCGGATGTTTCAAAAGTTTGTACCCAAGAAAGTTCTGGAAAAGATTCTTCATGACAACGAGGCGGGAAAACCGGCTGTGGATGAACTCAAAACGCTTACTCTGCTGAATATAGATATCCGTGGATTTTCAGTGCTCGTTCGGGACATCGGTTCAGAGAAAACGGTGGCTCTGCTCAACCGATTTTTTTCGGTTATGGGGGAAATTGTATTCAGGAATCATGGAATCGTCGATAAATATCTCGGAGACGGTTTTCTGGCTATATTCGGAGCGCCGGTTTCCAATACCCGGGATGCTGATAATGCGATTGTTGCCGCCCTTGAAATGAAAGACGCGCTTCACGGAATCAATGATTTTTTTGTGCGGGAACTTGGTACTTCAATAGATATTGGAATCAGTGTCCATACGGGGGAGGCCGTTGTTGGGAATATCGGTTTTGATATGAAAATGGACTACACGGTTATTGGCGATTCGGTCAATACAGTCTTCAGATTGCAGAAATTGACCAAAGCCTACCCGAACGGTATTTTGATCAGTGAGCACACCTGCCGGGCTTCAGGAAACCGTTTGAAACTGAAGGCAATGGAAACACCTACCGGAGACATGAAGATTTTTGAGTTGCTCGCTCGAAAAGCGGCATGAGGGGGCGGGCAGGTTCCGAGTTCTGAGTTCTGAGTTCTGAGTTCTGAGTTCTGAGTTCCGGGTTTCGGGGATACCTGTATGGAATGGGTGAGACATCCCCCGATTTTAAGCAGTGAACTGTCGATTGCCATTATTGCCGTAACTGATTTTCTCACGGCCTTTTCAATGTCACCTGAAATTTTTTCAGAAAATCCACCGGGTGGTAGGAGAGTTTGGCTTTTCGTAACCCCGGATCATTGAGGTCCTGTTCGCGGTTAACCCGATCGAAGGTGCCATTAAGGTTGGCCACGAACATCTGGTTTATGGCCTGGTACGCACCTTTAAATTCCTGATCGGCTTTCTCAAAGTGGATCAATAAATCCCCGTTTGGCAACCGCTCACCCACTGTATAGGCAACCATTCGATTGTCTGAGAGGATGGCTCCCCCGACAAGGTGCTTCAAATTATTCCATGATCTCAGGACTCGTGCGATGACACGATTTTCCGCGGAAAGCGTTTCTGAAGATTCGCAGTCCCGCCACGTGCACCAGTCTTCCTGCATGGCAATAGCCTGGTCAACCAGTTTTTCGCTGAACGATTGATAGGTGAAATCGTACCGGCGCTTGAACTGGTTGACCAGGTTTTTTTTCTTATGGAATCGGTTCCCTTTAAGGCTGGCAAGATCGGCGGCTGCATACAGGTAATCCCAGTGGCCCCTTGCCTCAATAATAAGAGCCTGATCCTGCAAGAGAGGTTTCCATTGTTGAACCAGAGTTTCCGGAATTCGTGTAAATCTGACCGGTTCAGGTTCCGCCAGGAAGGCCATGGCATGGTTCCAATAAACATTATTCCATGAGCCTACAGGCGCCCAATAGCGAGTATGGGGGCGTGTCTGTTTTATCCAGATCAACTGGTCGGACCATGCCCAATAGAGACCGTGTTCAGCAGCCCAGCCCCATAGATTGACGAAGCTGTAATCCGATGCAATCTGGGGGCATTGCGTCAGTCGTTCCAGATACTGATCCTGGAGATCCAGCGATATGGGTCTAAAATGAAGTGTATTCATGGGGAGTATCTGCGATTTTTTTAAATGTTCGAATCGTAAATGATGCCAACGGTTATTGGCGCATCGGCCCAGTTGCCAGAATAATCCTGAGATCCATGACATTGGTGCGGGTGGGACCGGTTATCAGTAGATCATCCAGAGCCTGAAAAAAGTGAAATGAATCATTATTTGCCAGGTAATGTTTTGGATCAAGATTCAGGCGAGAAGCCCGATGCAGGGT
>ENA-ORCT01000194-ORCT01000194.1-marine-metagenome-genome-assembly--contig:-NODE-194-length-32941-cov-3.405307_pt1 | contig 32941 bp, 22 predicted proteins | sample MGYA00248632_ERZ508511 | MGnify/ENA primary metagenome ERZ508511 (study PRJEB26182, sample SAMN06268839) | marine metagenome | isolation source: Tt an P1-techrep anaerobic enrichment on pine from sediment...
CGGAGGTGAGCCCCCCGGCGCACATGCGATCGATGGCGCAGCCCGGCACGTTCCAGCCCCACCCGGCGAGCATAGAAATCATCCGCCCGATGGTGCCGCCTTGCTCCTTGACTTGGTTGGTCACCCCCCAGACGACGTCTTCCACGTGGGCAGGCTCCAGTGGGGGGTTTCGCTTCACCAGCGCCTGCAACAGCGGCACCGAGAGATCCTCGGCCCGGGTATTCCAGAACATGCCCTTCTCGCCGGCCTTGCCGAAGGCGGTGCGCACCGCATCGACGACGACGACCTTTTCACCCATGGCTGCCACGGATCGGATTCCTCCTCCTAATTTCGGCGCCGCCGCCGTACACGGCGATGACCGGTCCTGCGGGGCGCCTCGGATTTTGATTGCATGTCAGAACCGGTTCTCCAAAACGGCGGCGATGCCCAGCCCGCCGCCGCCGCAGATGCACTCCAGGCCGTAGCGTGCCCCGCGGCGCCGCATTTCGTGCAGCAGGGTCACCAGCACACGCGTGCCCGTACAGGCGATGGGGTGGCCCAGGGAAATGCCCGACCCGTTCACGTTGACCCGCTCGTAGTCGTCTGGCCCCACGCCCATGTCCTTCAAGTCGGCCAGGACCTGGGCGGCGAAGGCTTCCTGGATTTCAATCAGCTCAAGGTTATGATCATCCCACGGTAGGCTGTTTTCCTGAACAATGTTTTTGATGTGTTCATATTTTCCGCCAAGGGCCTTGATTTTGCCGGGCAGGGGAACATCGTTCCGGAATCCGATATTCAGCAGCAGCAGATATTCAATACGATCCGGTGTTGCCGGGGAGGAGGAGATAACCGGGATAACGATAATGCTGCGCCCGTCTTTGCGTCCTTTTCCAATGTAAACATTGCCCTGTCGGACGATAATTCGTTTGGTCCCTTTTAAACGATGATCCGCTTCCACGCGAGAGGCAAGCTCTTTCAGGATGCCCTGCTTCCGGATGACATGGATGGACGAATCGTCGGTGGGCTCGCCTAGAGCGCTCAGCCCCTGGATTTGATACAGAATGGACCCATTGACTCGGGATACAATTTCCTGGAGGTTTCTCATAACCAGTATGTTGCCGTGAGTGATCTGAGACACCCCTATATCGTGTGCTTTGAGAAGGTCGAACAGCAGCCCTTCGGTCTTTTCGCTGAGTCGACTGGTACCTACTGTCACCGTTTTAGCCTGATGTTTGATGGCATCCACCGGTCGGGACATGCGGTTGATTGCTTTACTCAAACATTCAAACAGAGCGGTCAGCATATTTCGGGGCGTTCCCTTTTTACCGAAATCGAGCTCGAACTCTGCGACTGGAAGTTTTCCTGCCAGATACTTGAGCAATAGAGTCAGATCGGCGGAAAGCTCCATGCCCATATCCGATGGAACCCGGCAAGTGGCTTTTCGGCGCCGGTATTCTTTATAAAATTCCAAAATTTTTTCACGAAAGCGTTTTTCCAACAGAATTTCATAGATATCCATACCCTGGCGCGCACACTCATCGACAGTGCGTTGCATATCCTCGCGGAAACCGTAGAGGAAACCGGAGCCTTCATTGATGGAAAGCGCGGCGTAATATCCCCATAGATGCCCGACCAGCGTGTTGAGGACGGGAGCCAGGTGCTCTTTCACTTTCGGGACATGGAAAACACTGGCGGCGTAAGGGGTGAAGCGATCTTCACCGGCGTCGGTGATGACAATGGGAGTGGCCTTATGTGCTTGAAAAATGGCTGCATCCTTGATCAGGTCACCCAGAACGGTTTCTCGTGTGCCAGCGGCGCAGACGATAATCAGCGGTTCGGACGACAGATCAATGTGTTTTTTATCCTCAACATAATCTGAAGATATCGTTTTGTAGCACAGTTCACTGAGCTTGATTCGGATTTCGTCGGCAGAGGATTTGTTGGGACCGCTTCCAACAGCTGCCCAGTAGGTTTTGGTTATTGCATGCAGCTGCGCTGATTCTGAGATAGCGTTTTTCATATCCAGAATTGTTCGCATATGATCGGGTAATTCAAGCAGCCGTTTGATTTCACGGGAGATAAATTCAGGATTCCGCCTGTTTTTGAGTTGGGCAATTTTCAAACTCAGCAGGCTGCCTGCCACGATTTGTGAATAAAATGCCTTGGTGGAGGCAACCGACATTTCGATATCCCGTCCACTGCTGGTATACAGTACACCGTCAACCTTGAACGTGATGTCGGAATCCCGTCGGTTGACGATTGCAATGGTGTGGGCGCCTCTTTCCCTGACCATATCAACGGTCCGGTTGGTATCAGTGGTTGTCCCGGACTGACTGATGGCAATCACCAGCGCGTCGGTCATGCCATCGGCCGCTGACGTTCCCATCTGGAAACCGCTGAGTTCGGAGGCTTTCAATGCCCTGACCGGAAATGACGGGTCGTTCAGATAAACGGAAAGAATGTCGGCGCAGACCTGTGCGGCAATTCCGGCGGTACCCTGGCCGACAAAGAGAACGCGTTGAATCGAATCGGTTTCAAGGGCTGATGCCAAACCCGGGGGAAATGTTTGATCATCCAGCATTACCGACAGGCGATGATCGGCGGTGCTGTCGATTTTCCAGTTATTTTCCAGCGTCCGTTCCACCGACAGCGGAGCTTCGGATATTTCTTTCAGGAAATAATGCGGGAATCCCTGGCGGTCGATGTCCCTTGAGGTGATTTCAGTGTGTTTGACATCGGATTGATCCAGATTCAGCGGAGTTCCATCGTAATACATTGCACGAATATCAGCCGGTTCCCCGGATGAGTTCTGATCCAGGATGAAGATTTGCCCCTGTGTTGGACCATGCTGGCCGTCAACCTGTTTTTCACCCTCAAGTTTCAGGTACCGGGAGGTTTCTTCCACGAAGCCATAGACTTCCGAGGCCGGCATGAGATGATCATCGCCAAGTCCGACGAAGATGGCCTGACCGCTGCCTTTCTGTGCAAGAAAGAGCTTTCCGGGTGCAAGGTCCGTCTGCATGGAAATGGCGTGGGATCCGGAAAAATCATTAACGGCCAGTCGGAACGCTTCGTCCACATCGTGGCCGAGCGCGATATATTTTTCTATTCTCAGGGGGATCATTTTGGTATCGGTGGTGATATCCGGAGAAATTTCCACACCATTTTGCTCATGCTCATACCGAAGTTCCAGATAATTGTCGATATCGCCATTCAAGCAGGCATGAATAACCCCTGGATTGCCGTTTTTCCCGTTTGCCGTACCGTTGTCCACCGGGTGGCAGTTCGGCTCACTGATGGCGCCCACCGATGCCCACCGGGTGTGTACTGAAATTGTATGGTTGATCAGGGGAAAACGCATCAGCAGCCCAAGGATTCTGTCGGATCCGATCTGCCTGCGCAGATAGCGGATATTATCGCCAAGGCTGCCGATTTCTGCGGCAACTTTATAGGTAAAGGTGAGACTGACCTGGTTTTTTATGGCCAGGTTCACGTTTATCCCGAGATTGACCAGCGCCTCCTGGTTCTGCCTGGATTCGAATTCTTCAGTCCAGCTGTTTTGAATCAGTGTTTTTTCGAAACTGGCAAAATCGGCAGGGCCCAAAATGGCCATAAGGGAGATTCCCGCCGAATCCCGGCCGCGGACCTCCAGACGGTCAATGCTGTTCAGCACCGTATTGATCTGCTTGTAAATCGCAAGCATCTCGCAGGAGGTTTCACCATCGGTCTGTTTCATAAGACCTTTGAGTTTTTCAACATTGGAGAGAACCTCCATGCGAAGGCACCAGAGAATATCCTTCAACCCCTCAATGCGCCCGGATATGATTTCTGCATCCCGGGCATCAATCCGTCCCATATGATCAGCAAGGCATTGGGCTTCTTTCTCGATGGTTCGATGAATCCGAGAGGCAAGTCCCTCAATTTTTACCCGAAGATCAGGATCGGTATACACCGAGTGAAAACTGCTGTTGCGTTTCAACCTGCGGGTGATATCGAAGAGGGAATCTATGATTTCCTTCCCGCACAGATAGTGGGTTTTAAATGGCTTGTTTCCGGCGAGACACTCCTGATAGCCTTGGTTCCCGATCCGACCGACCAACGTTTCAAGGTGTTCCATATTTACGGAATCATCTGTGGGCGAGGCGGATGTAAAGGCAACGATGCCGGTCAGTCCGCAAGACAGTGTGCTGGGGTAGACGGGAAAAAAAATTACCGCTCTTTTCGGGACAAGGGCCGGGCATCGTCCTATATATACGCGCGTCAGACTCAGATTTCGAATTCGGTCCACTGCCCGTAAAATGTTATCGAACCAGAGCGCTTTGTATTCCTGGGCATTCGTTTTTCGGGCTTTAAAAGCAGATTCATCTGCCACCGCGTTATGCCACTTTGTTTTTGGTTGTGAATGGGTCGATTTCAAAGTCAAGTAAATACGCCTGAAGAACATAGCGATGGATGGCATGTTTTATCCAGTCTCCCGTCATCCGGCATAAATGCCGGGTTGGTGGTTGAAGGCCGATTGGCATAGTAAAGGTCGCGCTCTGTCGATTGCGCTGCCCATACCGGTTTGATGGTATTATTCAAACGAGGCTAGGCTTCTTATCCTCGATGGGGAGTCTCCTGCGTTTTGGAATTGGCTGAATAGGTGCTGAAATACTGGCGCATGGCAATTTTGGCATACTGGCTCGCTTTGGTGCCAATGTAATCCCCATGAGCTACGACCACTGAAATGGCCAGTTTGACCGGCCCATTTTTCTGTTGAGCGTAGCCGACGAACCAGTCGTATCTTGCGTCATGGGTTGCATTGTTTATTGAACCTGTTTTCCCGCCAATATTGAGCTGCGAGAGTATGCTGTCCCGCTGGAATCCCCGGAAGGTTTTTCTGCAGGTACCCGAAGTGATTGTCGCTCTCATGAGATCCCGGACGATGCTTGCGGATTCCGGTGAAATCGTCTGATGGTACGTGGCTGCTTTTCCCGAATAAATCTCTTTCCCCGATTCATCAACAATCCGGTCGATCAGAGTTGGCTCAAGCAGCCGGCCCTTGTTCAATGGCACTGAGGCCAGCAGAGCCCCGTGCAGTGGCGTGATGACGGTTTTTCGGTTGAATCCGCTGGCAATTTCAGCCCATTGATAAGGTTCATCGGAAATTATAAATTCACTTGAAACCAGGGGGATTTCGAACTGGATCGACTGGTTGAACCCGAAGGCTTCAGCATATTTTTCCAGATTATCCCGTCGAAGTTTCTGAAAACCGATTTTTCCAAAAACCGGATTGACGGACTGCGCAAACGAGTCACGCAGTGATATTCGGTTTGTGTATTTGTTGATCCGGTTTTTGAGCTGGGATTTGTATAGGGTGTGTTTCCGGCCATTGTAATTGAACACGGTTTCCGACGTATAGCCGAGTTCCTCCACCGCAGCAGCAGCTGTGATCAGTTTAAATACACTGGCCGCGGGAAACAGCTGGCCCACACAGGGGTTGGCTGATTGATCGTTTTCATCAAATCCGACCATGGCCACTATTTTGCCGGAATCCGGGTTCAGCGCAACAATTCCCACGTGTCGGGACTGGGCCCTGCGGCGAGATAAAAACCGATCCATTTTATCAATCAGAAAATTCTGAAGCGGCAGATCAAGGCTGGTTTCGAGTGTTAAACACTGCCCGTCGATGACAACATCCTTCCGCCTGTTGCGCAGGTTGATAAAGTTTTCTCCGTTGAGGAGTCTCTGCACGTCCAGTTTGGTCAGTTGGCTGTTGATTCGCTGGGTTGATGTCTCCGTGGTTACCTTGTCCTCAGAATTGCTTTTCAGCTGTTTAATTACCCGGTCCTTGATAAAAAAACCGAGGCTGATTGTCGCCGACACGGTGATGAGTACTGCGGCAATTCGAAACAGCCATCGCTTGATGGACGGTCTCCTGTGGTTTCGCCACAGTTCTGACTGATACTGCCGCCACCCGGATTCCTGAAGCAGTTTTCGGTTGATTTCAAACTGATTGCGCATCGTTCAACACAGACAACCACTCCGCTAAATAGACTGGTGATAAAGATATCCCATTTGCATTGGACTTAGGAACGCGAATTTTATTAATTACAATTTCTTGCTTGCCTGGTGGCCCATCTTCGGCGCAATATTCTTGCAATTAATTAAATCCGCGTTCCTTAACCGGCGTTGTATGATCGCATCTCAACGCAGGCGTGTTCCGGGTTTGGCCGGTTTGTCCAGGGTGGCGACAGCACAGCCGTTATCGTCAACGGCTGCAAGCACCATTCCCTGGGACAGGACGCCCATGAGTTTGGCCGGTTTCAGATTGGCCACCACAATAACCTGCTTTCCGACAATATCCTCGGGAGTGTAGCTTTTGGAGATGCCGGCCACAACGGTTCGGATCTCGCCGGTGTCGACTTCCAGTTTGAGGAGTTTTTTCGCCTTGGGGATCGGTTCGGCTCGAGTGACTGTTCCAACCCGCAGATCAATTTTGGCGAGGTCCTCCAAATCAATCATGTTTTTCTCATCCGGTTTGTCGTTTTTCCCGGTCCTGGCGGTGGCTGCGTTTTTCTTTTTCAGATCCACACGGGGAAAGAGCGTTACGGATTTGGGCAGCTGGGTTCCGGCGGGAATGGATTTCCAGATTTTCAGGGCGTCGAACCGATAAAACATGGCATCGGAGTCCAGGCCGAGGTGCTTTTGCATCGTCATGGCGGTTTCGGGCATCACCGGGTAGATCAGCCCGGACACCGTCCGGAGGCCTTCCAGAAGATTATAAATCACCACCTCAAGCTGCTTGCGGGTATTTTTTTTCTTGGCCAGCTCCCATGGTGCCGTTACATCAATGTATTTGTTCATGCGGCTGATCAACTCCCAGACCGCTTTCAGCGCTTTGTCAAAGGCAAATGTATCCATTGATAATTCGAATTGAGCAATGGTTTTGGATGCCTCCGGCTCGAGCCCCAGTTGAAGCTCCTTTTCCACCGATGGGTCGACCTCCGGAACAATTCCGTTAAAATATTTGTGCGCCATGGTTACCACCCGGGAAAAAAGATTTCCCAGGTCATTGGCAAGATCGGAGTTGATCCGGTTCACCAATCCCTCCTCGCTGAAATTTGAATCCAGGCCAAAGGTCATTTCCCGCATGAGAAAGAATCGAAATGCATCCAGCCCGTATACATTTTTCAGTTCAAGAGGTTCGACAACGTTGCCCAGGCTTTTCGACATTTTGCTCTGGTCGATATTCCAGTAACCATGGACATTGAGATGCCTGTAGACTGGAATTCCTGCCGCCTTGAGCATAATCGGCCAGTAAATGCCATGGGGCTTCAATATATCCTTGGCAACAATGTGCTGCGCGGCCGGCCAGAACGTGTCAAAACGTTGACCGTCCGGATAGTTGAGGGCGGAAATGTAATTGATCAGCGCATCAAACCACACATACGTGACGTAATCGCTGTCAAAAGGGAGAGTGATACCCCATTTCAGCCGGGATTTTGGACGGGATATGCACAGATCCTCCAGTGGTTCGCGAAGGAAGGCAAGAACCTCATTGCGATAGCGTTCCGGACGGATGAAGTCCGGATTTGACTGGATATGATCGATCAGCCAGTCCTGATACCGGCTCATTTTGAAAAAATAATTGGATTCTTTGATAGTTTCCGGTTCGGTTTCGTGGTCGGGACATTTGCCGTCAACCAGTTCGCGCTCGGTATAAAACCTCTCGCATCCAAAGCAGTAAAGCCCCTCGTATTCACTGTAGTAGATGTCTCCTGCATCATAAATTTTCTGGAGAATTTTTTCGACAATCGCGATGTGAGGAGCATCGGTGGTCCGGACAAAGTGGCTGTACTGGATATTGAGCTCCGGCCAGAGGTTGCGGAAGAGTCCGCTGATTTTGTCCACATAGGCCCGGGGACTCAGGGATTCTTTTTTCGCTGCCCGTTCGATCTTATCCCCATGTTCATCCGTACCGGTCAGGAAAAACGTTTCCTGATTTTTCATCGTGTTGAAACGGCACGCCACATCCGCGACAATGGTCGTATAGGCGTGGCCAAGGTGAGGCCTTGCGTTTACGTAATAGATTGGCGTCGTTATATAAAAGGGCCTGGACATGTTTTCACTCCCTATTTGTTATCCTTGATAATTTGGTCCAATGTCACATCCGCTTCCATTCCATCTTTCAGACGAACCGTAATGCGTTTTCGAAGGGCGTTATGGCGGATTACCTTGCCCTTTCCTTCTTTGATTTTGACTGCTTTTCCGATTTTAGGAAAATTTTTTTTCAGATTTCGGTAGGTATCCTGTTCAAATGTCAGACAACACATCAATCGTCCGCATTGTCCGGATATTTTTGTGGGGTTCAGGGACAGCCCCTGTTCTTTGGCCATCCGGATGGAAACCGGAACAAAGTTTTCCATGTATGAACAACAGCACAACTCGCGCCCGCAACGGCCAATACCACCGCACATTTTGGCCTGATGGCGAATGCCGACCTGTCGCATTTCAATGCGCACCCCGAGTTCCTTGACCAGCATCTTAACCAGCTGCCGGAAATCGATGCGACCGTCTGAGGTGAAAAAGAATGTCAGTTTGCCACCGTCAAAATCGTTTTCCACCGCAAACAGGTTCATTTTCAAACCCAGTTGTTTGATGCACTTCAAACAAAACGCATGGGCGTTGCGCTCCCGTTCCCGGTTTCTTTCCCTCTGGAGGAAATCGTTCTCTGTCGCCAGTCGATATACCTTTTTAAGCGGTTTTTCCGAGGGTCGCTCTTCGATTGGCACGGGCTGAAGGGCCACGCGGCCGAAACCCAATCCCCTTTCCGTTTCGACGATGACAGGGTCTCCCACATGCAGTACAAAGGCTCCGCTGTCAAAATCATATATTTTTCCGGCCGGCTTAAACCGGATTCCAACAACTTTTTTCATAAAGGTATCCCCTTGCCGTCACGAGACTCGAGCGAGCTTCATGATCAGGGCTTCCATAGTCAGTCGTGAATTTGCATTGGACCGAAGCCTTCTCTGCGCAACGTGAATTGCCTGGAGTTTATCCAGAGCCGTTTTGGCGGAAATCTGTTGTGAAGCAGATAGAATTCGTTCGGTCAAGTCACCGTTGATTAATTTTTTCGGGTCGAACTGTGCGACTGTTACATCTCTGAACCAGGTTTCCATTATCTCCAGCGAATCGGAAAGCAGATCCTTGTCCTTAAGGATTTCAGAGACCAGGGCCAGCTGCAAAACGGCGGATTGATCCGGGAGGCTTTCCAGAGCCCGAATGAGCCATTTTCTCCGGTTGATCCATCCTTTCTTCATCAAATCCACCGCCCGGGTAAAACTTCCGCCGGCCAGCATCGCCAGAGACTCGGCCGTCTTCCGATCGATTCCTTTTTTTTGGATCAGAAGATCGGTCAGGGCCGCCTGGGGAATCGGGTTGAAGCGCAGGTGCTGGCATCGGGAAACAATTGTTGGCAGCAGATCGGAGCGCCGGGTAGCAACAAGAATCAGAATGGTTCGGTCAGGCGGTTCTTCAAGCATTTTGAGCAGCGCATTTCCCGCCGAGGGGTTCATGCGCTGTGCATCGGCAATAATTACCACCCGGTGTTTTGCCTCGAAGGGCTTCATTGAAAGCGCGTGTCCCAGTTCCCGGATCTGGTCGATTCGAATTAATTGCCCCGATGGCCTCACCGTGAGGACATCCGGGTGGCTGCCGGCTTCAATTTTTCGGCACGACCGGCATTGGCCGCAGGCCAGAGCTTTCAGATCCTCGGGCTGGAGTTTATTGCCATCACCAGATGCCCTGTTCTGCGACTTGCAATTGCACGCCATCGTGAATTGATGTGCGGTGGTACGTTTCCCGATACCTGCCGTACCCGTAAACAGCAGGGCGTGGGGGACCGTTCCTCTCAGCATGAGGGATGTGAGAATACGGATCGGGCGATGTTGGCCAACAATCGAATTCACGGCTTATCCGGCTTTACTGATCGGCCCGTTTCTTCAGCGCTTTTCCAGACGTGAAGAGGGGTCGTTTTTTGGGGTTAAGGCACATCTGATCACCGGTTTTGGGATTTTCTGCCAAGTTCAGCGGCTCTCCTCAGACGGGGCAGCTCCTGTATCATATTGCTTTTATACACGATTTGCTCGGGCGGACCAAACGGTTATGCCAATACCGCCGATGCGGGTTCGATATCCTCTTCATTGATTTCCACGGCGGCAAATTGACCGAGTGCCTCAATGTTGACAATGACCCGTCCTTTACCTCGATATTTGGAAAAGGAACCGATCACGCCGGTAAACGGCCCGGCCACGACAACCACCCGTTCACCCTTTTTAAAACGGGAACCGGTAGCAACAGGATTGTCGCCGGCCACCATGATTTTCAGTGATTCAATGTTTTCTGCCGGAACAGCCAGCGGCCCGGATGAATTACCAACGAAACGAACAACACCTGCGGTTTTCAGGATTTCAAGCTGTTCGCGGGGGTTCATATCGGTCCTGACAAAAACATAGCCCGGAAACAAGGGGACACTGATTATCAATTTCCGGTCCCTGCGTTTGCTGGGTACTCTGATTTTGGGCGAAAATACCTCGACTGATTTTTTTGCCAGCCCGTCATGCACCACGTTCTCGAACCGGCTCCTCGTATGAATCACAAACCAGGCTGGAATGAATATATCCTTAACCATCTGTTTCAGGGTCCACCTTTCACCAGCCTTGGGCAGGATCGTTCTCTCTGCCGGGCTGCTATTTGACGAGTTAGCTCCGGGTCTTGGAAGCTTTGGGGATGACAATGCTTCCTGTTCGAAGACGACCGCCGCTGAGTTGCACAGCCGCTGAACCCGACGGGTTCACCTCTGTGATTTTGATTTCACCGGTTTTCTGGCTGCGGACAATGAATTGCCGACCCAGCGCGCCTTCCATAACACGTGTGTCAAAAACCTCAAACAAATTTCCCGGAGTCAGCCCGGCACGGCTGCCGGATGGTATGCGGATATCGGTTGCCGTTACATCGGTGATGCAGCTCGTCCATTTCAAACCGCTGAGTGCCGAAACGATTCTGCCAGCTGCCCGGGTTGATAGCGTTTTAAGGGTGGCGTTGATATCCGGCTGGTCGCCTTGAGCCGCTGGCGTGTGGATTTTCTCTATCACCGTTTCATCCAGGATTTTGGCCCCGGTGGACGTGTCGTAAACCGCCAGTTGCAGATGAAGCTCCGCATCGGGCGAGTCCGGGGCGAGCCATTTGCCATCTGTCGCTTTTCGATCGATGCCGATGCCTTTCAGAATTTCAGTTACAACGACATGAACGCCGGATAACCGTGCCGACTTGAGTTCAATGGCCGGATGGGAGCCCGGCGTGACAGGCGGTTTGACCGGGTAACCGGGGGATCCGGGAATCAGAACATTAATATGTTTGGTTTTTTCAATGTGTTCGCCTGCCACGCTGAAAAAAATATCCCTGACATCCCTTTGCCCAAGTGGCGTTTGGTTTACGATTTCCGTGATTGCCACCTGATACCTGAGTTCGTCCGTCGGTGCGATTCTATCATTTGAAAGCGCAATAGTGTCGCTGGGAGAAAGGGGGGGATCCGCCGCAGGGGATGGCGCCGGTTGCAATTGGGATATCGGTTGAACTTGCTCCCGGCGTAGATTGTCTGGTTGACTGATATATTCGACAGCCGAATCCCGTTTGACCTGAAATGCAGGAATATCAGGTAAATAAGGGTTTCTGTCCTTGGGGCTGATTTGACTTTTCTGGCCAACGCCGCCCAGACCATAAAGATTGACCCAAAAGGCGAATGCCCGGTCGGCGGCTTCGTCGGTGAAGCTGAATTCGGCAGCCCAGCACTGCGATTCGTATAACAGCCCGACGCTTGTTTTCAGGCGCTCGTTGTCCCGAAGGTTATGCTCATATGAAAAAAAGGTCGAAAAATTGAAGGGCAGGCGTTTGATAAAATTTGTGTAAAACGATTCGACTGAACCCCTCGTATATCGGTATTCTGCAAACAGTTTTTCTCCGGCCCGGTTGGAGAGGCTGGCCGCAATGTTGCCTGTTTCAAATTGTGTATCGTATGGCGACCACTCCGAATCGGCTTCGATGGTAATAAACCGTGTTGGATAAATTTCCAGCTCGGCCTCAATTGACGAGAAGGGCCGCCGGTTTTCCCCGTCTGCGAAATCTTCCGGGTCATCCTCCCGCTGCTCCCGGATGTCATAGCTCTGCTCGAGCTTGAACCGGCCGAGTTCCCGGTAGGCGTAGGTCTCGCGCCCCGCTTTGTTTTCATTGTCAGTGGAGCGGCGCGATTTTGTGTTGAAAATATGGGTGACTGAGTAGGTGACCAGATTTTCCGCATCGATCTGGTTCACCGAGTCATTGAGTTTTGTCCGGTTGCCGGATTCATTAATGGTAATAAATGCCGGGTACTTGTCCTTGTCTTCGTGGGGAATGTATTCATAAATAACCTGGGGGCGGATGGTGTGTTTCAGGCGGTTGCCATTATTTCCGGGTACATCAAATACCCGGGATATTTCCGTAGACAGGTCGACTTTTAAATCATAGAGGTTTCGGATCGTGTCCTTGTCTTTGTCTTTTTCTTCGGGAAGATCCTCAAACTGGTCGATCAGCCAGCCGGTCGATCGATAGCCGACCGAGGGCTCGATGGTAAAATAATACCTGTAGCTGTAGGGGAGATATACCCGCGGGTGGATATCAATTCGGTGTCCTCTGGTGTTGTCTTCACTATAAAAATAGTTGTATTCGGAATCCAGGTTGAAATAGAGCGGGGTTTTTTTCAGCTGCTGGCGTGTGGCATTGAATTCCACGAATGGCAGTTTCTGGAGGGTGTAATCATCATCCTGCTGGCGCCGGGCGATTACATTATCGTACCATCGGGTTTCGGCCTGAAACTGGAAGCGACTCCAGCTTTTCTGAATATTCAACCGGTTAATCCGGGTAGACTCATCGAAATCATCCAATTCCCGATCAAAGTATTTTTGGAAATACCGCTGCGTGTCGTTGAAACCGGAGTATCCGTCTTTGAATTCCTGCAGGTAATCCTGGTCACTGACGATATCGAGGTCCAGTTTGGCGAAAAAATCGGAGGGAAGCGGATGGTAATGACTGCCCCGGAACCAGTATCGGTCGCTGTTGGGGCGCAGAAATTTGTCATCGTCATATCCGTATTTTTTACTGGTATCACCGGTGCCGTCGTCCACTTTTCGATCATTGAGCGAGTCGATCAGAAACGCGCCCTGGGTCTGGTTGTCCAGCACGTACCGGTATTCCAGACCAAACTTATTTCCCCGGTCTGCCATGTAGTAGTTGTAGATGGTGGCATCGGTACTGTCGCTGATAGCCCAAAAAAACGGTTGATTGTATTCGATGCCTTTACGGTCTGACGTGCCGATCTGGGGAGCAAGAAAACCGGTTTGCCGTTTGCGCTTGGCAGGGAATGCGAAATAGGGGGTGTACAGCACCGGTATGCCGCGGGCGTGGAGCTTGGCGTTTTTTATCGTTCCGTATCCCTCAAGGGTTACATTGAATTTGTCCCCGGTGATTTTCCAGGCCGGTGTGTCACCGGCACAGGTGGTAAGGGCTGCCTTTTCGGCCGTGTAGGTGTTCTCGCCAGCCTTCTGTATGGCATCACCGGTAATGAGAAAATTGTTTTCCCGTATAAAAATCGTTCCATTTCGGACGCTTCCGATTTCGGCCTCCAGATCCATCTCCAGGCTGCTTCCGGTTAAGACGTCATCTCCGACCTTAAGGATAACGTTGCCCTCGGCAAATGCGGTTGTCGCTTCACTGTCGAACCGGACAAAATCGGCTGTAAGCGTTTTCCCGTCTTTGGCGATTCTGACGTTGCCTCTGGCAATGTACTGGTTTTGATTTTCATCGTAGATCATTTCATCAGCTGTGATCCGCCAGGGCTTGGCCGGGTCATCTTCGAAAAAATCCTCAGCAGATGCCACATTATGGGAAAAGGTGCTGATGAAAAGCAGCAGGAACAGCAGCAGGCGGATCCCGATACGGGATTGACATGCATCAACAGGTGCAACATACCGGTTCATATGTTTCCGTTTACCGTAACCATGGTGGATGTTGGGGTGAAAAGGAATGGGTTGCATCAGGAGAAAACAGCCAGGTGGTTCGCCGGGAAGAATCCGGAATCCTGCCAACGGATACAACCCGTTGAATGAACAAAATTTAATTTAAGAAACATACGCTTAACTATATAAAAAATCAAGCCATTCTTATGGCTTGTGGCAGATTGCAAGGTGTGATTCGCGGGTGCGCACCGGGTTCACGCGCCAGTCATAACGGCTTCAAACAGGCTCTGAGGTCATTGGGCAAATTCGGTTCTTTAAAAATGTCGTAACTTACGATATCAATAGTGCATTTGCTGATTATACTGAACGTTGATCTGCCGGCGATGCACTGCCTGGCCCGTTTTCAGGCTGAATTGGCACCGGTTCCGACAGTCACATCGGTATTTTGTGATCGGCATTGGGTTACAGATGTGCAGGATACAGGTTTCATGAAAATACTATTAACCAATGATGATGGTATATATGCCAGCGGTTTATGGGCGCTCTATGACCGACTGGCCCTGACCAATCAGGTCACCGTGGTGGCACCTGACAGAGAACGAAGCGCGGTGGGGCATGGAATTACCCTTCACCAGCCGCTTCGGTCTGTCCGGGTTCGGTTTAACGGCTGTTCACATGGCGTTTCGGTGAACGGAACTCCGGCTGACTGTGTCAAGCTGGGATTGACCGAGATACTGGAGACCCGGCCGGACCTGGTGATCTCCGGCATTAATCCTGGTGAAAACGTCGGGGTCAATATAAATTACTCAGGAACGGTAGCCGCTGCCAGGGAGGCAGCGCTTTACGGCGTTGCCGCAATTGCGGTTTCAATCCAGGGACGCAAGGCCCGTCATCTTGACGCCGCGGCAATATTTGTCGAACGACTGGCGCGGTATGTGGTAAAACACGGATTGCCGTTCGGGACAATTTTGAATGTTAATGTTCCGGACCTGCCTGCAGCCGAAACGGCCGGTGTTCGAATCAGTCGTCAGGGGCTTACCCGGGTTTCCGAATATTTTGAAAAACGGGTCGATCCCCGAAACCGGACCTATTTCTGGCCCGGAATGGACAAACAGGAATTCGAGAACCACCCTGATGTTGACGGAAGGGCGCTGGGTGAAAACTTCATTTCGGTTACCCCGATCAAATGCGATATGACCGATTATGATATGTTAAAGGATATCAGAGCCTGGAATCTGGATTTTTGAGATCGGCTTATAGCGCTGGATCCCGCTTTGATTCAAAATCTTGTAGAAACGGTAAGTTATGTTTATAACACTGGAAGGCATCGAGGGCGCCGGCAAAACTACTCAGGTAGAATTCATTGTGAGTTTTCTGAAAGCCCGGGGCTATGAAACGCTCATTACCCGAGAGCCCGGCGGAACACGGGTTGGGAGTCAAATTCGATCGGTTCTGTTGAATCCTGAAAATTCGGAAATAGCCCCGCTGACCGAATTGCTGCTGTATACGGCTGACCGCGTCCAGCATGTGACCGAATTGGTTCGACCTGCCCTTGAGGCCGGCAAGATTGTGCTGTGTGATCGCTATGTCGATGCCACCATCGTGTATCAGGGCTACGCTCGGGGGCTTGATATCGGGTTGATTGCCACCCTTCACCAGTTAATGCTGGATGACCTGAAGCCGGACTTGACGATACTTTTTGATCTTGGGCCCGAACAGGGGCTTGAACGCGCGTGGCGCCAGATAAACGCGGGTGCGCGAACGGGTGATGAAACCCGGTTTGAAAACGAAACCCTCTCGTTTCACGAAAAAGTCCGGGCCGGCTATCTCGAGCGGTCCCGCCTGGAACCGGAACGGTTTCGGGTTGTCGATGCTTCCAAAAATGCCGATGCGGTCAGGGAGGCGACCTTGCGTATCCTCGCCGACGAGCTGCCACCCAGATGACCGATCACGGCCAGCCGATTCCACATTAAGTTAAGCAGGTACTCTATATGGATTCATTTCCACAGGGAAACAATGACATGGCTCGAAGCATACTCGACGCAGTCGGAAATACGCCTCTGGTTGAAATACGAAAACTCAATCCAAATCCCAATGTCAGGATTCTGGCCAAGCTTGAGTATTTCAACCCGGGCGGCTCGATCAAGGACCGGGCAGCGCTGGCTATGATCGAGGCCGGGGAGCGGTCCGGCGAGTTGACACCAGCGAAAACGGTTATTGAGGCAACAAGCGGCAACACCGGCATCGGGCTGGCTCTGGTGTGCTCGGTAAAGGGTTACCGAATCCTGCTGGCCATGTCCGAGGCTGTGAGTGTGGAGCGTCAGAAAATTTTAAAGGCCCGTGGCGCGGATATCATGCTGACCCCCGGTCATCTGGGTACCGATGGGGCTATTGAAGAGGTCTATCGTCTGGCTCGTGAAAATCCCGATCAGTACTTCATGACCGACCAGTACAACAATCCGGCCAACTGGCAGGCGCACTACAACGGGACAGCGCCGGAAATCTGGGAGCAGACCGGTGGCAGCATTACCATGCTGGTGGCCACCATGGGGACCACCGGTACATTGATGGGTATGTCTGCCCGGCTTAAAGAATACAACCCGGAGATTACCGTCGTCGGGGTGGAGCCCTATCTCGGGCATAAAATTCAGGGCCTGAAAAATCTTAAAGAAGCGTATTGCCCTGAGATTTATGAAAAGCAACGGCTTGACCGGAAGGTGAATGTCGATGACGAAGAGGCTTTTGAAATGACCCGTCAACTGGCACGGGAGGAAGGCCTGTTCGTTGGCATGAGCAGCGGCGCCGCTATGGCCATTGCCGTGGAAGAGGCTGCCCGGATGACTGACGGCACCATTGTGGTAATATTCCCGGACAGTGGTGAGCGTTACCTGAGCACATCGCTGTTTACCGTGCGAGACACGGTCGAATTGAAATTGTTCAATACCCTGACCCGGAAGAAGGAGATTTTTCAACCGCTGCGGCCGGGTGAGGTGTCCATGTATTCATGTGGACCCATCGCCCATGATCGGATGAATCTGAGTGAGTGCCGGCGGCTGGTTTTTTCCGATCTCCTCCGTCGTTACCTGGAGTATCGGGGGTACACTGTCAAGCACGTGATGAACATAACCGATCTGGACGACAAAACCATCATCGGGTCGGAACGTGCCGGCATCGCTCAGTCCGAGTACACGGCTCATCATATCGATATGATCAGACGGGATCTGGATCAACTGGGCGTCAGTCCGGCGACGGCCTGCCCTCTTACCAGCGAACATGTTGAAGATATGGTCCAGATTGCCGAGAAGCTGGTAAGCAAAGGCTTTGCTTATGAGAAGCTTCGATCGCTGTATTTCGATATCTCTCGATTCTCATCCTACGGTAATCTGTCCGGTGTCGACCTGAATAAAATCAGGCTTGGTGCAACGGTTGACCTGGACGAATATGAAAAGGACAACCCCCGGGATTTCACCCTGTTCAAACGATCGAAATTATCCGAACTCAAGCGAGGAATATATACCAAGACAGAATGGGGAAATGTCCGTCCGTCATGGCATATTCAGTGCGCGGCAATTTCAATGAAATATCTGGGAGCGCAGTTTGATGTTCATGCCAGCAGCCGTGAGCTGGTTTTTCCGCATCATGAGAACGAGATTGCCATCTCACAGGCATTGACCGGTAAACCGCCGGCCAGATTCTGGATCCATTGCGACCGGGTTATGGTCGACGGCAAGAAGCTGGATGAAGCCGGAAACGGGCCGACGCTGCAGCAGCTCAATGAGTTGGGGTATTCCGGCCGGGACATCCGCTACTGGTTGCTGGCCGGTCATTATCGAAAACCCGTAACTTGCTCCAGAGATCGTCTGGACACGGCAAGACGCTCGCTGCGGCGGGTCAATTCGGTTATTCACACCCTGATGACCCTGGATGCAAATGTCCCGCCGTATCCTGAAATTGATCAGCTGGTTTATGATCTCAGGCATGGTTTTACTCTGGCCATGGACGACGATTTGAATACCTCAGCCGCCATGGCTTCGATTTTTACCGTGGTTAAACGGGTGAACGTTCTGCTTCAGGAAAAACGGCTCAGCTCGGATGATGCCGAAAAGCTGGTGGCGGCATTTCGAGGTATCAACCAGGTCCTCCAGGTATTCGATGGCGGTGAAAAATATGCGGATCCCGAGGTTAAACAACTCTTGAAACAGCGCGAACTTGCCCGTGCGGAGAAAAACTGGGCATTGGCTGATGAGATTCGTAATCAATTGAGAGAAAAGGGCCTGTCCATCCGAGATCAGAAAGTTAGCCGGTCGGGTTGATTTTACGACCGGTGCGTGCGCCGTGGACATCTTGAAGAGGCATTTTTCAACCGGGAACGCATGTCTGGGTCAAGATCGGGATCGCCTGAGAATTTTGGTTAATCCCGGACAGGCAACATCCCTCCAAATACACTATTTTTCACACTATATTGGAAGAGGATCGATGAAGGCCGTTTATTTCCCATTTACTTATATCTCCCAATCCGCAGCCGACCTGATGAATTGCTGTTTCCATGAGTGGATTCTGTATCAGCCGGTTTCAATGCAATTGCCGAGTTTCCTTAAAGACAAAGCGCTTGAAAAGCGGGTGGAAATCAGGTTGCCGGAAGGCGGGGATGAAACGCAGCTGAAGATGCTGCTGAAGGATTATCGGAATTGGGTGGATCTCAACCAGGGACAGGATATTACCTCGCTCAGATTTCACGGTGATGGCATTCCTTTTTATTCCGAAAGCTCCATTTCCCGGATTCGTCAGGATATCCGCGGCGGCCATTCGGAAATGGAGAACCAGCAGGCTGTTGATCCGCTATTCAATGCCCGATTGTTTCTTTTGATTGCCCACGAACGGGATAAGCAGGATGACGAGTTGTCCCGGGATCTTAGTCGACTGGATGAAATGGAGGCCGCTCTGTTTGAGGCGATTAAAGGCGACATTGACTCGACGGAAACACTAGAGAGCGCTTTTACCGTTCGGGAATCGCCCGATTCGGGAGGTGTGTTGACCCGTAAACGCGTGGAGGCGTGGGCAACCCTTGTTCTTCAGGGCTGTTGTCTATTGTCTCAGGCCATGCCCGGGATCTATCTGACCGATAGTCGATCCGTATTTGATTACGTGCTGGACGATGCCCCTGATGCGGTTTTTCTGGATTGTCTGAATATTCCGAAGGCTGGTCCGCAGAATGTCGACGTGCTGCCCAGTTGGCAGGATGGCGTGAATGCGCACTTCAGGGAGCTGGCATCCGGCCGTCCGGGCGAATGGGAAAAAACACGGGGAGACCGCTGTGGTTTTGACCTGGATGATACCCATCATCGCCTTCGGCTGGTCGTAATTCCCGGTTTGGCTCCATTTGAATTTTGGGCTCGATTTGTTCCTCGCAGCAATGATTTTAAGGAACCGCCGGTGACGGATTCCGAGATAATAAATACTGTTATCGGACTGCTGGAGTAGGCACAATTATCCCTGATTCAATTTTCGCTCGCGCGGTATCCCTCCAGCCGATACTGAAGACAACCCTGAAACCCTGCCGCCCGCAGATAAAAGCGTCTTGTTTTCAGGGGCGAGCGCATTCACAGAATCGTGCTTGACTGATTTCGATGATTGGTATAATGACCTTTCCCAATACCCCCGATAATTGGGAAAAGGCAGAAGTTTAGCCGTGATCAAATTAATCAGGAAAGGAGAATTTTTAAAATGGCTTTCAATCCTATTGTAGATGCGGACAAATGCGAAGGCTGCGAAGAGTGCGTGGATGTATGCCCGGTTGAGGTGTTTGAGCTTCAAGACGGAAAATCGGTAGCTGTGAATGCAGAAGAATGCCTGGGCTGCGAAAGCTGCGTCGAGGTCTGTGAGCCGGGCGCCATCACTGTCGAAGAGATCTGATTTCGACAAAAGCAATGTGTTCCCTGGTCCCCATCGACTCGAATATCGGCCAGGGAACAGATTAACTTTTCCCGCCGTTGATTTCCTGCTTTCAACACCCCTCCAAAAATTTTTCCTCCAGCTCTCACTATCTGATTTCAGCCATGCCGGATGAATATGCTCCTTGCGTGGAGTTGGGAACTATGGTAAATATTTGATTATGAAACAGTATGTTATTGATGAACTGAGGCTCGACGATTACAAAAAAATCAAGGATTACCTTGATCAAAATTATGAACAATCCGGATTCGATGGGTTGTATCGAATTCCACTGGATCCAAGCCGATACTCGGATACCCAGATGCGGCACAGTGAGTGCCAGCCTCATTATTTCGCCGTGGAGCTGGCTGAAGATCGCTTGGCCTGTGAACTGCTGGTTCGCACAAACGGGCGTATTCGGTGCGATTGCATTGAATATGCTACCGTGCAGCAGCGAGAGTGGCTTATTCGTCTGATCGACTCGATTTTTTCCGACCTGGAAATTATTACCTGAGTTGACGCGAGATGATACGAACCGGTCTCATACTATCGTGGATTGTTCTGGTGACATTTTTTCTCGGGCTGATCGAGATCCTTGTTTCGTTTTTTCAGAAAAGTGGTAATCTTCCCCACCGTATCGCCAGGTTCTGGGGGTGGTTGATTCTGCTGGCCAGTCGGATTCGGGTTCAGGTTTCCGGACATTCCAACCTTGATCCCACAACGCCCTGCATTTTCATGTCCAATCATCAGAGCAATTTTGATGTGCCGGTTTTGCTGGCCTATTTGAATGCACAGTTCCGATGGCTGGCGAAGACCGAGCTGTTTAAAATACCTATCTTTGGCCTGGCCATGAGGCGGGCGGGATATATCAGTATCGACCGGGGCGATCATGAGTCGGCGATTCGAAGTATGGCGATGGCCGCTGATGCTATTCGAAACGGCGCATCCGTCATGATTTTTCCCGAGGGAACCCGAAGCCGGGACGGTCGCATTCAGCCCTTCAAAAAGGGTGGTTTTGTCCTGGCCGTGGACTCCGGAGCTCCGATTGTCCCGATTACCATTCACGGCACCGGACGGATAATGTCCAAAACCGGAATGAAAATCAACACCGGGAGCGTATGCATGGAAATCGGGAAGCCGATTCAGACCGCCGGTTACACACGGGATACCAAGGACGCGCTGATGGCTCATGTGCGGCGCACCATTTGCGAGCAGTACGAGAAAGGACACAAAGGACCCGCATCATGCTAAAGATCATCCCACTGGGCGGCCTGGGGGAGATCGGGCTGAACATGATGGTTGTTGAATACAGCGATACCCTGTTCGTTATTGATGCCGGGCTGATGTTCCCCGAAGACTACATGTTGGGAGTCGATTATGTCATTCCCAATTTCCACTACCTCAGGCAAAACCGCAAGAAGGTCTGCGGAATTGTACTGACCCACGCCCATGAAGACCATATCGGTGCCCTGCCTTACCTTTTGCGGGAGATCAATGCTCCTGTTTTCGGCACACCGTTTACGCTGGGAATCGTTCGGCATAAGCTGGAAGAATTCGGCCTGCTGCCCCACGCGTCGCTGCATGAAGTTGTTCCCCGGGAAAAATTGAAACTCGGCGAATTTGAACTCGAATTCATTCGCGTCAGCCACAGCGTCGTTGATGGCGTTGGCATTGCCATCCAAACACCTTATGGATTGATTGTCCATACCGGCGATTTTAAAATCAGCCATTCACCCGTAGACGGGATGATGACGGACGTGAACCGCTTTGCCAAATGCGGCGAGGAAGGGGTACTGGCGTTACTGTCGGATTCCACCAACGTTGAAAAAGAGGGGTATACCATCTCCGACAAGCAGGTCGGTGAAACCATGGCGCAGATTGCCAGCAACCGGGCTGGGCGCATTATCGTGGCGCTTTTCGCCTCCAGTATTACCCGAATCCAGCAGGTCGTCGATATCGCAAAACGGATCGGTAGACGGATTATTTTCAATGGGCGGAGCATCGAGATCAGCGTCAATATCGCCAAAAAACTCGGTCATATTCGTATCCCGGAAGGAATGGAAGTCGATATCGGCCAGATCAACGATTATCCGGATGACAAGATTGTGATCGTTACTACCGGCAGCCAGGGGGAACCCATGGCCGCTCTGGCGCGTATGGCCTCAGGAACTCACCGGCAGATTCAGGTCAAAGGCGGCGATACGGTCATTTTGTCCTCAAAATTCATCCCGGGCAACGAGCGGGCCATAGCCAAGACAATCAATGATCTGTATCGGCGGGGTGCGGATGTCATCTACGAGAAAATTTCAGAAATTCATGTCTCCGGTCACGCCTTCCGTGAAGAACTGAAATTGATGATTAACCTGACCCGGCCATCATACTTCATTCCAATTCACGGTGAATACAGACATCTGATCCTGCACTCCAGACTGGCTCAGGACGTCGGGGTCCCCGCGGATCATGTGCTTCTGGCTGAAAATGGTCAGGTCATTTCATTTGACGGCACGGGCGGACGGGTGCAGGAACAGGTCATCACTGGGCGGGTGCTGATTGATGGCAAGGGGGTCGGGGATGTCGGAAGAAGTGTGCTGAACGAACGACGGGTGTTGTCCGAGGACGGCCTGGTCGTTGTCAATATGGCAATCGACGAAGAAACCGGATATGTAGTCTACGGTCCTGAAGTCGTTTCCCGGGGCTTTGTTTTTGAAAACGAGACCGGTCACCTGCTTGAAGACGCTATCTGTGTCATTCTTGAAGTCGTTGAAGAGGTGGATCTTCAGGCCCCTGATCGGGTGGAACAGATTCGCACCCGGATGCAAAGTGCGCTGAGAAAATATTTCTCGTTTACCATACGTCGGCGTCCGGTCATTTTGCCGTTTATCATCGAAGTATGAATTGATTTTTTTCAGGGTGCTGACTCTGCTGAAACCGGACTTGGATGCTATGCGAAAAGAAATTGTTGGCATACTACAGTTCTTTCTTGTTGTTTTTACCCTGATCAGCCTGATTTCCTTCAATCCCGGAGACCCTTCCATTCACAATGCCACGGCCGATGGCCGTATCCATAACCTTTTCGGCGCCATGGGATCGCAACTGGCGGGGCTGCTGATCGGCCTTTTCGGCCTCGGTGCCTTTTGGATACCGCTTCTTCTGCTATTGTCCTGTATCCAGTTTCTCGGAAACAAAGAAAGCCTGTCCGTATCATTGATTCTGGTCGGAGGCTTGCTGCTGGTTGTAACCACTGGCAGTCTGTTCAGCCTGAACGCAGCCCCTCACAACTATGTCGATATATTCGGAAGAAAATTTTCGACCGGCGGCATGGTGGGCATACCCCTGAAAAGCGTGCTGGTAAAATATTCAAATGCAACAGGCGCATTTATCATACTGGCACTTTTATGGCTGGTGGGTCTGATTCTGGCCACCGGCTTTTCCGTGGTGACGTTTTATGGGCAGTGCCATCGCGTGTGCCTGATTATTTTCAATCAGCTGAAAACCACCCTGGTCAAATGGCGGGAGCGACGTAAAAAAGCACGGAATCGAACCCGAATCAAGCTGGAGCAGGCCGTTCGAAAAAAAAGCCAAATTAAAATCAAGGCTCCCAAACCCAAGCCTATCAAGGCGCTGCCAACCCCCAAACAGGAAGTCTTTGATTTTATGAGGGATGGGTCGGAATTTCGACTGCCTTCCATCAATTTTCTTGACGATCCTGAAAACCAATCGGCCTCTGTCGATAAAGAAAATCTTGAGGCCCAGTCCAGGCTTCTAGAGAAAAAGTTATCGGATTTCGGTGTCAATGGCCGTGTAGTTGCCGTGCTGCCCGGGCCGGTTATCACCACATTTGAATACGAACCGGCTGCCGGAGTCAAAATAAATAAAATTGTCAACCTGTCCGACGATCTGGCTTTGGCCCTTCGAGCTATCAGTATTCGAATCGTTGCCCCCATTCCGGGCAAAGCGGCTGTGGGTATCGAAATTCCCAATGCGGTCCGGGAGATGGTCCGGTTCAAGGAAGTGATTGTTTCCCAGGCTTTTGAAAAGTCCAAATCCCCACTGACCCTTTGCCTGGGCAAGGATATCGTCGGCAATCCCGTGGTCGCCTCTCTGGATAAAATGCCCCACCTTCTCATCGCCGGCGCCACAGGAACCGGCAAAAGCGTGGGGCTGAATGCGATGATCTGCAGCCTGCTGTACAAGTCCGATCCGGAAACCGTCAAGCTTATCATGGTGGATCCCAAGCGTATCGAGCTGTCCAGCTACAATGGAATTCCCCATTTGATTACACCGGTTGTGGCCGACGCCAAAAAAGCCACCAATGCACTTTTCTGGGCGGTTCGAGAGATGGAACGACGTTATGAACTGCTCTCCGAGCATAAGACCCGAAATATCTCCCAGTACAACCAGAAAGCGGTCAAGTCAGCGAAAAATGCCGACGGGGAGCCGATGGAGATTCTGCCGTATGTGGTGATCGTCATCGACGAGCTGGCTGATCTGATGATGGTAGCCTCCCGGGATGTGGAGGTCGCTTTGATGCGGCTTGCCCAGATGGCCAGAGCCGCCGGGCTTCACCTGATTCTGGCGACACAGCGACCGTCCGTGGATGTGTTGACCGGCGTCATCAAGGCAAATTTTCCCACTCGATTGACATTCCAGGTCTCTTCCAAGACGGATTCCAGAACGATTATCGACACCAACGGCGCTGAAAATCTCCTGGGAAACGGTGATATGCTCTTTCTGCCACCGGGGACGGCCAAGTTGCAGCGGATTCACGGTGCATATATCTCGGAGTCCGAATTCGGCCGGATAATAGAATTTTTAAAAAGCCAGAAAAAACCCGATTACAACGACGAAGTGACCCAGGCACCGGTGGAGGAGAAGGCTGCGGACCAGGAAACCGAATACGATGAGCGGTACGATGACGCGGTGGCTCTGGTCACCAAGACCCGGCAGGCTTCCATCTCCATGGTGCAGCGGCATTTGAGGATCGGATACAATCGGGCCGCACGGATTATTGAGGTTATGGAGAAGGAGGGCATCGTTGGACCGGCTGACGGGGCCAAACCCCGGGAGGTACTGGTCCAGGGATATGACGATATGCCCTGAGGTTGTATTTCAGCTCGAAACATCCCGGCCTTCGGACGGTATTTTTCCTGCTCGATAACGGAAACTGAAACTATGATTGTGGATGAGCAACTGATTCAACGAACCAAAGGGTTTCTCGATGCCGACGAGGGTCGGGGGCTCTACCAATTGGCGCTGGCGGCCGGAACGCGCGGTCCCTGTCTTGAGATTGGAAGTTACTGCGGAAAATCAGCATTGTACCTTGGCGCTGCATTGAAATCCGTGAACGGCACGCTGTTTTCCATTGACCACCACCGGGGATCAGAGGAGCAGCAGCCCGGTGAACAATATTTTGATCCCGAATTGCTGGACACCCTAACCGGCAAAATCGATACGTTCAGACCGTTTCGCGAAACACTGGCGCTCGGCGGTCTGGAGGACACCGTCGTTCCCATTGTCAGCCGGTCGGATGTGGTGGCCCGTGAGTGGGCTACCCCTCTGAGTCTGATATTTATCGACGGCGGTCACGCTTACGAAACCGTTCTGGCTGACTACGAAAACTGGGCCGACCATCTGATGCCGGAGGGGTATCTTCTGTTTCACGATATATTCCCGGATCCACAGGATGGAGGGCAGGCTCCTTATCTGGTGTTTCAGCGGGCTATCGAGTCCGGCCGTTACCGGCAGATGCCGATGATCAAAACCCTTGGGGTGCTGCAGCGTATTGCCTGAATCCAGTCCTTTTCAAGGTGAGTCGATGAGTTGCTTCAGGTTGGATATGAATTCCCAGGAGAAGGGCTCCTTCTGACACGGAAAGATGGCATTGTTGGTGTAAACGGGATCCGCCTCCAGATCATATCGGGAGGATTTGACCGCCTCGCTCCAGAGCGGGGTGTGGGGAATCGGAGTATAGTAGGCCGGAATTGGCCGGATGCCGGCATCCTTGACGATGCGAATCGATTCGGCAACACTGGCATACGACTGGCCGGGCAGCCCCACAAGAAGGTAGGCTCCGATCTGTCCGGCATTGAATCCTGCCGTGCGCAGACTGCGTGCCGACCGCTGAAATTCCGTTTCAGTGACTTTCCGGTCCCGGCGGCTTCCCTGATCGAATACGGCGGTCTCCAGGCCGAGGCGAATGGTGTGAAATCCGGCGCATTTCATCAGACGGGCTATTGATGGGGTGATTTCCCGGATATGAAGGGCATTGGGCGTGTGAAAGCGAACTTTCATGCCGGATTCAATAACCTTTTGCAACAGCGGTTCGGCATAGTGCCGGGAATCAATCAGCAGCGCATCATCATAGAACGTGAAATCCCTGACATGGAAGCGGGAATACCAGTGCCGGATCTCCTCGACCACGGAGTCCGGACTGCGATTCATCCGGATCGGGTTCAACTTGCTGGACGCGCAGTAGTCACAGGAAAACGGACATCCCCTGGATGTCTGAATCGGAATATAGCCGATCCGGCGTTGAAGATCGAAGGCCGGACAGGGGTAGGTGTTCAGATCTTCGGGGATGAATCCGGGCGTTGCACGGAACCCGGTTCGGCGTTCAACGATTTGAAGAATCGCCTTTTCTCCCGGACCGCTCACAACTTCATCGGCACCGGAAAATCGTATGGCGTGGGGTGTGCAAAGTGTTGCATAGATTCCCCCCAGTATCACCGGCACCGCGGGATACTCACTCCGGATCACATCGATGGTTTCCCGAACTCCCGGCCACCAGTAGGTCATAATGGACGTCACGAAAACCAGATCCGGCGGCGGAAGGCTTCGAAGGCCATCGCGAAACCATGACGTTTTGATACCATAGCGGGAAAAGGTGCGGGGAACATCCTCCATCCCGACGGGCTTGGCAATCGGGGTTTTTCGGTAGGGCCCACGGCCGCATCGGGCCTTCGGGTCGGATCGGTCGGCCTTGGGGTGAAACCGATCCAGACAGTCGATATAGCTGACCCGGCACCCGTGTTCCCGCAGAATTGCCCCTAATGTCAAAAGCCCCAGAGGCTTGGCCCAGACATCGTAGGCGGCAAAATCATGGATCCACGGATTGACCAGCAGAATGTGAGGTGCTTCAGGATTCACCGACGTTCCCGCTCAATCATCGATGTCGGCAGAAAAGTAGGCCATGGAGGTCTTTTTCAGCTCACGGCGGCTGAACAGAAGCGCGTAGTCCTCCACGCCGGTTTCCGCTGCGATCTGCCGGGCGATTTCTCTGCAGGATGCTTCATCGTGGGCGTGGATCATGGTGTACAGATTGTACGGCCATTCACCGTTGGGATTGCGGCTGTAACAGTGAGATACCTGCCGGAAGGACGCCATCTTTTGCCCCACCTCTTCGATTCGATTTTCATCGACCCGCCAGGCGGTCATTGCGTTGGCTTCAAAACCGGATTTCTGATGGCGGAGTGTAGCGCCAAATCGCCGGATGACTTCACGGTCGCACAGACTTTCCAGCGTCTCCAGCAGCAGTTTTTCGGAAATGCCGAGGGAACTGGCGATTTCCCGGTAAGGGTGTTCCGTGATGGGAATATCGCCCTGAATGACGGAGATGATTTTTTTTTCCAGATCGGTCAGCATGGTTCGATATACGGGGTTTCGCTGAATATTGTCAAGGTCTTCCCGTGAAATATTAATGAAACCGGAATGTTTTGTCCCGGTCTCCAGTCCTTTCACCACTGTCGGTTGCGGTTCAGGCGAAATGTTCAGGGAACAGACGGCCAATATCGTTTTTCGTTGAGCGGCAGATTCCCCGTTCGGTAATAAATGCCGTTACCAGTCGGGCGGGGGTGACATCAAACGCGTAGTTTGCTGCCGGACTGCTCTCAGGCGGAACCAGCACGGGGGTAATGGTATTCTGGCTGAGCCCTTCAACAAAGCGAACTTCGTCCGGGTCGCGGGTTTCAATGGGAATGTCCCTGATGCCGTCACTCAGTTCCCAGTCTAAGGTGCTGGATGGCAGGGCGACGTAAAAAGGAATTCCGTTGTCGTTTGCCGCCAGCGCTTTGAGATAGGTACCTATTTTATTGGCTACATCCCCGGTGTAGGTGGTTCGGTCGGTGCCCACAATCACCAGATCCACCGAGCCGTGTTGCATCAGGTGCCCCCCGGCGTTGTCCGTAATAACGGTGTGTGCAATGCCCCGTCGGCCCAGTTCCCAGGCGGTCAGTCTCGCACCCTGGTTGAGGGGGCGGGTTTCATCGACCCAAACGTGAAGATCGATGCCCTTGTTAAACGCCGCATATATGGGCGCGGTGGCCGTTCCCCATTCCACGCAGGCCAGCCATCCGGCATTGCAATGGGTCAGCACATTGACCGGAGCGCCCCCTTTCTGTCGAGAGATCTCCTCAATCAGCGCCAGACCGTGCTCGCCGATCAGACGGCAGTTTTCCGCCTCCTCCTCGGCAATTGTGCCGGCCGTCTCCAGGGCGGTTCGGCAACGGTCCGGATTGTCGGGATGATCAAAAACGGCCTGGTACACCCGGTCAACACCCCATGCGAGATTGACCGCCGTCGGCCGTGCGGCTTTCAGTCGGCGACACTCCCGGCTGAATGTATCGGCGGAGAAATTACCGGCATTCTCAAGGTTGAGAGTCGCCAGGTAAGCACCGTAAGCACCGGTTACTCCTATGAGGGGGGCGCCTCTGACGTACATGTCCCGGATGGCGCGAATCGTATCGTCTACCGTAATCAGGTCCTCAGTGACAAAACGATGGGGCAACTGCCGCTGGTCGATTACCACAACCGTTTCACGATCGGTGTCGTACCAGATTGGACGAAGTGTCTCTTTTTCCGTTTTTTCGAAGCGTGTCGTGTTCATGCGGCGTCCTGTACAACTCGGTTAATGTGGGGAACGCAGATTTTATCAACTGCCCGCCACTCATAGCATGCCCGGCAAGTAAAGGCCAGTGCCGGCCGAATTACTCAACAAACAGGGGAACGATCTCAAAGCGCTTGACATCAACAAGTCCCTTGTCGGTCAGCTTTAATTCGGGAATGACCGGAAGGGCGAGAAATGACAGCGACATAAACGGGTCGGTCAACCGGCAGCCCATTGCGTGCGATGCCTGAATCAGCTCATCAAGGCACTGCCGGATTTTCTGGACCGGTTCGGCAGACATCAGGCCGGCTATCGGCAGAGGCAGCCGGGCGAGGGGGCGCCCTGCCTGAACCGCAGTGATACCTCCGCCCATGGACACAATGTCGGAGACAGCAGCTTGCATGTCCCTGTCATCGACTCCCACAACAATGATATTGTGCGAATCATGGGCCACGCTGGAGGCCAGGGCACCGCTTTTCAGACCAAATCCCCGAACAAAGCCGATGCCGATGTTTCCCGTTCCCCGGTGACGTTCCACGACGGCTAATTTCAGAATGTCCCGTTGCGGATCGGCCACGGCAAACCCCTTTGACACCGACGCCCTTTCGATGACCTGCCGGGTGGCGATCTGGTCCGTGATCAAATCGATGAGCCGGATTCGGTCGCCATGGGCCGCAATGGCCAGATCAACACCATTCGGGGACAGATGCATGCTGGCCGGAGCCGGTATTGTTGTCGGCAGCTCGATGTGGGGCAGAAGCTTTCCGTTTTCAGCAACCAGCGAACCGTTGCTGAAGACCTGCTCTACGCGAAGCTCTGACAGATCGGACAACACGACCAGATCGGCACGGCGCCCCGGTGCGATGGCCCCGACATTTTTCAAACCGTAGTATTCAGACGGATTCAACGTCGCCATGCGGATGGCCATGACCGGGTCAAGACCGGACCGGACCGCATCTTTGATCATGGCGTTGATGTGCCCCTCATTGAGCAGGTCATGCGGATGCCTGTCGTCGGTACACCACATAACCCGGTGACAGGTGCGCTCAGTTACAAGCGGCAGCAGCTGTTTCAGATTTTTGGCGCCGGTGCCCTCCCGGATCATGATATGCATGCCGGCACGGAGCTTCTGCCTGGCTTCCCGAGCGCTGGTGCATTCATGGTCACTGGTGATTCCGGCCGAGGCATAGGCATAAAGGGGTTTGCCGGTTAACCCCGGTGCATGGCCGTCGAGCGCTTTTCGGTGGTTTTGGACGATCTCAATTTTTTTCAGCACATCCGGTGCCCCGGCGATCACGCCGGGAAAATTCATCATTTCACCGAGCCCCACAATCCGGTTTTCGTCGATCAGGGACAGAAGATCGCGTGCCTCCAGGCGGGCTCCGGCGGTTTCCATGTCGGTGGCCGGCACACAGGAGGGCAGGGTGAACCATATATTGAGCAGCTGGCCTTCCGCCGAATTCAACATGTACCGGATGCCCGAGAGGCCGAGAACATTGGCGATTTCATGGGGATCGGCGATCACGGAAGTTGTGCCAAGGGGCAGGATCGCCCGGGTAAATTCTGAAATGCAGGCCATGGCACTTTCAATGTGAACGTGCGGGTCGATAAATCCCGGCGCCAGTAGGCTTCCGTCCATGTCCATCGTCCTGATGGCATCATAGTCGTCGAAACCGGCGATATGGCCCTGGCTGATGGCCACATTGCGGGATTCGATCTCGCCGGAAAAAACGTTTACAATCCGGGTGTTGGTTAATACCAGGTCAGCCGGGCATTCACCCCGGGCCACCTGAATAAGGCGTTGTCGGTCCATATTGTACCTCAAAAAAGCGGATAAATTAACGTCGCGCTCCCTCGTTCGGGTTGATTGAATCGGCCAGTTCCCTGGCTTCACGCAAAATTTGCTCAAGGTCTGTCTGAAGGATCGTCCGGTCTCGGACCCGTATCTGCCCGGCAATCACCACATCCCGTACATCGCTGCCCCGGGCGGAGTAAACGATCCGGGAAACCGGATTGTAATCGGGAATCAGGTGGGGGGAGCGGGTGTCCAAAACAACGACATCGGCCTGTTTGCCTTCTTCCAGGGATCCGGTCCGATCGGCCATCCCAATGGCGCGGGCACCATCGATGGTCGCCATTTTCAGAACGGATCGTGCATCCACGACGGTAGGGTCCATTGTGCTTGCCTTGTGAAGCTTTGCTGCCGTGTCCATTTCCAGAAAGAGATCGAGATCGTTGTTGCTGGCGCATCCGTCGGTTCCAAGGCCGATCGTCACGTTCCGGGCGAGAAGGGCAGGCACCGGGGCGATACCGGAGGCCAGCTTCATGTTGCTTTCCGGATTGTGGGATACCGCTGCCCGGGTGCCGGCTATAGTGGCGATATCATGCTCCGAGAGCCATACGGCATGGACCAGCAGGGTATCGGGATCCAGCAGATTGAGGGAATTCAGGTAATCCACCGGGCTGGTTTGATGCTCGGACCGGAGCTGGTCGACCTCCGCCCGGGTTTCGGCCAGATGAATTTGAAACAAAACGCCTGCATCGCGCGCCAGCGCTTTAGCGCGTTTCAATGTCCGCGCTGAGCAGGTATAAGGAGAGTGGCAGAATACCGAGGGCACAATCAGGGGAGAGGCGTTTTTCCACCGATTGATATGGCGTTCGGCGGCTTTTATATTGTCTGACGGATCGGGCACGCCCGGTGCGGGAAAATCGATAACCCCCTGGCCCAGAACCGCCCGCATGCCCAGTTCGGCCGCGGCCGTTGCAACGTCGTTTTCGTAAAAATACCCGTCACAGCAGCAGGTGGTGCCGGAGAGAAGCATCTCCGCGCAGGCCAGCCGGGTGCCGGCCTGCACGGTTTCCGGCCGTATGTGGCGGGCTTCGGCCGGAAATATGTGCTGATTCAGCCATTCCTGGAGCGGAAGATCGTCGGCCAGGCCCCGGAAAAGGGTCATGGGCAGATGCGTATGGGTGTTGATCAGGCCGGGCATGATGATTCCGCCGGCCGCATCGATGGATTCCCTGGCGGCAGGCAGTGGGACTGATGGATCGATCGGTTGGATACGTTCCAGCCGATCCCCGGAAATGGCGATAAATCCGTTTTCAATAATCTCAAATTCCGAATTCACGGTGACAATGGTTCCGTTTTGAATCAACAGGTCATACACGGGATGCGTCTCCTTAATATGGCGCCACCTATTAAAAAATGGATTGGTTCATTTTGTTGACCACCACATGTTATGGTATGTAATAAATTGCTGTCTGTTTTCAGAATTTTAATTGCCGCATTAAACCACATCGATCGGAAATACAATGCAACCATATGATATTGTGATTAAAAATGGAACCATTTTGACAATGGATGCCCACAACAGGATCCTTTTGGATGGAATCGTCGGAATCCGGAATGATTCGATCGCACTGGTCCGGGAATCTGCCGGCGATCGGCTTCCGGATGCCAGCGTCGTTATCGACGCTGAAGGCGGTCTGATCCTGCCGGGCCTTATCAACGGGCACACGCATGCTGCCATGACGTTTTTCAGGGGGCTGGCCGATGACCTTCCCCTGATTGACTGGCTGAACAACTTTATTTTCCCCGTCGAGCGCAACATGGATGCCGATTTCGTCTATGGCGGAACGCTTCTGGGTTGCGCAGAAATGATCCTCTCGGGAACCACCACATTTTGTGATATGTATCTTTTTGAAGATCAAGTGGCCCGGGCCGCAAAAGCTGCCGGTGTCCGGTGCCTGGCTGGGGAAGTCCTATACGATTTTCCTTCACCGAATTACGGGCCGATTGAGAAAGGATTGGAATACACCGAAGCACTGATCGCGCGCTGGAAAGATGATCCGCTCATATCGATCGCGGTCGAACCGCACTCGCCCTATACCTGCAGTCCGGAATTGCTGCGGTCGGCAAGCGAGATTGCCTGCAGACACAATGTGCCGTTAATTATCCACCTGGCCGAAACGCGCGATGAGATTGCCCAGGTGCGGGAGCGAACCGGACGATCGCCGGTTGAGCACCTGGCTGACCTGGGCGTGTTGGGCAATCATTTGATTGCCCCGCACTGCGTTCATTTGACCGAAGCTGATATGCTTCTGATTGCAGACAGCGGGA
>ENA-ORCT01000196-ORCT01000196.1-marine-metagenome-genome-assembly--contig:-NODE-196-length-32852-cov-3.351793_pt1 | contig 32852 bp, 28 predicted proteins | sample MGYA00248632_ERZ508511 | MGnify/ENA primary metagenome ERZ508511 (study PRJEB26182, sample SAMN06268839) | marine metagenome | isolation source: Tt an P1-techrep anaerobic enrichment on pine from sediment...
CGAATAACAACAGGGAATTAACATGATCAATGCTGAACAGATCCAGACCATCATGGCGCGCTACCTCGAATTGGTCAGCCGCGGTGATGTCGACGCAATCCTGGCGCTCTATGCCCGCGATGCCATCGTCGAAGACCCGGTTGGTCAACCTCCCCATATAGGCCATCATGCGATTGATGCCTTCTACCGCCAAGGGCTGGGCGAGATGAAGGTCAGGGCCGAGCTGCAAGGCCCGATCCGTGCCACCGATAGTGGCTGGGGAGCCATGCCTTTTCGTGTCACCGTGACCAACGCCGATCCGGTGACCCGGATCGACGTGATTGACGTGATTGACGTGATGGAGTTTGATGACAGGGGGCGGATCAAATCGATGAAAGCCTACTGGGGCGAGCAGAACCTGACGACCCAGCCCCAGGGAGGCTGATGCCATGGATCTTGAACAGCGCATCACCCGCATTGAGGCACTGGAAGCGATCCGCACGCTGAAGCACCGCTATCTGAATGCCTGCGATCTCAAGGACGTGGAGAGCATCCGGGCATGTTTTGCGGAAGGAGAAATCGATATCGATTACGGTCCCATCGGTCGATTCAGTGACCGTGACAGTTTTATCGAACTCTACCGGCAACTGGCGTGTCATGAGCGGGTCAAGGATCTGCATCACGGCAGCAATCCGGAAATTGAGCTGATCAGCGACACCGAAGCCACAGGCCGCTGGGGGCTCTTCTACTTCAATCTGGATGCGGAAACCGGCGCAACCCTGCAGCTGAGCGGGGTCTATTACGACCGTTATCGGTGCATTGATGGTCGATGGACGATCGTCGCGACTCGCTTTGAGCGACTCACGGAGCGGGCTCAGCCCGCCATGTGTTGAATCTGAAGGGCCGGTGTTATCACCGGCTTTTTTTTGCTCAAAAAATGGTCATGAATCGGTGGCAAAACAGGCAGTACCCTGCGGAACCTGTAATCGCACAACCGCAGAAACATCTTCTCCCGCTGCTCCAATGTCGTCTTATTCCGGTAGAAATATACTGATAGACACGCACATGCTACTGGAGGCGTATGAAAGCACTGGTTCTGTCCATTGGTGCACTGTTGTTCAGCGGTTGTACCCAGCTGGGGCTGGGGGTGGCCAACCTGCCGGCCAAATTCAGCGATACCCGCATCGAGCAGGGGGTGGCGTTCGGCCCCGAGTCCTGGCAACGACTGGATATCTATCGGCCTGCCGCTGAAGGCGAGTATCCCGTGGTGGTCTTTTTCTATGGCGGTCGCTGGAGTGAGGGGTCCAGAACGATGTATCCCTTTGTCGGCGAGGCGTTTGCAGAGCGGGGCTATATCACGGTGATTGCCGATTACCGCAAATATCCCGAGGTGCGTTTCCCGACGTTTGTGGAAGATGGGGCGCAGGCCCTTGCCTGGGTGCATGACCATATTGATACCTACGGTGGCGTCACCGAGCGAGTGTATCTGGCCGGGCACTCCGCGGGTGCACACATTGCCTCATTGCTGGTGGCCGATGAGCGCTATCTGGCGGCCCATGGCAAACGCCCCGACATCGTACGGGCCTTCGCGGGGCTGGCCGGGCCTTATGACTTTGTACCGAATGAAGACGATTTGATCGATATGTTCGGCCCACCCGAACGGTATCCGCAGATGCAGACCACCACGTTTATCGATGGCAACGAGCCGCCGATGCTGTTGCTCTGGGGCGAGGCGGACACGCTGGTGTACAGGCGCAACATCGACCTGCTGGCGGCGAAAGTGAACACCGAAGGCGGTCAGGTAGTGGCGCGCACCTACGACGACATGGGTCATGTGGGTATTTTGTCCAGTTTGACCTGGTTGCTGCGTGACAGGCGCCCCGTATTCGATGATGTGCTGCGATTTTTTGAACGTCACTGAGTGGTCGGGGGCTTGATTGTGCGCAACAGTGCGCACCAGCAGGAAGGCGGGATGTACGAAACGTGATGGCGGAGGCTGGCCTCCGCCATCGGGTCGATCAGTCTGAGGTCACAACAGCCTGGTGGCGCGTGTTCAGGTTGTTGCGTTTGGTATTGCCGGCATTCGCGGCAGCCGCTGGCTTGGCCATCTGATCGGGAGTGCTGGCCGCAACCTTGCTCGGCTGCACGTTCAGCCAGCAGGCCAGTGCCGGCAGCAGGAAGATGGCGCCCAGCACGTTCACCATGAACATGAACGCCAGCAGGATGCCCATGTCGGCCTGAAACTTGAGCGCCGAGAACGCCCAGGTGCCCACGCCGATGGTCATGGTCACGGCGGTGAAGACCGCGGCGGTGCCGCGCTGACGCATCGCTTCGTAGAAGGACGTGCGCAGGTCGATGCCGCGTTTCAGCGAGTGCTGCATCTGTTCGTAGATGTAGATGCCGTAGTCCACGCCAACGCCAACACCCAACGCGATGACCGGCAGCGTTGCCACCTTGAGGCCAATACCCAGCAGTGCCATCAGGGCGTTACACAGGATGGTCACCAGCATCAGCGGCACGATCACGCAGAGCACGCCGCGCCAGGAGCGGAAGGTGATCCAGCACAGCAGGGTAATGGCCGCGAAAATGGACGCGATCATCTGTACCTCGGCGGTTTCCACCGCTTCGTTGGTGGCGGCGGCAACACCGGCGTTACCCCCGGCCAGGCGGAAGGTGACGCCTTCCACTTCCACGCTGTTGATGAAACTCTGAATCTCGCCAATGACATGCTTGAGCGTGTCGTTCTGGTGATTCTTCAGGTACACCATCATGTTGATGGTTTTGCACAGCTCGTTGTTCAGACCCAGTTCCGGATTGGCGGCCTGGCTGCCCGAGCGCAGGGCCATTTCGGAGCGCTGAAGGGTGCGCCACAGCGGGTTGCCCTCGTTGTTGCCGGACACATAGAGCTTGGCCATGCCCGCCACGGTACTGACGGATTCGACCCCGGGCACACCGCGCATGTGGAAATCAAACCGATCCACAGCGTTCATCACGTCCCAGTCAAGGCAGGCTTCCGAGGCGCGATCGGTTTCCACGTACACGGAGAGCACATCCATGCCGATGGAGTAGTTGCTGATGATCGTGTCGTTATCCTGGTTGTAGCGTGATTCGGCACGCAGTTCCGGCACGCCGGAGCCGATATCACCGGTCAGCAACGAGCGGGACTGCCAGGTGCCGACCGCCAGCAGAATCAACATGACACTGAGGCTGAACAGTGCGGGACGGGGCTGTGACAGTGCCGAAATGGCCCACCACACCGGATGACGTTCGCCGCTGCTGCTGTCTGTCAGGGCCATTTTTTCCAATCGCAGGTGCGACAGGATGATCGGCATGAACATCTTGTTGGTAATGATCATCAGCGCAACGCCCAGACAGGCCGTGACGCCGAGTTCATGTACGATCGGGATATCGATCACCATGATCACCATAAACCCGAGCGCGTTGGCCAGCAGTGCCACTGTACCCGGTATGGCCAGCTTGCGGATTGAGCTTTCGGCTGCCTCGATGGCATTCATGCCCGAGAGCACGTCCAGTTTCCAGGCGTTGGTCATCTGAACGGCATGGGATACCCCGATGGAGAAAATCAGGAAGGGTACCAGCACGGACATGGGGTCGATGCCATATCCAATCAGCGGCAGAATGCCCAGCAGCCAGATGACCGGCAGCAAGGCGACCACAATGGCCAGCAGCGTGAGGCGCAGTGAACGGGAATAGATCCACAGCAGAGCAAAGGTGATCACGAACGCCACGGCGAAGAACAGGACCACCGTCATCAGTCCGTCCATGACATCGCCCATCACCTTCGAAAAACCAATGATCTGAATCCTGATGTTGTCGTCACTCAGTTCGGCGCGAATTTTCTCCAGATGCCGTGCCACAGCGGCATAGTCTGTTTTCTCGCCGGTTTCAGGGTCAATTTCCAGCAGTTCGGCCTGTACCATCGCGGATTTCAGGTCGTTGGCGACCAGGTTGCCGACCTGACCGGATTTCTGCACGTTGGAGCGCACCTGTGCCAACCCTTCGGCATCAGCGGTAAAGCGCGACGGGATAACCACCCCACCGGTAAAACCGTATTCCGTGACCTCGATATAGCGGACTTCCGGCGTGAACAGGGAGCGCACGGTGGTGCGGTTGATGCCGGGGGTGAAAAACACTTCATCGGTGGCCTGACGCAGCCGGTCCATGAATTCGGCGTTATAGATGTCACCTTCGCCGGTCCACTCCAGACTCACCATGACGCGGTTGGCACCGGTAAATTCGGCTGAGTGATCGAGAAAGGCCTGCATGTAGTCATGCTTGAGCGGAATCAGCTTGTTGAAACCGGGATCAAAGCGGGTTTGAAAAGCGGAATAGCCCAGCAGAACGGTGATCAGCAGGAACAGAATACCCAGCGGCTTGCGTGCGATGATCAGAAAGCGGGCTGAGGTGTCAACAAATTTTTGCACGGCTGAAGAGTGTTGATGTGACATGATCAGGCTCCAGATGGCTGTTTGATCTGTTCAAGCGAAAGGGGCGGCAGCAGGCCGCTGTCGCTGCTCATCAGAAGCTTTCCAGACTCCAGACGCGCGATGTCGGTCACGGTCATGCGGCCACTTTTGTGCAGAAAGCGGAAACTGCGGCCCTTGTCATCGCTGAAAAGCAGCACGCCTCCCTGACCCGCCAGCAACAGGTCTCCGTTGTCAAAAGACAGGTGGGTAAACATCGACACCGGCACATCTCCACCGACGGATGTCCAGCTCAGACCGTTGTCTTCACTGCGGAAAATGTTGCCGCGCATGCCGTATACAATCCAGGTGTCCCCTCCCAGGTTCAGCCCGCCATACAGCGAGCCGTTATAGAACTCGGGAAGGCTGGCCCAGTTTGCGCCGCCGTCGGTGGAACGAAACAGCGTGCCCGCTTCCCCCACAATCAGCCAGGTACGACGATCATCGGACGCAATGATGTTGTTCAGGTGCCAGTCGGTGCCCTCGGGTGGGGGCAGCTCAGACCAGCTGAGGCCATCATCCCGAGAAATGAGCGCGCGCCCGAAAGCGCCAAAGGCGACCCAGTCGCCGGAGGGCAGCAGGTGAATGCCCAGCAGAGGCTCGCTGCCGGGATTGAAGGCGACCTCCTGCCAGGTGCGCCCACCATCGCGCGTTTTCAAAATCCAGCCTTCATGGCCAATCGCAAGCCCGGTCATGTCGTCCTTGAAATGCATGCGGGTGATCAGCGCATGGCGCTGGTCCGACAGCGCGGCCTTTTGCCAGGTAGCGCCCTTGTCCGATGACATCAGGATGTGACCCAGCTCTCCTGCCGTGACCAGTCCTGCGTCGGTTTGAGTGATGCTGGTCAGGTTCATGTTATCCACCGGAATCTGGCGTGGTCCCAGAGACGGGGTATCCCGGTGCGAGAACGCGAACATTCCGGCCGCTGCAACAATGACTGAAACAGCGATTCCCAGGGTTGCGCGCATGGCTAAACTCCTTTGTTTATAAGCCTTCAGGCAAGGTTTTGTTGTTGTACTGATGGCCTGTAGCTCGAAGAGTACGCTTGCCATTATTCCCGAGCGTGAATCAGCGGCATCGTCCGAATGGGCTAGTAACGAGGGCTGTGCGTTAGTCCAAATTGACGATGAGCCTTGGGGAGGGTCTGTGTGAATCTGCATCCTGAAGGAGATGGTCGGAGCAGCCGGTCATGCCCGGTAAATCCAAAATAATAATCGAGGAGACTCGTGCGATGGGCGTGTTAACGAACAACTTTATTGCAGCGGCACATGACGAAGATTATATGACCCCCGAGGCTGTTCGCCTCGTCCAGGCGGCCGAGGAGATGATGCCTCGCTTGCAGGCACGAGCTCAGGCGGCCGATGAGGTGGGCATGGTGCCCCGAGAAACGGTCAAGGAAATGGCAGAGGCCGGTCTGTTCCGGGTGCTTCAGCCCAAGCGCTGGGGCGGCTATGAACTGGACCCGCGTGTGTTCTATCGCGTACAGATGGCCCTGGCCAAAGGCTGCATGTCCACGGCCTGGATTTACGGTGTCATCGGCGTACACAACTGGCAGTTGCCGCTGTTTCCCGAGCAGGCGCAACAGGATGTATGGGCCAATGGCAATGACGGTACCCTGATTGCCTCCACCTACATGCCGGTTGGCAAGGCCGAAAAAGTGGATGGAGGCTATCGCTTTTCCGGTCGCTGGGGCTTTTCCAGCGGTGTTGATCACTGTGAATGGATCTTCCTGGGTGGTCTGCTGCCGAAAAAGGACAACCCGGACGAACTGGAACATACGACGTTCCTGCTGCCGCGCAGCGACTTCCGCGTGGAGAAAAACTGGGACGTGCTGGGTCTGAGAGCGACCGGCAGTCATGACATTATTGTCGAAGACGCCTTCGTGCCCGAGCATCGCACACACCGTACCAACAACCACTCCGATGCCGGCTGTCCGGGGCGTGAAACCAACCCGGGCTGGACCTACAGAATCCCGTTCACTCAGGTGTTCCAGCGTGCCGTCTCCTCCGCCTGTCTGGGGGCAACCGAAGCGGCAATTGATGAGTTCCGTTCCCGTGCCAGTGCGCACGTTGGCAAGCATGGGGCCAAGACGGCTGAAGATCCCAACGCGCAGCTGGCAGTGGCCGAGGCGATGATCGCTGTCGATCAGCTCAAGCTGGTGATGTTCCGCAACTATGCGCGCATTGTTCACTGTGCCAAGACCGGTGACAAAATGCCGGTGGAGGAACGCCTGATGCAGCGTGCGCAGGCCTCGCTGGTGCCCAAGCTGTGTGCGGATCGTGTCAGTGAACTGCTGCGTGCCTGTGCCGCTTCGGGGCTGTATCGCAGCAACCCGATCGAGCGGATCTTCCGTGATATCCATCAGGCGCGTGGCCACATTGCCAACAATGCCGATGCCTATGCGCGCGCCAGTGGGGCCGTGATGCTGGGTCTGCCGAACATGGACCCGTACATCTAACAGGAGAAGTGCCATGAGTACGTCCCGCTATCACGCTTTGCGTGTGGATCAGGTGGTGCAGGAGACTTCGGATGCGGTATCGCTGCAGTTTGCGGTACCGGCTGAGCTGGCAGAGCGGTTTCGCTATCGTCCGGGTCAGTTTCTGACCCTGCGTCTGCCCTGGCAGGGAGAGCATCTGCTGCGCTGCTATTCAATGTCGAGTGCCCCCACGGTAGATGCCCAGTTGCGGGTCACCGTCAAGCGCGTGATGGAGGGACGTGGTTCCAACTGGATCTGTGACCATGTGCAGGTCGGTGATGCCATCGAAGTCATGCAGCCGGCCGGGGTGTTTGTGCCTCAGTCGCTGGATGGCGAGTTTCTGCTCTTTGCCGGGGGCAGTGGCATTACGCCGGTGTTCTCGATTCTGCGTTCGGTGCTGCTGCGCGGTCGTGGTCAGGTGCGGCTGATCTATGCCAACCGGGATGAGCAGTCGATCATTTTTCGGGAGGCCCTCAAGGAGCTGGGCGAGCAGTACGCGGATCGATTTGATGTGGTCCATCTGCTGGACTCCGTTCAAGGACGTCCCGGCGTGAGTCTGCTGCATCGCCTGTCACGCGGTTTTGAGTCGGCGCAGGCGTTCATATGCGGCCCCGGTCCGTTCATGGATGCCGCCGAAGCCGCGTTGCAGGAGCTGAAGCTGCCGACCGCGCAGATTCATGTGGAGCGTTTCATATCGCTGCCATCGGAAGAGTCACGTGATCAGGAACAGCGCGAAGCGCTGACCGAATCGGCCGAGATTGATCAGGCTGAAGTGAGTATCGATCTGGACGGCCAGCATTATCAGCTGCAGTGCATGGGTGACGAAACCATACTCGATGCCGCCGAGCGGGCCGGGATTGATCTGCCGTATTCCTGTCAGGCCGGCATGTGCGCGTCCTGCATGTGTGAGGTGACGGACGGTGAAGTGCGCCTGTTGCATAACGACGTGCTGGATGAGCGCGATCTGTCACGCGGGCTGACGCTGACCTGCCAGGCGGTTCCGCGCACAGCCAGTGTCAGCCTGAAATATACCTGAGCGTAAATCCTTATCCGTTTCAATCACTTGTGACCGGCTTCTGCCGGTCTTTTTCGTTTAGTCTCATTGGACGATGGCAAGCGTCGTTCACCCTCTTACCCTGAAAATACTGACTGCGCAGGTGTACGTGCCTGTCTGTCATGTGCGCGGCACGTGGCAGCGAGTCTGTTCTCTGGATAACAACAACTCAGGAGACACATTATGCAGGGCTGTCTACAGGGCAAGGTCGCATTCATTACCGGTGGTGGCAGTGGTATCGGTGCCGCCACGGCAGAACGTTTTGCGCAGGAAGGTGCGCGGGTGGTGATCTGTGGTCGCCGAATGGAACCGCTTGAGGCGGTCGTCGCGCGCATCCGTGCCGGCGGCGGTGAAGCCGAGGCGATACAGGCGGATGTCAGCAACGAAGAGGGTTTTGTGGGTGCGCTGCGCGCCACGGCCGAGAAACACGGTCAGCTGGATGTGCTGGTGAACAATGCCATGGCATTCACCTGGGGCAGTATCGATGAAATGACCACCGAGCAGTGGCATGCCAACTTCACCACCTCGGTGGATGGCACGTTCTGGGGCACGCGTACCGCGCTGCAGCTGATGAAAGAACATGGCGGTTCCATCGTCAACCTCTCCTCCATCTGTGGCGAACTGGGCACCCCCTGGATGTCCGGCTACTCCGCCTCCAAGGCGGCCGTGACCAATTTCTCCCGTGCCGCCGCCGCAGAGGGCGCCCCCTACGGTGTGCGTGTCAATGTGGTGATCCCGGCGGTGGTGGAAACGCCGGCCACCGAAGGGATGCTGTCGGATGACAATGCCCGCAAAAGCACGGAAAAGCTGATTCCCATGGGGCGTGTCGGTCAGCCGGAGGAGCTGGCGAACGCGATTCTGTTCCTGGCCAGCGACCAGGCATCCTATATCACCGGTGCGACGCTGCCGGTGGATGGTGGCCGGTCCGCCGTGCTGGTGACGGCACTGGATTGAGGTAAATCGTATGCAAGCAGCCAAACAGGATACGCTGGTGGGTGCAGAGCCGTTGTTCTCGCCCGTCCGGATCGGTGCCATTGAACTCAATAATCGTATTGTGATGGCGCCGATGACACGCAATCGGGCCGACGCGAATGGCCTGCCCAATGATCTTATGGTGGAGCATTACGCCGCCCGCGCAGAGGCAGGGCTGATTGTGGCCGAGGGCACCTGGCCCAGCGTGACCGGGCAGGCTTACTGCCGTCAGCCGGGCATCGAGACCGCCGAACAGGTTGCCGCCTGGCGCAAGGTGACCGATGCGGTCCATGAGCGTGGCGGCAAGATCATTCTGCAGGTCATGCATGCGGGTCGTATCGGCAGTTGTCGCATCAAGCCCGAAGGGGTTGAGACGGTTGCACCTTCCGCCTTGCAGGCGCAGGGCGAGGTATTTACCGATGCAGCCGGCATGCAGCCCTATGATTCCCCGCGCGAGCTGACCACCGATGAGGTGGTGGCGGTGGTCGAGGAGCATCGGCAGGCCGCGCTCAATGCGCGTGAGGCGGGGTTCGATGGTGTTGAACTGCACTGTACCAGCGGCTATCTGCCAATGCAGTTTCTGTGCACCGGTACCAATCGTCGCACCGATCGATATGGCGGCAGCCTTGAGAACCGAGTGCGTTTTGCCGCCGAATGCCTGCAGGCGATGAGTGATGCCATCGGTAGAGACCGGGTCGGTTTCCGCATCAACCCCGGCAACACCTATAACGACATATCGGATCTGAACAGTATCGAGAGTCATGCGGCTCTCATGCAGGAGGCCGCCCGCATCGGCGTGGCCTTCGTTCACATCATGCGCTCACCCGTGCCGGAGATTGACGCCTTTGCGCTGGCGCGTGAGCACTTCAACGGCAGTCTGATTCTGAATGACAGCTTCGGGCCTGAGACAGCCGCCGCTGCCATCAGTGAGGGGCAGGGTGATGCCGTCTCGTTTGCCCGTCATTTCATTGCCAATCCTGATCTGGTTTCCCGCATCCGCAAGGGGCTGGCACTGGCTCGCTTTGATCGCAAAACCATCTATACACCAGGGGAGGCCGGTTATACCGACTATCCCACGGCGCTTGAGTAATTCGAGGAAAGTATCATGAAAGTTCTTGTACCGGTTAAACGCGTCATCGACTACAACGTCAAGGTTCGTGTGAAGTCAGATGGTACCGGCGTCGATCTGAACAACGTCAAGATGGCGATCAACCCGTTTGACGAGATTGCCGTGGAAGAGGCGGTGCGCCTCAAGGAAGCGGGTACTGCAACCGAAGTGGTTGTGGTCAGCATTGGTCCGAAGGCAAGCCAGGAAGTGCTGCGTACGGCGCTGGCGGTGGGCGCCGATCGTGCCATTCATATTGAGTCGGACACCGATCTGGAGCCGTTGGCGGTAGCCAAGTGCCTCAAGCACATCGTCGATGACGAGCAGCCGCAGCTGGTGATCTGTGGCAAACAGGCGATCGATGACGATTCCAACCAGACGGGCCAGATGCTGGCAGCGCTGCTGGGCTGGCCCCAGGGTGCCTTCGCATCCGAGGTGACGCCAGAGGGGAATGCCATCAAGGTGACCCGCGAAATCGATGGGGGCCTTGAAACGCTGCAGCTGAACCTGCCGGCGGTGGTAACCAGTGACCTGCGTCTGAACGAGCCGCGCTACGCCTCTTTGCCCAACATCATGAAAGCCAAGAAAAAGCCGCTGGATTCGAAGCCGGTTGCGGACCTTGGGATTGATGTGGCCCCGCGCCTGAAAGCGGTGAACTTTGCCCCCCCGGCTGCTCGCAAGGGCGGTATCAAGGTTGGAAATGTGGCTGAGCTGATCGACAAGCTGCGCCAGGAAGCCCGTGTGATCTGAAGGTGATGATGATGAAGACTCTTGTAATTGCAGAACATGACAACCAGCAGCTGAACGCGGTCACACTCAATGTCGTGAATGCCGCAACCCGTCTGAAAGGTGAAATCGATATTCTGGTCGCCGGTCAGGGCTGTGCCGAGGTGGCGCAACAGGCGGCGGCTGTGGCAGGCGTTACACGTGTCCTGCTGGCCGAGGCGGATCACTATGCCGGTCAGCTGGCGGAGGAGCTGGCCCTGCTGGTGGTTGAAACGGTTCAGCAGGGTGGCTATCAGGCGGTGGTATCACCCAGCTCCAGCTTCGGCAAAAACCTCACGCCTCGGGTTGCCGCGTTGCTGGATGTGGCTCAGGTTTCAGATGTCGTTGAAATCAAGGCGGTTGGCAGCTATGTGCGACCCATATATGCTGGCAACGTCATGCTGACCGTTGAGTCGGCCGAGCCCGTTCAGGTGCTGACGGTTCGCCCCACGGCGTTTGATGCCGTCGCCCAGGATGGCCGTGCGGAGGTCGCGTCGGTGGCTGCGGCTGCCCGTGCGGGCGTGTCGGCCCTGGTGGGGCGTGAGCTGAGCAAGTCCGACCGTCCCGAGCTGGGTGCCGCAGAGGTTGTGGTGTCGGGTGGCCGTGGGCTGGGAAATGGCGATAACTATCGTCAGGTACTGGAGCCGCTGGCTGACAGGTTGGGCGCTGCCCTTGGTGCTTCGCGCGCGGCGGTCGATGCCGGCTTTGTTCCCAACGACTATCAGGTGGGCCAGACCGGCAAGATCGTTGCGCCTCAGCTGTACGTGGCCGTTGGCATCTCCGGCGCCATTCAGCACCTGGCAGGGATGAGTGATTCAAAGATAATCGTTGCCATCAACAAGGACCCTGATGCTCCCATTTTCCAGATCGCCGACTATGGACTTGAGGCGGATCTTTTCGAAGCCGTGCCCGAGCTCACGCAACAGCTTGGCTGACAAACCCGATACATCAGGCCCGATTCCCGTGTTGTGCATCGATATGAAAGGGCGGGCCTGCGACACATAATTACTATAATAGGGGAAAACCCAACATGAACCGACTGGATGTGCAGCAGTTTGATTTACTGCTGTCCTCACTCTACGAAGCCGCTCTGGACAACACGCTCTGGGGTGACGCGCTGGAGCAATTACGTGCGCTCTTTTCAGCCAACTTTGTCACGTTGATCCTCAAAATGCCTGACAGTCAGGACGAGGATGATCTCGGGCTGATGGTTTCGGTTGGTGAGCTCAAGGATTCCGGAAAGGTTGTCTTTTTCCCCTATCGTCACAATTTGACGCCGTTCGTAAACCAGCCGCCTGATCAGGTGTTCACAGAAGAAGACTTGATGACACCGGAAGAGTGGCATGAGTGCCCCTACCGGATTCACTGGTGCGCCTGCAACGATGTATACCACGTGATGGCGGTGGATATATCGACGCCTGATTCGGGTACGCTGCGCTTTCGCATAACCCGCCCGGAGGTCGCCGAGCCGTTCTCCGCCGATGACAAGGCGCTGTGCAGTTTTCTGCTGCCGCATCTGCGCCGGGCGCTCAATATCCGCAACCTGCTTGATCGCAGCCAGACCCTGGGGTCGCTCTATTCCAAGGCGATCAGTCGGCTGTCCATTGCGACTGTCCTGATCGACGAGAATGGTCAGGTGCTGGACCAAAACGTGTTTGCCAAGGAAATACTCGAATCCGGTGACGGGCTGAAACTTGTCGGTGGCCGCCTGGAAGCCAGCTATCCCAGTGACAACCGAGAGCTGCGCCGGCTGATCAAGGAGGCCTTCGAATCTCATCGGGGTGAAGGACAGCACGCGTTGCCTGAAGCGATGTCGATCACCCGACCGTCGGGCGAGGTGAGCCTGGGTGTCGTGATCGAGGCGATTCCTTCAACCGCCTGGGCCGAGGGCAAGGGGCAGCCGGCTGCGGTGGTCTATATCCGTGATGCGGTGGGCAAGTCCCAGGCCAGCAACGAAATTGCCAAGAAGCTGTTCGGGCTGACGCCGGCTGAAACAGCGCTGTCGATTCAGTTGGCCAATGGCCTGTCGCTGGAAGAGGCGGCTGAAGCGCTCAATATCCGCCGCAATACGGCGCGGGCCCATCTGCGCGCCATCTTCTCCAAGACGGGCGTGCGGCGTCAGACCGAGCTCGTGCGCATCTTCCTCAACAGCGTTGCGGCCCTGGGTCAGGGTGATCAGGAAGACTGATCACGGGCCTCGTCCTGATGGGGTATGTAATCAACTGATGGCTGTAGCACTCTGAATGAAAAAGAGGAGCTGCAGTCATGAGACAGGTCGCTTTCATCACCGGTGCCAGTCGTGGCATCGGTCGCGCCACCGCCATTGCCTTTGCTCGAGCCGGCTATGATCTGGCACTGAGCGCCCGCACCCTGGAAGAAGGGGAAACCTTTACCCACGCCGTTCGTCATGCCGATGGCAGCGCCCTGAGTGGCAGCCTGAACGCAACGGCTGCCGAAGCGCGTGAATACGGTGTCGAGGTCAAGGTGTTTCGCATGGATCTGCTGGATTCCGCGTCCGTTATCACCGCGGCCGATCAGGTGCTGGAGCACTTTGGTCGGGTTGATGTGCTGATCAACAACGCGGTCTATCAGGGCAGCGATCTCAACCTGCCGTTCATGTCTCTGGAAGCCGAAACCCTGCAGCGTGTAGCGCAGGGCTACATTCTGGCGCCCTTCCTCCTGACGCGTCGATTGATGCCCCGAATGCTGGAGCAGGGTGGCGCCACCATCATCAATATGACCTCCGGTGCCGGTGAGAGCGATCCTCCTGTGCCGGCCGGAAAGGGTGGCTGGGGCTATGCCTACGGGGCCGGCAAGGCGGCGGTTTCGCGGTTGTCAGGCATCCTCTGCCGTGAGCTGGGGGAGCAGGGCATCCGTGCCTTTACCGTCAACCCGGGTGTCGTGACCACGGAAACGCTCAAGGCCACCATCGGTGACCAGGGACTGATTGCGCTGCGCAACGGCTCGGCACCGCCCGAGTTGCCGGCGGCTGTTCTGCTGTGGCTGGCGCAGAACTCTGAGGCGGATCAGTACCAGTACCAAACCATTCAGGCCCAGCCCCTTGCCCGAGAAAGGGATATCACGGCTCATGCGTGATGTGCATCATCCGCGGCCGTTTTGCCTCGGTCTCTAGTCTGTCTGAACGATGAGCCGAGGCCGTTGCTGCCCGAGCATGTTTGTGTGGCCGAATCCGGTCACACCATAACAACAAAAATCATGCTCATTGGAGGGCACGTATGATTACCAAACGGACTCCTGCCGGATGCAGGCGCTTTGTCCCGCTGGCACTGGCGCTCGCTGTCAGTCAGGCTCACGCATTCGAAACCGTCTATCTGGGTGACAACACCACACTGGATGCGTCGGTTACGCTGTCCTACACCGCGTCAGCACGCACCACGTCACCATCGGACGTCTATCTCAATGACGTCAACTCGGATGATGCAACCCGCAATTTTGATCAGGGCAGCCTGATCAATAACCGCCTCAATGCACTGGGTGAAATACGCCTGCGGCACGACAATGTCGGGGCGATGCTGCGAGGCAGCGTCTTTTACGATGATGTCTATCGCAGCCGTAACGACAATGACTCGCTGGATACCATCAACAAGATCGGGGCGGTGAATCAGTTCACCGACAAGACCCGTGAGATGAGCGGGTATGATCCTCGTCTGCTGGACGCCTTTGTCTATGGCAACTTTATCCTTGGCGAAGACAACTACCTGTCGGTGAAAGCGGGACGACACATTGTCGCCTGGGGTGAGAGTCTGTTCTTCCCCAATATCAGTCAGGGCCAGTTACCGGTCGATGCGGCGGTGTTCAACGTGCCCGGAACCGAGGCCAAGGAAGGGTATTTGCCGGTGGGCCAGCTCTCGGCCAGTCTGACGCTGACCGATAACCTCACCCTGAATGCCTTCTATCAGTACGACTGGGAAAAGACGCGTCTGAACCCGGTGGGGGATTTCTTCGGCAGCGACACCTTTGGTCCGGGTGCACAGTTCATCCGCTTTGGCGCCGGAGCCATTGCGAGCCTGCCGAATCCGGGCGTGATCAACTATGCCGGTGAGATTGAGCCGAGTGACAGTGGTCAGTGGGGCATTGGTGCGCGTTATCTCATGGGCGACAGCACCGAGCTGGGCCTGTTTCATTACCGCTATCACGACCGCGTCGGGGCATTGTTCACCGACTTTACCGGTGACACCCGCTACTCGTCGTTCACGGGCTTTAACGGCTGTACCGACAAGGTTGATGGCAACCCCTGTTACCAGCTGGCGTACTTTGACGATATCGAGCTGACGGGGGTCAGCATCAGTTCCAAGGTGGGCGATGTACAGCTGGGCGGTGACATCAGCTATCGCGATGGTGCACCCGTGTACCTTGAAAACGGTGCGCCCGCCCGCGGCAGCTACCTTCAAACCAACCTGAACGGCGTTTATATCATCGGTCCGAGTGCCCTGGCGCATCAGACCACCGTGATGGCCGAAGTCGTGCATGAGCGCATTCACGATGTCGAGGATCTGGTGGTAACCGGTGGATTGCCGGGACAGGCCGGAACCTATAACCGCTACGATCAGACCCGAGACAACGCCGTACTCGCGGCGGCCGTGTTCATGGATTACCCCAACCTGTTCAACGGCTGGGATCTGACCACCAAGGCGATCTGGACGCAGAATATCGACGGCAGCGGCATGGCCAGTGCAGGGCTGGGTCGTGACGAAAAACGTCTGACGCTGGGGGCCGACTTCAAGTATCTGGGCAATATGCAGGTGGGTCTGACCTGGGTGAACTATCTCAGTTCGGCCAATCTCGACAAGGGCCGCACCATGGCTGACCGTGACTATGTCTCGCTCAGTGCCAAATACACCTTCTAATCGGCAGGGATGAAGAGATGAAACTGAACTATTCAATGCTGGCAGCGGGTGTTGCGCTGCAGACGTTCATGATGACGGGCACCGCACTGGCTGCGGCGACAGCCGAAGAGCTGGCGGCGCTGGGCACCACACACACCTGTGTGGGTGCACTCAAGGCAGGCAATGCCGACGGCACGATTCCCGAGTGGAGCGGCAAATGGCAGGGTGTACCCGATCATGTCACGTTCGAGGGTACCGGCAATCATCCGGTCGATCCCTATCCACAGGACACGCCGAAGTTTGTGATTACGGCCCAGAACATGGAGCAGTATGCCGACAAGCTGTCAGCGGGCCAGAAAGCCCTGTTCGAGAAATATCCCGATACGTTCCAGATGCCAATCTACGAGTCGCGTCGAGATTTTCGTTTCCCGGACAATGTCTGTGACGTGACCCGTCAGAATGCACAGAATGCCACACTGGTCGATGCCGGCGAGGGGGTCGAGGCGACCACCGGTGGCATTCTGTTCCCCTTCCCGAAAACCGGACTGGAGTTGCTGTGGACCTCGTCCATCTTCACCTACCGCCCCTGGACGGAAGAGCTGATATCCGATAACGCCTACGTGCTTGAAAACGGCAGCATCAACTGGGGTCGGGTCAAGTCACGTAACCTTGCACCGCATCTCAAAACGGGTACCAGCGGTCCGACTGAAGGGCAGTCCTCGTTCTATCTGAATGAAACCATTCTGCCCGAGCGTGACCGTGGCGAGATCAACACCGGTATGGAGTTCTGGAACCACACCACCGACCCCCGTCAGAGCTGGCGCTATGACCCGGGTACGCGTCGTGTGCGCCAGTCACCGGAATACGGTTTTGACATGTCGTTCCCGGGTACCGGGGGCTCCATTACCGTGGATGAAGTCCGTATTTTCAACGGTTCACCCAAACGGTATGACTGGAAGATTGTCGGTCAGCAGGAGATGTACATCCCGTACAACACCTACCGCCTGCATTCCGCGGACATCAGCTATGACGAGCTGCTGACCCCGGGACACGCCAACCCCGAGCACATGCGATACGAGCTGCAGCGCGTCTGGGTACTGGAAGCCAACCTTAAGGATGACTACCGCCATATCTACGGCAAGCGTCACATGTATATCGATGCCGATACCTGGTTCATGGTGATGGCCGACAACTACGATGCCCGTGGCGGTCTGTGGCGCACATCCATGGTGAACTACTTCTATGCCTATGAAGCGCAAACCTGGCAGGCAGGTGTTGGTTTTTACCACGACCTGCAGGCAGGCAGCTATCTGGCATTCAACCTGGTTAACGAGCAGCCAAAGGCCTACACGCTCAACCGTGGCACCTTGACTGATCGAGACTTCGGCCCTCAGGCCGCACGTCGCGCCGGGCTCTGACCCCTCAGGCGGGCCCCTGCGGGGTGCCCGCTTATCAACCCCTATTACAACTGACAGGGAGCGATGAACCATGGAGTTCCGCTTTACTGAAGAACAGCAGATGATCCGTGAAACGGCTGCCGGCTTTTTCGCCGACTGCTCCACCTCTGCCGCTGTGCGAGAGGCGATGGCCACCGAGCTTGGTTATGACCTGTCGCTCTGGCGACAGATCTGCGAAGACCTTTACCTGCACGCGATTACCCTTCCGGAATCCCTTGGCGGCATGGGACTGGGCTATGTGGAACTGATCGCGGTCATGGAGCAGATGGGACGTCATCTGGTGTGCGCACCCTATTTCTCCACCGTGTGTCAGGCCGTTCCGGCCCTGCAGCTGGCGGCGACCGGGGAGCAGGCCAGTCCCTGGTTGGAGCGCATTCTGGGTGGCGCGACCGCAACCCTGGGCTGGATCGGACACGAAGCCCCTGGCTGCGATGCCGTTACCGCAACCTTTCAGACGACCGCGCAGGGTTACCGTTTATCAGGTGATTATCAGCTGGTGGTCGACGGCCACAGCGCCGAGATTCTGGTGCTGGCCGCACGCGTAGCGGGATCGGCTGGACGCGACGGCATCAGTCTGTTTGTGGTCGATGCCGAAGGCATTCAGCGTCACTGGACCCCGACGCTGGACCAGACCCGTCACCTGGGTCGCATTCAGCTGAATCAACTTGAGCTGCCGGCCGATGCCTGTCTGGGCGAGGCGGGACAGGCAGGTGCCGTGCTGGAGCAGGTGCTGCAACTGGCAACGGTTGCTCTGGCTGCCGAGCAGGTGGGTGCAGCCCAGCAGGTGCAGGATCTTGCCGTGCAGTACACCAAAGAGCGTGAGCAGTTCGGTCGCCCCATCGCCGGTTTTCAGGCGATCAAACACAAGGCCGCCGATATGATGCTGCGCACCGAGGTAGCCCGTTCCGCCTGTTATTACGCCGCCTGCATTGCCGATGAAGCCTGGCAGGGGAGCGCGCTGGCCGCCGAGCTGCCGGAAGCGGCGGCGATCGCCAAGTCCTACTGCTCGGATGCCTGTTTTGGAAATGCCGGTGAAGCCCTGCAGATGCACGGCGGGGTCGGTTTTACCTGGGAGTATGATGTTCACCTCTATTTCAAGCGCGCCAAGGCCAGCGAGTTGATGCTGGGTACGGCCAGTGAGCATCTCGAAACCCTGGCCGGCCTGTTGCTGGATAACGATCAGTCCGCCCATTCCACCCAAACAAAAGGAGCTGCCGCATGAAACTCAGCTTCAGCGCCGAAGACGAACGCTTCCGTACCGAAGTGGCCGATTGGCTGGCCGCCAATCTGACCGGCGAGTTCGCCAAACTGAAATTCCGTGGTGGCCCCGGTGACGAACACAGCTTCCCTGAAGAGCGCAAGCGCTGGGAACAGAAACTGGCCGAGGGTGGCTGGACCTGTGTCGGCTGGCCGCAGCAACACGGTGGTCGTGGTTGCAGCATTGAGCAGCAGGTGATCTTTTTTGAAGAATACGCGCGGGCCGGGGCACCGGGACGTGTAGGTCATATCGGCGAAGGGCTGGCCGGTCCGACGATCATCGCCTTCGGCACCCCTGAGCAACAGGCCAAATACCTGCCCGGAATTCTGAGCGGGACCGAGCTCTGGTGTCAGGGCTATTCCGAGCCGGGTGCCGGTTCCGACCTGGCCAATGTGAAGACCAAGGCCCGCTTCGATACCGAGCGCAACCAGTGGGTGATCAACGGCCAGAAGGTCTGGACCTCGCTGGCGCATGAGTCCGACTACTGTTTCGTGATCGCCCGCACCGATCCCGACTCGGTGGCGCACAAGGGGCTGGGGTTCTTTCTGGTGAAGATGGATCAACCGGGTGTTGAAGTACGTCCCATCGAGCAGATTACCGGCACCTCCGAGTTCAACGAAGTGTTCTTCGACGATGCGGTCTGTGATGCCGGTGATATTGTCGGAGAGCCGGGTGATGGCTGGAAGGTGGCCATGGGGCTGCTCGGCTTCGAGCGTGGTGTTTCCACCCTGGGCCAGCAGATGCAGTTTCAGAATGAGTTGGACGAAGTGGTTCGTGTGGCCAAAGAGAATGGCAAGGATCGCGATCCGGTGATTCGGCAGCGTATTGCCAAGGCCCATGCCGAACTCAAGATCATGCGTTACAACAGTCTGAGGATGCTGTCCGGTCAGAGCGGGAGCGACGGCAGCCTGCAGCGGGAAGGCCTGATTTACAAACTGTTCTGGTCCACCTGGCACCGAAGTCTGGGTGAGCTGGCAATCGATGTGTGTGGTCAGCTGGGGCAGCTGCTCGAAGCGGCACCCTACGAATTGACGCGACTGCAGTCGCTGTTCCTGTTTGTACGCTCGGATACGATCTACGGCGGCAGCAACCAGATTCAGCGCAACATCATCGCCGAGCGCGGGCTGGAAATGCCCCGCGAGCCCAAGTGGCGTTAATCAGGAGAGCCTACATGTCCGCCGATCATCGAAAACAGGCATTCACCCCGTTTCAGCTGGGGCCGATTACTCTCAGAAACCGTTTTATTCGGGCCGGAGCCAATGAAGCGATGAGTCTGGCGGGCACGCCGACCCGGGCCATGGTCAAACATCACCGTGATATGGCCCGAGGCGGCGTTGCACTGACCACCGTTGCCTACGGCGCCGTGTCCGAACGTGGGCGAACGCTGCCGAACCAGATCTGGCTGCGTAACGCGATCATCCCTGACCTGAGGGTACTGACCGATGCGGTCCATGCCGAAGGCGGCAAAATCGCGATGCAGCTGACCCATGGCGGCTCCTTTGTCACCTCCATCAAGGTCAAGGGGCGCACCATCAGCGCCTCGTCCGGCATCAACAAGGCGGGACTGCTGTGTGGCAATTTTCTGCAGCGGGCGATGAACGAGCGCGATATGACTCAGGTGGTCGACGAGTTCGTCGCGGCGGCCCGAGTCTGTCGTGATGCCGGCTTTGATGCGGTGGAGCTGCACATGGGCCATGGCTACCTGCTCAACCAGTTCATCTCGCCCCTGTCCAACAGGCGCAAGGATGAATATGGCGGCAGTGCCGAGAATCGGGCGCGTTTTCCCGCCCGTGTCCTCAAGGCCGTGAAAGACGCGGTTGGACAGGATCTGGCCATTCTGGCCAAGATCAATGTGGCGGATGGCGTGCGCCGTGGTGCCAGCGTTGAGGATGCCATCGTTACCGGACGTATCCTGCAGCAGGCGGGTGCCGATATGCTGATACTGTCCGGTGGGCGGAATATCGAATCCGGCTGGTTCATGTTCGGCAGCAACATGAATCTGGATGAAATGAGCAAGGTGCTGGCCGACCAGAAACTCACGCTCACCATGATCAAGCTGTCACAGAAGGGCGTGCCTCAGGTGAAGTTTCGCCCCATGTATTTCCTCGACTATTCCCGCAAGATCCGCGCGGCGCTGGATATACCCTTGGGCTATCTGGGTGGGGTTTCATCCATGGATGACGTGGAGCAGGCGATGCGAGAAGGGTTTGAATCCGTGGTGATGGCACGTCCACTGCTGCATGATCCTGAACTGGTGCGCAAGTTCCAGCAGGGAATGGTCAACAGGAGCGGTTGCACCCACTGCAATGGGTGTGTGCCCTACATCTACCATCCGGGAGGGACACGGTGTATTGAGAACCCGCCCAACGATGAAGCCCTCAATCGACAGCCTGCTCGATTGGAGCTCACATACTGATATTGAGCCTTAGTTGAATAAAAAAGACCCCCGGGGCTGTGCGACCTCCGGGGGCCAAGACCATGCGAGATGGTGAGAGTGCTCGACAGGGAATGACAGGAGTCAGGCGGTCAGGCTGCCCCCATTGAGCGGATGGATCGGGGCGGTCACCCGTGTGTTCCTGGCCTTGAGTGAAAGCAGCGGTTCCATCTGTGACTTCTCCACGGGGATCGTGTTATTGACGGATTCATTCACCGGTAAACTGTGGATGGCGCTTGTCCAGGAAGGCCTGCATCCCTTCCTGCTGGTCGCGGGAGGCAAACAGCATGGCGTTGGCCTTGCGCTCCAGTGACAGGGCGCTTTCCAGTGATGCATCCATGCCGTGCAGAATGCATTCCTTGATCTGTTCCACCGCCAGCGGCGGCATGCGGGCGATGGTGCGGGCTGTTTTCAGCGCCGTTTCCATCACCTGATCATCCGGGCAGACCTCGCTGACCAGGCCCGCCACCCAGGCTTCCTGTGCGCTGATCGGACGACCGGTCAGCGCCATGCTCATCGCCTTGGTTTTGCCCACGGCGCGGACAAGGCGCTGGGTACCGCCAATCCCCGGCATGATGCCGATGCGGATTTCGGGCTGACAGAAGCTGGCGCTCTCGCCCGCAATCAGGATGTCAGCATGCATGGCCAACTCGCAGCCGCCGCCAAAGGCATAGCCACAGATCGCCGCAATCACCGGTTTGGGACAGTGCTGAATCGGTGCCCAGACGCGCTCGGTGTGGCGCTTGTAGATTTCGATGGGATCAGCATCGATCAGACCGGTGATATCGCCACCGGCGGCAAACACCCTTTCTCCTCCCGTTAACACAATACAGCGCACGCTCTCGTCAGCGCCCAGTTCCGTGAAGCGTCGGTTGAGTTGTTGTTGCAGCTCCAGACTCAGGGCATTGGTGGCATGCGGGCGGTTCAGGCGCAGCACGGCAATACCCGTTTCCGGGTGCTCCAGCAGCAGAGTGTCTTCAGGACGTTGTTGATCGGTCACGGCCATCGCCTCATGGGGAGTGGATATTGAGGGCGATTCTGTCAGCTGGCGCCAGATAAACATCGTCCGTTCAGACGAAGAGTGAAGTTCGGGCCCCTTATTAGACTGCAAGCATCAAGAAGAATAAGGAGGCGTTTATGACGCAGTCAGCACACTTTGATTACAGCGGCCAGGTGGTTCTGGTGACCGGCGGGACCAAGGGGATCGGTGCCGGTATTGCGCGCGCGTTTCTGGCAGCGGGTGCAACGGTGATTGTATGCGGCCGCAATGCGCCTGAGCACATGCCGACCGAGAGCGGTCGCGAAGCGGTGTTCATGCCGCTGGACGTGCGTGACTATGAAGCCGCCGACGCCCTGCTGCAGACCATCGTCAATGAATATGGCCGTCTGGATGTGCTGATCAACAATGCCGGCGGCGCACCGCATGCGCTGGCGGCCGGTGTGTCGCCGCGTTTTCATGAAGGCATTCTGCGCCTGAACCTGATCGCGCCGTTGAACCTCGCACAGTTGGCCAATCGCCATATGCAGCAGCAGGAGCAGGGCGGCAACATCATCTTTATCGGCAGCATCAGTGCCCTGCGTGCCTCCCCCGGGACTGCGGCCTATGGTGCTGCCAAGGCCGGCATTCTCTCGCTGGCATCATCACTGGCGGTGGAGTGGGCACCCAGAGTGCGCGTGACGGCTGTCAGTCCGGGGCTGGTCGAGACCGAGCAGTCTCATCTGCACTTCGGTGACGAAGCCGGTATCGCGGCGGTGGCTGCAACGATTCCGGCGGGTCGCATGGCAACGCCGGAGGACATCGGCAACGCCTGTCTTTATATGGCTTCACCGATCGCCTCATATGCCAGTGGCAGCAATCTGCTGCTCAACGGTGGCGGCGAGAAACCCGCATTTCTTCAGGCCAGCAAGGCCAATAACTGAAACAACCCGGCGCCGCCCGCGACCGGGTGGCCCCATATCGTTAAGGAGACGTATCTTGGCTGATTACGAATGGTTATCGGAAGTACGTTCCATGGTGGGGCGGGAATATGGCCGCATCTATGCATGGGACGAAGTGAACCCGGCGATGGTTCGGCAATGGTGCGAGGTCATGGGTGTGGATAACCCGCTCTATACCGACCCTGACTATGCCGCGACCACCGAGTTTGGTGAAATCGTAGCGCCCCCGGCGATGCTGCAGGCCTGGTGTCTGGAGGGGCTGCACATGAACAACTACCCGCCGGGCTCGACCGACGAAAATCCCTATGAGGTGCTGGGTCTGATCGAGGCCCAGGGCTACCCGGCGGTGGTGGCGGTGAATTCGGAGCTGACCTTCGAGCGCTACGTGCGCATGGGTGAAAAGCTCTACTACACCACGCTGATCAAGGAAGTCAGTGAAGAGAAAGCCACGGCGCTGGGCACCGGATTCTTCGTGACGCAGGTGATGTCCTTCTTCTCCGAAAAGCCGGAAGGCGACGAGAAGGTCGGCGAGCTGCTGTTCCGCGTGATCAAATTCAAGCCGGCGCAGCAGCCCAAACCGGTCGAGAAAAGTGAGTCGGCAGTACCCAAGATCAAGCGTCCGCGCCCGGGTATCAGCGACGATACGCGTTTCTTCTGGGAAGGCTGTGAAGCGGGTGAGCTGCGCATTCAGCACTGCAAGAGCTGCAACAGGCTGCAGCATCCGCCCGCGCCGGTGTGCAGCCACTGTCAGAGCTTCGAGCTGGACTACCGGATCAGCACCGGCAAGGGCGAACTGTACTCCTTCGTGGTGATGCACTATCCGGAAGTACCGCCGTTTGAATACCCCAATCCGATTGGTCTGATTCAGCTGGACGAAGGCGTTCGCATTCCGGCCGGGCTGGTCGGCGTTAACCCGGCAGATCTGGAGATCGGCCAGCGCGTGGAGGTCGAGTTCCAGACCTTTGACGATGAACTCACGCTGCCGCTGTTCCGGCCGGTAACCGCCTGAGGAGGATGTATGGATTTTAATCTCACTGAAGACCAGCGTGCCATCGCCGACATGGCGGGTGGGCTGTTCACCGATTTCTGCACCGACGAGCGCATGCGCGACTTCGATGAAAGCGGTGCCACTATCATGCAGGATCTGTGGCAGACCTGTGTCGAAACCGGCCTGCACTCACTGTACATCCCGGAAGACGCAGGGGGCAGTGGTTTGGGCATGACCGAGCTGATGCTGGTGCTGGAAGCTCAGGGGCGTGGTCTTGGACTGGTGCCGCTCTGGCGTCATCAGGTTGCGGCCGCCACGCTGGCCCAGTTTGCCGCCGACGCGTTCGCGGGCCTGCTGGAAGCTGCAGCCGGTGCCGAGAAGGTACTGACGCTGAGTGCCGGTGATCGCAGCCGCGCGACCGGTTTGGCGCTGAAAGCCGAGCCGGTTGATGGCGGCTGGGTACTGAACGGCACCGCGCATGCGGTCGCGGGTGCCGGGGAAGCGGCCGCTGCGCTGGTGCTGGTCGATACCGCCGAAGGCGCTCGCGTCGCCTGTATTGAATGTGATGCAGCTGGCGTCAATCGGGTGGCGGGTGTGTTGACCCAGGGCGAAAGCGTGGCCGATATCGCGTGCGATAACGTCGAGCTGGTCTCAGCGGCGGTCTTGCCGCTGGCAGCAACGGACTGGCTTGAAACCCGTGCCATCGCCGCTCAGGCAGCATTGCAGCTGGGGGTCAGCGAGGAGCAGATCCGCCGTACCGTGGAGTACGTCAACGAGCGTGTTCAGTTCGGTCGCACCATTGGCCAGTTCCAGGCGGTTCAGATGAGCATGGCCGACTGCAAGGTGGCACTGGAAGCCCTGCGCTCTTCCCTGTGGCAGCTCTGCTACCGCATCGATGCCGGCCTGCCGGCTCCGTCCGAAGCGCTGGCAACGGCCTGGCTGGCCTGCGAGGCCGGACACAAGATCGGCCACACCGCCCAGCACGTGCATGGCGGCATCGGTGTCGATCTGACCTATCCGATTCACCGTTTTCTCTACTGGAGCCGCGCTCTGAGTCTGGGTCTGGGCGGCAGCCGGGCCACTCTGGAACGTCTTGGCGACTGGTTGGCAACTCACGATACCTTGGGATGGAAATATGACCTCGAAGAAAACAATGCGATTTGAAGATGTCAGCCTCGGTGATCAGTTGCCGTCGCTGGAGATCCCGGTCACCGTGGCGCTGATCACCGGTGGTGCCATCGCGACCCGTGACTACTTTCCGGGTCATCATGACAAGGATGCCGCTCAGGAACTGGGCTCGCCCCATGTGTTCATGAACATCCTGACCACCAGCGGTCTGGTGGAGCGTTTTGTCGAGCAGTGGTGCGGGCCGGAAGGACGCTTCAAGGACCTGAAGATCCGTTTGGGGGCGCCGAACTACCCGGGCGACAGCATGAAGTTTCAGGGCGAAATCACCGCCGTGGACGCCGACAGTCGCAGCGTGGAAGTGACGCTCAAGGGCAAGAATTCCATGGGCAACCACGTCACAGGTACGGTAGCGGTCACGCTGCCCTGAGCCGGAGGAGACAAGAATGAACGATAACATCAGCAACAAGGCCGCGATCGTTGGCCTTGGCGCCACCGAGTTTTCCAAGAACTCCGGCCGTACCGAACTGCGTCTGGCGATGGAAGCCACGCTGGCGGCACTGGAAGATGCCGGCATCGATCCGTCTGAAGTGGACGGTTTCAGCAGCTACTCCGTGGACAAGGTGCCGGAGTATGAAATTGCCCGCCTGCTGGGCTGCAAGGACGTGAAGTTCTTCTCCCAGATTCCGCACGGTGGCGGCGCCGCCTGTGCGCCGATCATGCACGCGGCCATGGCCGTTGCCACGGGCGTGGCCAAGACCGTGGTGGTCTATCGTGCCATGAACGAGCGCTCCTGGTACCGCTTCGGCACCGGCAGCTACGGCTTTGCCGATACCCCGATCTTCGAGAACGTGAACTACGGCTGGTACATGCCGCACGGTTTCCATACCCCGGCGGCCTGGGTCGGCATGTTTGCCCAGCGCTACATGCACACCTACGGGGCGACCTCTGAAGACTTCGGTCGTGTAGCGGTGGCGGTACGCGATTTCGCGGCCACCAACCCGAATGCCTTCTTCTACGAGAAGCCGATCACGCTGGAAGACCATCAGAACTCGCGCTGGATCTGTGAACCGCTGCACCTGCTCGACTGCTGTCAGGAGTCCGACGGTGCCGTAGCGATGGTGATCACCAGCGCCGACCGCGCCAGGGACCTCAAGCAGAAGCCGGTGTTGATCAAGGCCGGTTCCCAGGGCATTGCCGATGGTCAGCAGATCATGACCTCCTACTACCGTGAAGACATCACCGGACTGCCGGAGATGGGTGTCGTCGCACGTGAGCTGTACCGTCAGTCCGGCCTGACGCCGGATGACATCCAGACCGCGGTGATCTACGACCACTTCACCCCGTTTGTATTGCCGCAGCTGGAAGAGTTCGGTTTCGCCAAGCGAGGCGAGGCCAAGGACTTTATCCGCGCCGGTCATCATGCCCGTGGCGGCCGACTGCCGATCAATACCCACGGCGGTCAGCTGGGTGAGGCCTACATCCATGGCATGAACGGGGTGGCCGAGGGCGTGCGTCAGGTACGCGGCAGCTCGGTCAACCAGGTGGATGACGTGGAAAACGTGCTGGTTACCGCCGGTACCGGCGTGCCGACCAGCGGTCTGATTTTGAGCGCAAGCTAAGGAGGTCACATGTTTGTCGATCTGACAGCCGAGCAGCATGCGCTGCGACTGAAAATTCGTGATTACTTCACCAACCTGATGACGCCGGAGCTGCGCAGTTCCCTGCGCGGCAAGGAAGGCGGTGACGAGTTCCGCGATACCATCCGCCAGATGGGCAAGGATGGCTGGCTGGCCGTGGGCTGGCCGAAAGAGCATGGCGGTCAGGGCTATGCCGCCACTGAGCAGCTGATCTTCTTCGAGGAAGCCAACATCGCCGGTGCGCCGCTGCCGTTCGTAACCATCAGCACGGTAGGCCCGGCCTTGATGGAGTACGGTACCGAATTGCAGAAGGAGAAATTTCTGCCCGGCATTGCCAGCGGTGAGATCAACTTCGCCATCGGCTATTCTGAACCGGATGCCGGCTCCGATCTGGCGGTGCTGAAAACCCACGCCCGTGTCGAGGACGACCACTTCGTGGTCAATGGTAACAAGCTGTGGACCTCGGGGGCCGAGTCTGCCGACTTCGTCTGGCTGGCGGCCCGTACCGATCCGGATCTGCCCCGTCACAAGGGCATCTCCATCATGATCGTGGACACCACCACCGAGGGCTTCTCGCACACGGTGATCCCGACCTGTTCCAACCCGACAGCCGCCACCTACTATGACAATGTCAGGGTGCCGAAAGAGATGCTGGTGGGCGAACTGAACGGCGGCTGGAAGCTGATCACCTCCCAGTTGAACCACGAGCGTCTGGGTCTGGGTTCCTGGTCTGACAAGGTGGTGGGGCTGTTCCGTCGTGTTTACCTGTGGGCCAAGGCCCAGGATGAAAATGGTCGCTGTGCCATGGATCAGGCCTGGGTGCGTTCGGCACTGGCCGAGTGCTACTCGCGTCTGGAGGCGATGCGCCTGATCAATTTCCGTATCGCGGCTGATCTTGAAGCCGGTCAGATGGATGTGGCGCTGGCCTCCACCACCAAGGTGTATGGCTCGGAGTCCGCGATCGAAATTCTGCGCCGTCTGGTCGACATCGTGGGTGCCAACGGTATGATCCGGGAGGGTTCTGCGGCGTCACTGCTGATGGGTGAATTGGAATACGAAGTGCGTGCGTCTGTCACCCTGACATTTGGTGGCGGCACCAACGAGATCCAGCGCGAGCTGATTGCCCAGTTTGGTCTCGGCATGCAGCGTGGCCGCTAAGCCGGCACGAGGAGAGAACAATAATGAATGCAATTGATACTTTTCGTGCAGAAACCCGCGCCTGGCTTGAGGCCAACTGCCCCGAGTCGCTGCGTGGTGCAGCGGCCAGTGGTGATCTGGTTTGGGGCGGCTCTCAGGTGGAGTTCGGCAGTGAAGACCAGCGTCTCTGGTTTGAACGCATGCGCGACAAAAACTGGTTCTGCCCCGACTGGCCCGAAGCCTATGGCGGTGGTGGTCTGACACCGGAACAGGATGCGGTACTGCAGCAGGAGCTGAAGCGTCTCAAATGCCGTCCGCCACAGATCAACCTGGGCATCTGGATGCTGGGGCCTGTGCTGCTGGAATTCGGCACCGAAGAACAGAAGAAGCGTCTGCTGACGCCGATGACCCGTGGCGAAGTGCGCTGGTGCCAGGGGTTCAGTGAGCCCAACGCCGGCTCTGATCTGGCCAATATTCGCACCTCGGCGGTGGATGCCGGTGATCATTTCGTGGTTAACGGCAGCAAGATCTGGACCTCATACGGCGACAAGTCCGACTGGATGTACTGTCTGGTGCGCACCGACAACAGCAGCACCAAGAAGCAGGAAGGCATCAGTCTGGTGGTGCTGGACATGCACGCCGAAGGCGTCGAGGCGCGCCCGATCGATCTGATCAGTGGCAAGTCCACCTTCTGCGAGGTGTTCTTCGATAACGTCAAGGTGCCCAAGGACAATCTGATCGGCCCGCTGAACGGTGGCTGGACCCTGGCCAAGCGCCTGCTGCAGCATGAGCGCAGCGCCATGTCCAAGTTCGGTGAATTCAGTCTGCCGACCCACTTTGATCTGATGAGCCTTCTGGGTGATTACCTGCCCCAGACTGAAAGTGCCAGTCCGTCCGACATCGCCCTGCGTGCCCGTGCCCGTGCCGCCGCGCTGGATGAGCACGCCTATAACCTGACAGTGCAGCGTATGGGCCAGCAGGCACGTGCCGGTCAGGATGTCAGTGGTATTGCTGCGATCATGAAACTGGTCCACAGCGAACAGGAAAAGCAGAAGTTCGAGCTGCTGGTCGACGCCATGGGCTACCGTGCACTGGGGTGGGACGGTGAGGAATTCAGCGAAAAAGAGCAGGCGATCAGCAAGGCCTGGCTGCTCAGCTACACCCAGACCATTGCCGGTGGCTCATCGGAAGTGCAGTTGAACGTCATTGCCAAACGCGTGCTGGATCTGCCCGATGCTCCCAAAGGAGGCGCCAAATGAGCCTGATTTATAACGAAGAGCAGCGCATGCTGCTGGATACGGCGCAGGAGTTCTTTGCCGAGCGCAGCCCGGTGTCGGCCCTGCGGGCGATGCGAGATCGCGGCGATGAGCTGGGTTTCGAACCGGACCTCTGGCAGGAAATGACCGAACTGGGCTGGACCGCCATTCCCTTCCCGGAAAGCCTCGGCGGTCTTGAGTTCGGTTATGCCGGCATGGGCGCGGTGTTCGAATCCGCCGGTCGCCATCTGAGCGCTTCGCCATTGCTGTCCTCCATCGTACTCTGTGGTTCGGTGCTGGAGCTGGGTGGCAGTGAAGCTCAGCAGGAACGCTGGCTGGGTGAGCTGATAAGCGGCAGCAAGCGTCTTGCACTGGCCGTTGACGAGGGGCCTCGTCACAATCCGGAGCAGATCGCGCTGTCGGCCAGCCGCAATGACAGTGGCTTTGAACTCAACGGCGACAAGGTCATGGTCGTCGACGGTCTGGGCGCGGACGGCTGGATCGTCGCCGCCCGTACCGGCGATGCGGCAGACGCCATCAGCCTGTTCATCGTTCCGGCGGGTGCCGAGGGCGTAACCGTTACACGCCAGAACCTGATCGATTCACGCAATACTGCTCGCCTGGCATTCAACCAGGTACAGGTTGCGCCGGATGCCCTGATCGGTGAACTGGATCGTGGTACCGAGGTGTTGAACCGCGCACTGGACCGTGGCCGTGCCTGTATCGCCGCCGAGCTGCAGGGCGCCTGTGAAAGCCTGTTCCAGACCACCCTGGACTACCTGCGTACCCGTGTGCAGTTCGACGTGCCCATCGGTTCCTTCCAGGCGCTGCAGCACCGCGCCGCCTGGATGCATGTGGATCTTGAACTCGCTCGCTCCACGCTGATGGCGGCGCTTGAAGCGCTGGATGCCGGTGATGCTCAGGCGAGTCAGCTGGTCAGCCTGGCCAAATGGAAGGTCGGTCAGATGGCGGACAAGGTGAGTGGTGAGGCCGTGCAGATGCATGGCGGCATCGGTGTCACGGATGAGCTGGATGTGGGCCTCTACTTCAAGCGCATTCGTGTACTGCAGGCGCTGCTGGGTGATGCCGACTATCACCTCAATCGGGCTGCACCGCTCCTTGAAGTGGCCTGATCCTGTCGGCAGGGAACGCCCGTTCCCTGCCTGTCAGCTCCCGTGCGGGAGACTGAACCCACCATCTTTTTCCTGATACCTGAAGACAACAGGGCCGCAAGGCCAGCCTTATTGAGTGTGCGGGCTTCAGAGATTGTGTTTGAGGGACACCCATGAAAATAAGAACAAAATTTCTCTCCATCTCCATCGTACCGATGATCATTGTGGTACTGGCCGTGATGCTGGTTGTGCAGTGGCAGCTCAAACGACTGGAGCAGGGGGAGGTTTCCACTATCCGTTCCGAAATGCTCACGGCGCGACAGCAGGAACTGCAGAATTACATCGACATGGCGATGGGGGCCATTCGTCCGCTGCAGCACCGCCTGGACATGCGCTATGAGGAAAAAATCGCTCAGGCCAAGGAAGTGCTGAACGGGATGACCTTTGGCGACAGCGGTTTCATCTATGGCTATGACCTGGATGGCAACATTGTCTTTCATTCCGGCAACACCGACATGATCGGCAAGTCGGTGCTGGATCTCACCGATTCCGATGGCAAGCCATTTGTCCGTGAGATCATCGACACGGCGATGGACGGGGGCGGTTTTGTGCAGTTTCGCTGGCCCCGAGAGGCCGGCGCCGAGCCCTCGCCACGGCTGACCTATGCCCGTGAAATCGAAGTCTGGGGCTGGGTCATTGCCACCGGGTTTTTCATTGATGACATCGATACCGAGGTGGCCCGACGTGAAGCCAGTATCGCGCATACCATTACCCAGACCATGATATGGATTATGGGTGCGGGCCTTGCGCTGGCACTGCTGGTCAGTGCGGTCAACCTGCTGTTGTCGCGGCGCATGCTGGCGCCCCTGCAGCAGACCGCACAGGCGTTGCTGGATATTGCCGAAGGGGAGGGCGACCTGACGCGCCGGCTGGATGTACAAAGCCGTGACGAGGTGGGTGATGTGGCGCGTGGCTTTAACGGTTTTGTGGACAAGATCCACCAGCTGGTACGTGAAGTGCAAAGCGCTGTAGCGTCCTTGAGCCGCTCAACCGAGTCGATGACCGAAGTGGTCAGCCAGACGCAGGCTGATAGCCGTCAGCAGCGTGAAGATACCGCACGCACCGTTGCCGCCATTCAGGAAATGGTGGCGGCAGTACAGGAAGTTGCTTCCAGCGCGTCACAGGCGGCAGGTGCAGCACGACAGGCGGATGAGGATGCACTGGAGGGCGATCGCGTCGTGGCACAGACCATCGACTCGATTACGCATCTGTCCGAGGACGTGGAGCGTTCAGCCGATGTGATCATGCGCCTTGGCAAGGATGCCGATGCCATCGGCAGTGTGGTCTCGGTCATTTCCGACATCGCGGAACAAACCAACCTGCTGGCCCTGAATGCCGCCATAGAAGCGGCCCGTGCCGGTGATCAGGGGCGTGGTTTCTCGGTGGTGGCGGATGAGGTTCGCACCCTGGCCAGTCGTACCCAGCAGAGCACTGAAGAGATTCAGCGCATGATCGAACGCCTGCAGGCCGGCTCGCGTGAGGCCGTCAAGGTCATGGGCAACAGCCGTGAGCAGAGCGCTGCCACCACCGAACGCGCAGCCGGCGCAACACGATCACTGCAGCAGATCACCGCATCGGTTGCGACGATCAGCGAAATGAACACGCAGATTGCCGGTGCCGCCGAGCAGCAAACGGCCGTGGCCAACGAAATCGAAATCAGCGTGAAAGCGGTCGCGGGACTGGCCGACAAGGCAGACCACAATGCCGGCACGCTGGCCGATACGACGGCAGGAATGGCCGAGCTTGAGCAGCGCCTGAGCCGGTTGGTGATGACGTTTCGGGTTTAACATGGGATCAGTGAAAGGGCGGCTATTGCCGCCCTTGCGTGTCAGGCTGACCTGAGGATCTAGATGAGTGTTGCCGTCTGCATGGCCGAGCGCAGCGCCCCTTCGATATAGGCAACTTCCGCGCCATCCCCGATGTTCACCACCTCAATGCCATGCTTTTCAAGGCAGCGGCTGAGGCAGTTGTTGGTATCGGCACCGACCGCCAGCACCACGGAGTCTGCTGCCAGTTCATGACAGTTGCCCTCGGCATCGGAGTAGTTGACGCTCTTTTTGCCGATGGTGTGGACCTGAGTGTTTTTCTCCATGCGCACACCGTGGCTTTCCAGGTTGTGCAGCACCTTCCAGCGACGGACGATGGACAGCTCGGCCCCCAGATCCGGGCCCGGCTCCAGTACGTGGACGTTACGGCCACGCTCAACCAGAAACTCGGCCAGCTCAAGGCCGACCAGCCCGCCGCCGATGATGGTGACGTTCTTGCCCAGCGGCATCCAGAGTTTGGACAGGCTCTGCATCGCTTCGGTGCTGTTGGTCACACCCACCAGCGAGCCCGACTTCATCATCATGCGCTGGGTGACGTTGAGCTTGCGCTTGGCGATATCGGCCCCTTCACCGGTCATCAGTTTGCGCAGTTCGTCACCGGACCAGACATGCTTCTGATCGGCGCCGGGGATGTCCGGGGCATTGCGGCGGGCTCCCACGGCGACGATCACCTGATCGGGCTTCAGTGCATTGACCAGGGCTTCATCCGCATGGGTATTGAGACGAATATCGATCGGCAGATCACGGACCTGCTTGATCAGGTAGTCCAGCAGGGCGCCGTTTTCCGGGTAGGCCAGCGCGGCAAAGAACAGCGTACCGCCCAGACGGCCACTGCGCTCGACCAGTGTGACCTGATGACCACGCAGCGCGGCAACGCGCGCGGCTTCAAGCCCGGCCGGGCCGCCCCCCACGACCAGCACCCTTTTCGGGCTGTCGCTG